>Ga0268247_10000173_pt1 | contig 22740 bp, 19 predicted proteins | sample AgamicOrMae_FD_200245 | JGI IMG/M metagenome (GOLD analysis project Ga0268247, IMG submission 200245) | Agave microbial communities from Guanajuato, Mexico - Or.Ma.e (v2) (version 2) | ecosystem: Host-associated > Plants > Phyllosphere > Phylloplane/Leaf | place: Guanajuato, Mexico | collected...
CGAGTTCCACCTAAACCAAGTTGTGCACCAATTCCACTGCACAGCAAATGCTCTTCCGAGACTTTGCCACTTCCCAGCGGCTTTCTCTCTCACGACAAGAGACGACGCAACAGCAACAACAACCACGCCAATCCTAAGGGCCAAATCCAACCCGATTTGCCTCCCCCCCTTTCGATTTACAACCTTTTTCCGTTCTCCAAACTCTTCGATGCTTTCGCTTTCGAGCCCTTTTTTGCGCCTCCATTGCGGCCACCAAACACAAATCGATCATCCTCGTTTGTGGCCGAGCAACAAGAGGAAAAAAGGAGATTTGGTGCGATATTTGTGCTCTTCCTCTCTGGCTTGCTCTCTTCCTGCAACTCTCGCTCGTTCAGCAATGAGCAAAATCTCGGCCAAAAAACAATCCCCAAAAGAGTGCCAAACAATAAGGAGCAGAAGAGCTCCTCTAGAGAAGCTTTCACTTGGCAGAGATTGTGGATCTGGAGAGAAGCAGAAGAGGAAAAAAGGCTGATTAAATTGGCAAGCTAGAGAGAGTTAGTATTTGGCACAGATTTGCACGGATTTATCTTCGCGCATTGATTCGATTGTGGGCAAACAAAACTTGAATCAAACGAGTTCTCTTCCCTCGCAGTCTTTTTATTTTTATTTTTATTCTTATTTTTTTTCTCAAAATCTCTTTCCTTAAAAGTGCGATAAAAATGCGATAAACAGGCGCGAAAAACTTGCAAATTTGCCTCCCACAAACCCTAAGAAGTGCTCCCAAAATTGACACCAACCAACTCGGGCTCATTAACGGCCCATTATTTCCAACCGAGCCAAACTAACCAAGCCTAAGGTGCGGGCAGAAAGTGATTATTTTCCAATAATTGCGCCCTCTCGTCCCGCCATAACTCTCGCCGAAGGGTGAGACTAAGGAGGCGCCCAGAGTGAGTCTCTTTTGCATTAATCCAGCGGATCCATTGCAGGCGGCTCCATTTTGGCTTCCGATTAGAGTCGCGAGCTCGATAAACTTGAAGTGGAGCCATAAATGCTCGCCAAGACGAGCCCGCCGAGACTCTAAGGGCACGATTTGATAGCACGTTCCAAGTGCAGTGAGCTTGTTGCACTGTGCAGCCACAGACAGTCTGCACTGCGCACTGTGCATAGTGCAAAGTGCATAGTGCATAGTGCAGACTGTCTGTGGCTGCACCGCGCGCCCCAAAAGCACAGCACGCGAGTCGATCACAATTGGGGGGCCACACATTCAAGGCTCCGGAAGGCTTGTTTGTCTTGTTAAACTTGGACTTTTGTTGCTCCAAATTGGCCGTAAACTTAGCGCTCGAAAGGCCAGAAGCGAGCTCATGAATGACTAATGAGCTGGCCTAAGTGTTTTGGCGCCAGATAGATGCCAAATGGTGGCCCTTTTTCGGCCTTTCGGCTCTTTCGGACTGTGCTCGGTGGGCGCGCATCTCTGCCTCGCTCGTGGCTCAAGACAGTTTGGCCCGAGACAGTGGTCGATGAGCAGTGGGAGGCAGAAAGGCTTCAAGAGAAGCTTTGAAAGTTTAAAAGCGGGTGCAAAAATCGGAAGTTTGGCTTGCAAATTGCAAGTTGGACAACATGAAAGATGGCAAGAAAAGAGAGCGCCTTGAAGTTGGCAACTTTTGTTGGCCACTTTTGATCCACTTTTCGATCAGATCCACTCATTATGCAAGCCTCTTTGTTTGGCCACCAGTTTGGTGCTGCTGTCAGACTGTTTTCGTTTTCCTTCTCTTGGAGCCCAAGTGCCGACTTGCAAGCGGGCCTGAACTGAGAGAGAGTCTGTCTTAGAGCAGCTCCAGTTTGGCGCAAGTGAAGCTCAGCTCAGGCCAGCGAGAAGCCGCCTTAGTCTGGCCTGTTTGGTGTGTGTGTGAGAAACGAGCGGCCGAAGAGAGTCTTGCATCAGCCCCATGGGCTAACTGCGGTCCAATTGCGGCCACCACAACTCCCTGCACGTCAAGCGGCGCGCGCCATTTTGCCAGCACTTTCTCCTTCCGACCGGAAGCCAGGCTCACGAGCGGCAAAGCTGGAAAAGGAGCAGAATTAGAGCACTTGGAATTAGACTGTTACGTGTGCGTGTTTCTTAGAGAAGAGAAAGAGAGAAAGCAAGTGTTAATTTAATTGACCATTATGGTAATCACTTTTGTATTCAAATTTGGCCTAAAAAGTTGGCCCAAAAAGTTGGCCACTTTCCTTCGAGGGAGATCACTCGACTGGCCTCCAAGTGGCCGGCCGATTGGCTTGGAGAACCATCGGCGAACAGCTTGGGCTCGGCGAGCTTTTCGCCCGACAGTCTCGCCATGAAACCGGAGAGCTTCTCGCCCATTGTTGGCCGCCGGCAGTGCTCGCCGCTGGCCGCCAACAGGCCGCAAACGCCGCCGGTGGCCGACAGGTGTCTAAGGCCAGCCGCTAACTGGCAGCGTTGGATCTTTGGCGGCAGGTTGTCGCCCATTTCCGGCCATCACGGAGGATCGAGCGGAGCTAAGGGCAAGCAAGTTGGGCGCAAAGGCCCAGCTTTCACGCAGCGCCGTTTGGCTGCCAGTGGGCCGCACTGTGTGGCCTGCACACAGTCCATTGTGGCTTGCCAGTCGCAACACTTGCAGCTCATATTCACCACGGAAGCGAGCCCGCCAATCACAGACACTCGCCAAAGAGTCTCGCCAAAGAGTCTCACCAAAGAGTCTCGCCAAAAGGGCCTTGCTGGCCACAAAGTGTTGACACAAAGCGCATGCGAACACAGAGCGCCAACAGAGAGCGAAATTGGACGTGGAGGTGGAGGAAGTGGAGAATGTGGGCGTCAGAATTGGCCAACAAATGGTTGCAGACCAGCTGGTTGTTGATGATGATGATTATGATGAATTCCCATTTTCATATCAACTTCCATTTTCATTTTTATCTCCTTCCTATTCGCATTGGCAACTGCAATCCCAATCCCAAAAGACCCAGTCGCGAGCCAGCCTTCTGGCGCGGCGCTTCTCTCTGGCACTCGTTTCCATTTCGCCCTCGCCTTTCGGCTGCATTCCAGACAAACTTTTTTTATTCTCACTTCAATTTCTATTCTTATTCCTTTCGGCCAACTTTCTCCTCCTTAGGCCGCCTTTGCACTCGGCGCTCTATTCACATCACAAAGCAACACATCATGCAACACACTTCCACTTCCTCCACCTTTTCAGCCTTCACTTGGCACCTCCTTTTTTTGCCAAAAACGAAAGCCCAAATCCAATTGGCAATCGCAATCTCTCGTGCAAACCGCAACAGGCAACTAATGCACTTTTTATATTGTGTGCTATTGGCGGCGGACCAATCTAATTGTGTTAGAATCAATCAATTTGTCGATGGGCGAAAGTGGTTTCCAGTTTCACTTCTTCCACTTCTTCAGGCCCTCCCTTTGCCACAGTCTGCACCATGTTTGAGTCTGCATCGAGTTTGAGTCTGCATCAAGTGGGAGTTTGCATCAACCAAGTGTCTGCCTCGAACGAGCAAAGTAGCAGAAGAGCCTCAAGAGACTAATGCACTTTGATTTTGCTTCATTTGGCTCTTTTCGAGCCTTATTTCGGCTCCTTTTTGCCTCCAATTTGGCTCCCTTTTCACTTCTGATCAGCCTCCACTTCTGAGAAGCTGAGCACTCAGTTTAGTTTGGCTCTCAGTGGGGCTTAATTTGGCTTGATTTTATCCATTTTTCCAGTGGCAAAATCCGATTGCCAGATTGGGAGAGTGTTTCGTAATTCCAAATCGTAACATGAGCACGCCAATGGCACAAAGGCGGCCCAATTTGGGCTCGTTCCAGAGCTTGGCATCCAGAGCTTAGCATCGATTTGCGAGCGACCGATTTGGTTCATGAACTGGGCCACACTTGTTTGCGGCCTCGGCTGGCCTTTGGGCTCGGCCGAGCGAGACAAACATCAACACATTTGGCCATTTAGACTCGCCAGCTTGCCGATAAGTTTCGGGCAATATTTGACTTGGAAGCTCCAATTTTCGGGCCGCCAAAGAAGCTCGAAAGGGCCAGGGAAGCGTCGAAACAGTAGCTCCGAAAAACGGGGGCAAATATTATTTAATATTATTTGATATTACGAGGCTTTGGAAATGGAAATGGGAAATGGGAAATTCGAGTGGCGCGTGGAAGTAATTTCTAATTAGCAAAAAATGAGCCCGAAACTAGAGGAGAGCGCTTTTGGGCCATTCTCAGTGGCCTGCAATGGAGAGCTGCGTTTAATCCGGTGGCAAAAATGATTCCACGAGGTAAAAAAAAACGATTTCTGGGCTTCGGTTGAAAAGAATTGCGGATTGTCGAGGGCAAATTTTGGAGCTTCGTAATGAAGAATTGCGGAAATGATGCGGCCGACTTTTGGTCAGTCTCTCAATTGCGCCAAAATCAGAGAGCGCCAAACTCTCTTTGAACGGGAAACTTTGCGTGTCGGGCCAGAGAAAGAGAGAGAGACAGAGAGTGGAAATTAAATTGAATTTTGGTGCGGAAAATATAAAAACAAAAAAGATAAATAAAACTAACTAACTGTTCTCGAAGTTCCACCAAAAGAGAGCTGCCGTTTACTCCAAGGCTCTTTTCCACTGGAGACTGTTAGACAGTCTTCAAGATGGGGGCAAAATCCAGTTAACTGGCACGAACAAGACACTCTTTGGGGCAAACGTCAAAGGTTCCAAAAGTTGCAGAAGTCTGCTTCAGATTTATTGCCTCAAATTGGAGAGAGAGATTCTCTCTCTTTCTCTCTCTTTGCAGCTTTTGGCCTTTAGTTTTAGTTTTATTCTTGCCAGCGAGCAATATTTACTACTTTTGGCTGCCGTTTTTCTGCCACAAGAGAAGAAATGGCGCTCAAATGGCCACTCGTTGTTGTTGTTTTCCTTTTGCAAGACAAACTTCTCCCAAAAGTGCTTCTTCCCAAAAGGCAGAACTTGCTCGCGCTTCTCCTCAGGCCAAACGGCTGCCAGTGGCCAAACGGGACAGTCTGGCTCGTCCTCTGCTCTGGCCTGTTGGCTCGTCGCTTTCACGGTCAACACGCCGACAGGAAGCGGCAACAAGTGGCCAGCGGCGGCCAACTGTGGCTAACTGTTAGCCCGCAATGTGTCCTGGTCAGCGGGCAGCAAGCTTGCCTTTTCTTCTTTTTCATTTATCTTTCCAACTTTTTCGCAGTTCGCCCATTTTGCCAAGATCGCAATTTGATCTTTTCGCGTGCTCTTGGCTCTTGCAATTTCTTTCCCTCTCGGCCAAAAGCAGCCCAAAAGTTGGCCCACAGGTTGCAGAAGAAGTGTGCTGAACTTGCAGCACTCTTGCAACACTTGCCCCACAGCAAAGGCGCGACATAGACTCATAGTGAGAAATCAATGCTTCTGCTTAGCTTGTCGTGGCGCCGAAGGGCCAGAGACTGAAGAAAATATTTGCCCATCTTGGTTCTCGAGAAGCACTTAGGAGTGGCCCGAGGATGGTCTGCGTGGCGAGTTGTTGAAGATCGTTGGAAATGGTTGAAAATTGTTCAAGATTGTTGAGATTCGCTTGAAGTGAACGGAAATTGGCCACCTTTCGGGCGGGTAATTGTTCCAGTGGGCGAGCGAGCGAGCTTGCCAGCGAGTTGGCCAATAAAAATGAAAACAAAAAATGATAATAAAAATGCGCTCTCCCACGCGCAAACCTTTTGGCGGCCACACCAGAAGACGGGAGCCCATTTTGAGCCATTTGGAGGTGGCATTGACCGTTAGAGTGGGTGTTTTGCAGACTGGCTTGTTTATCAATTTGGCCAGAGTTCGAATGTGTTGCGAATGTTGGCTGGAACTCGTCGAGATTGGGAGAAGATTTTCCAAATTTTTTGGAAAATTTCCAAAAAATCGAGCTTGCAACCAGCTCGATTGGGCAAAAGTGGCTCCAAATTCCAAATTCTGAATTGGAATTTACAAAAATTCGAATCCCAATTCGAAAACTGAACTTCGAAGGCCCAAATTCGAGGCCTAAACTTCGAAGGCTCGTCGATTTGCATGCTCCCAAGCGAATGGACACTCATGAATCACGCCAACTAACTGCCAGAGCTTAGGATTGGCTGGCCCAGAGGCGAGCGAAAAAGTTGGCAAACAAAACAAGCAACTCAAGCGGCCCAAGAGCCGAAAGTGTGCCCTTTCGGCGTCAAAGCCCCCCAGCTTGGCGGCCGGCAACAAGCTTGCCAGCCAGCTCGCCAGTTAGCTTGCCAGTCGGTATCTGGCGAGCTAACTGTTGAGGCGCGTTTGTTCGCCTGTTGCGTTGGTCTGTTGGCGGATTTGCGAGCTGGCTAGAAGAGGTGGAAAAGTTTTGGCAAAACTTTGGCCAGCTTAACTTTGGCCAAATTTGCGCCCAGAAGTTTTTATTCTCCAGACAGAGGGAGAAATTTATTTGCACACACTTGTTTATCAGCCAGAAGCCAGATAGTCTGCCTCTTTGGTGTTGCTCTTCGCCGCTTGGCCCACTTGGCCGACCACCCACAAGTTGCCGGTGGGCGCAAACAAACGGCCTGTGGACATTGGCAGAGTGCACAGCTGAAACGAGGCCAATCGGCCGCTGCACACAGTCTATGGCGCCGCACACAGTCTATGGCGCGCGAGCACAGTGAGCGCGCGCTGCAATAACTGTTCGCATTGTGCACAGTTATTGCAGAGGACCAAGCAGTGCAGAGGAGTGCTCCTCTCGCTTTGTTTACCTTTTTTCGCCTCTCGGCCGCCCGCCAGCTCGGCCAGTTTGGGCACCTCCAAACACTTTTGCCTTCGCGCCAGCGTCTTGCCGGCGCCGAACTGTGCCAGCCGGAAGCCAGACTCAAGCGGGAGAGTTATTGTGCAACCAAAACAACTCCCAAGCAGAGTCCTCCCGCGAAGACTCTCTCTGGCTGGCCATCCGACGAGTTGGGCCACACGCGAAGCTCAGCGGAGTGACAAACAAACAGCAAAAGTGCGAATAGTGATCAGGTGTCTCGCTGAAGAGTAAAGGTGCGCGAAGAGGAAGACACGTGGCGTGTGGCCCGCAGCTTGAGGGGGGCGAGTTCTGACAGTTTTGACAGATTTCGCGTCCGTTTGCTCGCCCAAAGCTGCGCCAGAGCTGATCCTCGGCGCTGATTGAGCGCCGGCTGAGTGCCAATTCAGCTGGAGGAGTGAGCATTTTGAGAAGTTTTTGGAGTTTTTACAGTTTTCAAAAGTTTTCAAAAGTTTTCCAAGTTTTCAAAACTTTGCAAGTTTTCGCCCTTTTGGAAATTTCCATTTTTCTCCAAATTTGCAATTTGCCCAAACTTCCAACAGCCAACTCAATTCCTCCTCAACACTCGCACTCTCTGGCACTTCCGGCGCGCGTCAAGCTCCAGCCGGGCGAGCTTAGTGCTTGGAGAGAGAGAGAGTGGCTTCAAGTTGAGAGAGTGGCAAGTGGCGAGGCGGCAAAGTGGCGCCTTGCGAGTTCCCTCGACCTGCTGGCTTGAGGCCCGGCCGAAGAGAGTGTGCAAACAAACGGCCGATCCTGCAGGTTTGCTTGCAGCTGGCCTGCGAGAGACTGTCTCCCGCCAGAGACTGTCTCCCGCGCGCAAACCTTTGGCCACTTGGCCGCAGAGTGTCTGTGGCGGCCACTTTCAGCTTTTCCATTGGCGCTCTTTCGGCCAATTCTTCGACAATTTTCCACACTTCTCTTCACAATCTTTCACCAGAAACATTTGATTCCCAAACAAAGCCGGCCGGAATTCGAGATGCCGGCCCTTGAGTGCAGCGTGTCGCCTCTCATTGCTGGTCTCTCGCGTGGCCTCGAGGGCTCTAAGGCTTTAGGGCGCGCAGTTCACCACTTTGCCTCCACTGTCAAGCGTCGGGCCGCAATCTCTCGAGAGGCAAAGGGCTCGAAAATGGAGATTCGAGAATGGAGAATGGCCTGCGGGGGCCTCTTGGTGGTGGCGAGTGGCGAGCGGCCGACGAGAGGCACTGACTGCAAGTGGCTGCAAACTGCAGCCACTTGCAGCCACAAACAGGCCAAGAATCGGCTGACAAACAGAGGAGGGGCTCAGGTTGCGGCCGGAATCGAGTGTCTGTTTGCAGAGGCTTCTCTTGAGGGACGTCGAGTGGCTGCATCGGCCAGTCTGTTGCCATGAAGCCGAACGCGAGCCGATACTTTGTTGCTCCAAGTCCCACGGGCGAGCCCCCAGCAGAGGCAGCTGTGCGCCCACTGCCCGACGGGCTATCGGACAGGCCCGCAGACTGGGGCCCGCCCCGCTGGCGGAGGTGGGCAAACAAGTGGTTTCCGAGCCGCTGTTGTGTCCGAGAGCTGCTCAGGCCGCGTCCTCTGAGGGTCCTGCATCTCGCTGGCTCACCAGAAAGAAACTGCCTCGAACACAGAGCTCGCCTCCACCATTATGATCCGCGCGGGCCCGTCATTGCGGGCCCGCGAGCGAGGAGGCGTGGCAGCGGGCGGGCGAACAGCATTAGTGTGTGCGATCGTGAGCGTGATCGTGCGCGGGCCGCGCGTTGATGTGCGCCGGGAGAAGCGTGCGCGCCCGAGCCAATCTGTGCCGGCGCGAGGGCGCAGGAGATGCACAAGAGAGCACAAGTGCACGGCAGCAGGTCGGCCGGGCGGCGCCCATATCTGTGTCTGTCTGTGCGGGAATGCGCGCGGGCGTCGCAACTTCTGTGCCGCTTGCTCAGCGCGGCCAATGCGGGCCCTGTGCCCAAGCTGTGCCGCACTTGTGCCTCCTGTGCGCTAATCTGTTTGCGGGCCGGGCGCGGCTCTGCGCATGCGCAGTGCGAGCCAAAAGCCCGCAGGCGCGCCAGCAGAAGAGGGCGCAAGGCAGACAAGGTGCAGGCTAGGATCTGCCAGATGCGGACAGAGTGAGAGACTGGCTGAGAGACTGGCTTGTGAGCCAAACTAAAGCGAGAGAGACAGAGACCAAGGCGGAGAGCTGTGCGTGCTTCAGAGCTGCAGTGCTGAGGCTGAGCGGAGGGGCAACAAGTTGCGAGAGCGCCAAACTGCAGTGTTGTTGTTGTTGTTGTTGTTGCGAGTGGTGTCGGTGTTGTTGGTTGTTGCTAATGCGAAGAGTGGCAGCAAGAAGGAGGATGCAGCTCCAGTGCGATGCGGCAGCGTGAGCGCGAGCAGCACACAAGACACAGTTGCCCTTAGCTTTCGGCCACAAGCATTTGGGCCTGCTCCAAAGTGAGGCTTTTACGAGAGTGCGTGTTTCGGGCCGCAGCTGAGCAGTGGGGCAGATTGCTCGCTCGAGGCAAAGTGTCTGAGGTTTTTGAGGAAAAGTAGACGCAGGGAGACAGTCCACGAGAGACAGTCCACGAGAGACAGTCTACGAGAGACAGTCCACGAGAGACAGTCCATGCACAACGAAGAGCGACACAAACACCAGAAAGAGAGAGACAGTCTGAGAGAAGAGGAGGAATAACTGCCAGTTTAGAGTTGGGCAAATTATCTCTCTTGTTTGTGTTTACGACGTTCACTGGACGAGCCATCTGCCTCAGTGGCTTGTTCTGCGGCTTTGGAGTTGGAGTGTTGGACCGAATTGGAGTGGAAATTGGAGTTGAATTTGCCTGTTTGGGCGGCCCAATCGTGAGGCCAAAGTGTGGGCCCAAATTGAGGCCGAGCGGCGAGTTGAGACTGGGATTCTCGAGTCCCAGTTGAGTGGGAAAGAGGAGCCAAGTTTAGAGGGAGAAAGAGGCCCCAAAATAGAGGGAAAAGAAGAAGGAGGAGCCAGAATCATGTCAGCTAACCTACTCATTTTGTCCATACTCAATCCTGTCCATTAGGAGCCACAAGCGGCCAAAGACTAGCACTGGTGAACACAGAACACAGAACGCAGAAGAAGACTCACAGAGACCAGAAGGGAGGCGCCCAATTGGCCCGATTGGCGCCCAAGAGCCAGAGCAAGAGGCGAGCAGTTGGGAGAAGTGGGGCTGAGCACGCGAGCTTTTCGCATTTCGCATTTCGCATTTCACATTTCACATTTCACATTTGGCAAAAGTGGCAGTTGTTTGGCCGGGGGGAAATTATCCTCCGAATTATCGCCCGCCCGATTGGGGCACAATTAGCGCCGAGAAGCCCAAGAGTGCAGAGTGGCCAGTGGGCGAGCCTCGAAGTGTTCTCGAAGTGGAAAGCAAGACAAAGGCAAGGAGAAAAGAGGGAAGACAAGCCGAAAGTTGAGAGTCAAAAGTCAGAAGTTGAAGGGCGAAGTTTCAAGCCGAAAGGCAAAGCTGAAAGCGGCCGGCCCACTTTGGCGCGCGAGCACCCAAAACAATAACAATAACACAATAAGTGCGGCCAGAAAGCAGCGCGAGAAATCACGAACTGCGCTGGCCTTTGGACGCGCGCTGCACCACCGCAGACAGTCTGCGGCCGCGCCAAAGAGTTCGGCCCGAACGAGTGCACTTGGGCTGCAGAGAAGAGGAAACCTCAACGAGCAACGTCGAGCCTGAGTCAAGAAGAGCACAAGTATCAGTCAAGTATTAATATATTTTCGAGAAGATACTTTCGCGAACTAAATAGTAGAATTGCGGCAAAATGGTTGTTTTCGGAACTAGCAAGACGGGAGGAGGCAGCGCGGCGGCCAAGCTGGTGCCGCTGTTCGAGCAGCCGCTGGACAGGCTGCTCGACCTGCAAGCAATAAGGGAGCTGAACGAGATCAGGGCCCAGCAGGAGGAGCGCCAGATCAGCCGCTTGGTGAGCTCGTCCAGCTTGCAACTGCAGCAACAACTGCAACAGAGCCACCAGCAGACGGCCCCCCAAAGCGGCGTCTGTCGGCCCGTGCGCCTCTGCCAGAGTTTGTCGGCGCCCCTGACCAGCTCGCTGAGCACCTGGGCCAAGCTGAGCAAGGAGAACAACCCCCTGAAGCGGAAACGGGCGGCCGCGCGCCTCAGACGCCTCACGCTGGACGCCAACAACAACGAGCAGCAAGTGCATCAAGTGCATCAAGTGCATGAGCAAGCGCACCAAACACAGCAGCAAGTGCAGCAGACGCACGAGCCGACGCGCTGGGATTCGGACGCGCGCCAGACGCGCGCAACTTCGCCGCACTGCTGTCCTGCAGGAAGACTGGGACAAGCGCCCGCAGAGCTGGAGCAGCAGCAGGAACGCTGCCGCCAACTGCTGCTCGCCAGCCTCCCCGCGCCCATCAAACACCTCCTGATCGAGCTCTACCGGAAGGGCCCCTCCACGGTGGGCATCTTCCGGAAGTCGCCGAACGCGAAGCACTGCCGCGAGCTGCGCGCCAAGCTGGAGCAGCTGTTCGAGCAGCAGCAGAGGCTAACTGCTTGTGGAAAAGTTGCCAACTTGGGCCGGCCAATATCTAGCCAGACAGTCTCTGGCCAGTCTCCTGCAGAGCTACAGACTGGCGGCCGGCCGCAAACTGTGGCCCAAAGCACCAATTCGCCAATTCTAATGGAACATAACAAGCCAAAAGAGAAGAACAATGAAGCAACAAGTCCGCAAGCTAACCATCCAGAGCAGCAGCAGCAGCAAGACGCGCTCGCCGATGCAATCAAATCGACCGTCGAACAGTTCCAGGTGAACGTGGTGGCCTCCGTCTTCAAGGTGAGTCTGCGTTCGGCTCGAGAGGCTCGCAAAGCAGCGGGAACTGTGGCCAAATTTCCATCTCCAATTCTTCGCCACAGTCTCCCCTCCAATTCCTCGCACTTCATTCCACCTCGTCCGCCGTTTCTTGGCCTCCAAGACTGTCTTAGGACTGTCTTGGATGCATTGGAGACTGTCTGAGAAGCGTTCAAGACTGTCTAAAACGAATCGGAGACTGTCTGGAGGCGTCCAGGAGCGTGCCGCTTGAGGCTCGTTTGCGCCGCTCGCCAGTTGCACGAAAGCGGCAACACGCTCGCCTCAATTGGCCAGCGTCTTGCTGCGAAACGCGTGCATTTCGAACGCCCGTTCATTCATCTGCCCACTTTGTTTCCTCTTGGCGCAATTTGCGACCAAATCCAAGCCGCAAGTAGCTGGCTGCGTGCCCACGCCAGCCCTTAGCTCGTCTCGCTTGCGCCTCCAATGCTCAGGCCAGCTGAGAAGCGGCCAAGAAGCGGCCAACTTTGCAACCAATTCGGCCGAACTCAAACCAATTTCCAGCCCATCTGCAGGCCGCAAATGAAAGAGGCGGCTGAGCTAACGAGCGCGCCAACGTCCACGTGTCGACTCTCTTCTTTCCTCCTCCTCTTCTTCTTCCTGCTCAAAGGGCGCCGCCCCTCAGCTGCAGTGCGGCCGCTCGGGAGGCAAAAGAGCGCAAAGGAGCCGCAGGTGAGCCTCAAGGGGCGTCCACTCGGCAAGAGACTCGTTGTGTCTGGCGAGCTTGTGGCGCATTTGTCGGCTCATCATTCAATCGGCGCTCTCTTGAAGCTTCACCGAAGCTAAGAAGCCCTAAGGAGTGCTGCTCGGAGTCCAAGACTTGGACTCCAAGTCCAATTGGCGCGCGCAACACAGTCTCTACGTGGCGGCTGTTTGTTTTTCTGCGGCAAAACGCGCGCGGCCAATGCAGCACTGCACACAGTCTGCGCCGTAGACACTGCATTGCCGCACACAGTCTGCCGCGCCCAACTCAAACCTGTTGGAGCACTAACAGCAAGTGGACTCCCTTTGCTCTTCCGTCGAGGCGTTTGAAGAGCTGAATGAGAGCCGTTTGCTCGCGTTCAGACATTGGATTATGACTAATGTTGTCTAATATTGCACAGAGATGCTTGGCCGCACACAAACTGGCACGAATTTGTCGCTCAAACTGAGCCCAAACTGAACAGAATGCAACAGTTTTATTCAATGCGAAATTGAACACAACTGTTGAAGTGCCAAGTCCAAAGGGTGACATAAGCGAGCAAAGTGGAGGGCGACAATTGGGAAAGCAGAAAGGTGAGAAGACAGACTCTTTTGTGTTCGCATTTGTTCTCCAAACTCTCGATTTTTGTTTCACTTTTCGCCTTTCCGAATTTCGAAATTTTCCAAATTTTCGCTCCAATTTAGCTGCAGTGAAGTTTGTCCACCGAAGAGTGTCCTCTTTTTGCTCGTGTCAAACTCTCGCCAACTGTTAGCCATTCAAACGCAGCCATTTAATCACAGACAAAACGTGCGCCAAAAAGTGATGCAAAAAGAGATCCAAAAAGAGATCCAAAAAGTTCCAACTCTGCTCAGCTTTCTCGCTCTCTGTCCACCCTAAGCTCCGGCCGCTTGTCCACGAGCTTAGAAAGGATTTTTCTCCCTTTCAAACTCATTCGCAATTGGGAAAACTTATTTGGAAAAACTCTTTTTCCAAATAAGTTTGAAGTCTCATCCAAATGGATAAATTTGCACTCTCCCATTTGCTCTTTTTCTTCTCTTTTCACGACTGCCAATCACTAGCCACTTTTCACCCACTGAACAGGTGGCGCATGTTTCTCATTCGAACAACAACAAATCATGTTTCACCAACTTTTTCCCAATTTTTCCCCCACTTCTGCCCACTGTCGCACGCACGAGTCTTCTCCCTCGGCCCTTAGCTCTGGAGCAGCCCCAAAGGATGAGCGCCCAAACGGCGCCTCCAAGCAACTTGGGGGAGAAGCAACTTCTGCTTCGAGGGGGAAAAAGCGCAGAAGAAGAGAGCACAGCAGCGAGAGACAGTCTCTGTTTGCGCAATGCTCGCCCTTTGCCGGAAAGGTCGGCCGCCAGTGGGCCAGTTTCGGATGAAAAGGAGCCGGAAATGGAGAGAGTGGCCGGAAGGAGAGTGGCCAGTTTGGAGAAAGCCGCCGAGGAGGAAAAGGCGACTCCTAAGGGGAAGTTGGGCGCCAAGCGAGCGGCCACTTTGGCCTCTCTCGCTTGGCCCGCAGTTCAGTGGCGGCCGAGAAGACATCCGAGACAGTCTGCGGCTTTCCTGCTTGCTGGCTAGCTTGCCAGAAAGCTAGCCAGCTGGCCGGAGTGAGAACAGTGTTTGGGAGAAGCAAGAAAGAGACTGAGAGCGGCCAGTTTGGGACTGTCTGTGGCGCTTTTGTAGCTCATTTGTAGCAAGTCGATTGGTGATTATTGTCGTAACTTATCGCTTTGAGCAAGTGCGATAAGTCGTCGAGTGTCAGCTCGCCGTCGAGAGACTGTTGCTGGCAAGCTAGTGCGACTTTGGGCAAAGTGGCAGCCCCAATTGCAGACACTCTCCAGTGGCAAATGTGCGGGCCTTCCGCTTAAGGCGCCATTCTCGTCTGCACGCTGGCCAGTTTGCAGGAAAAGCTCGTTCCTCTTCTCGCATCTGCCTCCTCCTCTTGCTCTGTTCACGGCCATTTTTCATCTTTTCATCGGCCACTTTCTCACTTCTTCTTCGCCCTTTTTCTCCCGCGCCTCTTTGCATGTTTCTCTCTTGCTTCCGGCCGGCCACTTGGCAACAGTGACTAGCAACAGTGACCAGCAACAGTGACTAGCAACACTCTCTGGCAAACACGGACGCAAATGGCGCAAATGGCCGCAAACAACACTCACTTTCGAGCGCTCACTTTCATCGCCCGCGCGTATAAATCACACTCCAACGTTTGGCCCAAATGCCAAACGCCTTCCAGTGTGCAGCCATTGGAAGGCGTCCCACTCGGTCGTGCAGGTGCCAAGTGCAAACTGTTGCGCTTCCACTGCCAAGCTTCCAGTGCCAAGCTCAGAATGGCAAGCTCCGACTGGCAAGCTCCAACTGGCGAGCCACAAAACACGGCGCCACTTTCGCTAATGGCCGCCCTCCTCCTTCCGCTCCTTAGGGTCCGCGTCCGGGCAGCTTTCTCCACTTGCTGCACGCTGCTGCTCGTGCCGCGCTCACTCGGCGCCCTCATTTACCCCTTTTGCAGTTGCAACAAGTTGCAACAAACGCCAAAAAGCTCAAACAAATTCCAACAAAATTCAACAAACTTCCTAAAAACTGAAACAACTCAATTAAGCTCAATTGGGGCGCCATCAAACAGCGCCATTGAACAGCGCCATCAACTAGCTCGCCGAAAAGCTTAGCCTAACCAAACCTAAGTTAGTCCTTAGCTTGCTCTTCTCGAGCCTAACCTAAGGAACCCTAAAGCTAAAGGCTGAAAAAAGGGGGCGTGGCAGGCCCCCATTTGAAGTGGAGGAATTGGGCTGCAAACAAGCAGTTTGGCTGAGCTGATTTCTAGTTTCTGGTTTGGATGCGGCAAACTGGCCAGAGACACGCCATTTCGAGCGGCTTGCGTGTGTCTGTCTGTCTGTTTGGCTGCATTTCAGTGCAGCAAAACATTGCATTTCAGTGGCGCCTCTTGGCTTCGGATTGCTCTTTTGGGCGGCGAGCGAGCAAGTCTCTTGGGCGAGCAAGAGACTTGGCAAGAAGCTGGCCAATTTAGGGCCAATTTAGGCGAAGTTTGCGAGAAAAGTTTGCCAGAAAAGTTTGCCAGAAAAGTTTGCCAGAAAAGTTTGCCTGAAAGGTTTGGGCTGCTCGCTGGGTAAAAGAGCGGCCGGACGAGAGACTGTTGTGTGTGCTCGATGGAGCAGCCGAGGAAGCGGCGGCATTATATCGATGAGATAAAGTGTCACATTGTGCCACTTGGCAAGAGGAGGACGAGCAGCAGCAAGTGAGCAGCAGGAAGAGCTAAGGCTCGGCCACAAGCGGAAAGTGGTGGCCTGCCGAGAGGGAAGCAGCAGCAGCAGAGTTACGGTTCACCAGTTTTTGCGGCCCGCAAAGTGAGCGGCACTCTCGGCTGAGTTTGCCTGCCCAGTTGGGAAGCAAAGTGGCTCGAGGGATGAGCTTCTAAGTGGCAGAGTTCACGAGTGGCGCCGAAAGAGAGTGAGCGACAAGCAGGAAGAAGAAGGAGAAGGAGAAGAAGATGGAAAGTGGGCCGCTTGGCCATCGGTGGGCGACCAAATGTTGACATGCCAGCTCCTCTCCAGTGCGCAGTGTCAGTGCCCAGCTTGGCTCTCTCGCAGCCCCAGACTGCGAGCGGCCGGTCGCCGTTTGCTTTGGAGCTGTGTGGCGTCTTGCTGGCGAGCGAGCGGCGCCAAGACAGTGACTTTCCCTCGGCCGAAGAGCGGGCACAAAGGGCGCACTCCGCAGGCATCGGTCTGCCTGCAGCAGTTGGCACGCAACGCACGCCGCTCTCTGCACTACAGTCTGCGGCGCGCCGGCCGCAAAACGCAACTGGCTGCGCACAGCACAATGCCCGCAGAGTGTATTCCGCACACTGTATGCTACACACTGTATGCAGCATTGCACTGCACACTGTATGCAGCATTGCACTGCACACTGAATGCAGCATAGAGCACGCTGCATAGTGCACCTGAGCTGCCAACTGAAAGGCACGGCTCCTCTCAGACTCCTTTGAACGATTGTCATCCCTCTTCTCCACTTTCTCCTTCTCTTCTTCTCCTTCTCCTCCTTCTCCTCGCCAATCATCGGCCGCCCAAGCGAGCTCGCCAATCGCCAATCGCCAATCGCATTCACACGCTCGCCCCACAAGCGCCCTTTGTCGGAGCTCTGCCGATCCGAAAGTGAACTGGGAGGCGGAATTCATTGTGTTTGTCATTGTGCCCAAATCCCTCTGGCACAATGACAATGCGCTCGTCCCAATCGTGCGCTCGGTGGGCGCCTCTCAATGCAACACTGGCCAGCAAGCTAGCAAGTAAGCAAGCTAGTCAGCCTTAAAGCAAGCCAGAGAGCGCCGCTCGTTAGTGGCAGGGCGCCCGTTCGTCTGCGCGTCTTGGCGGCTCGCATCTGGCCGAGTGCGGGCGCTCAGGTCGCCACTGGAGACGAGCTAAGGTGCGCGCGGTCGTTGATCCATTTTGGGCTTCCCACTGGCCACTCGTGCGCCTTGGAAAGTTGCTCGAAAGGCCACTTTTTGAGCAGCTTTCCACCTTTCCAGCTTCCCATCTCTCAATCTGACAGCTCCTCGTCCACTGCCATGGACTGTGGTCCGCCAGAAACTTGTCTGCCAAGCAAAGAGCAGCTAATTAACCGTCGAGCAACTCGCAATCAAACGTCACCAACCGCAAACTTGGATGCGCCACAATGAACTGGACCCAAATGCAAACCACTCTGTGGCCGCTTGAACTCTCGAACGCCATTTCGATGGAACGCGAACTGAAAACCGCGAAACGGAACACGCAAACTTCGTGCTCTCTTGTCCTGCACTTGTCAACTGGCCACTTGTTGTCCACTTGTTGCGCACGCCTCATAAAAACTCGTCATATCTCTCCTTTGGAACTCTGGACTCTCTTTGGATCATTCACTTTGGATCACTCACTTTGGACTCTCTTTGGAACACCAACTCTGGACTTGTTCCTTTTGGAAATCTTTCGGACGGACAATATGGAAAAAACGAAACCATGAACGAACGAAAAATGGAAAATGGAAATGGAAATGGAATTCCGGCGAATTGGAACTGATAAAAACGATAACAAATCTCTGAATCTCATCAAAACACGCGACGCATCACAACATGCACCATGCACCACGCTCTGTGCACCATTTCGCGCACACTAATCGATGGGCAATGATCGTCGTGCACCAATAATGGTCGCGCACACTAATCACCACCGAAAACCGTGCACCGCGCGCGCACTGAACGACCATTGCCGCTCACTGTGTGCACCAAACAGGAGTGGCTGCGTTCGCTGCCCGACTGCGTGCTCATGTCGCGCCTTTACGCGCAGTGGATCGACGTGGCCAAGCTGATCGAGCCTTTGGACGACTGCGACTGGCGCGCACAGTCCCAGTCCCAGTCTCAGTCTCAATCACAGTCTCAAGTCAGTTCCAGCCTGAGCTCAACCTCGAACTCAATTTCAACCTCAGCCTCAAACTCGGACTCGAGCTCGCCCTCGCCGCAACCTCCGCCGCACCTCACGCTATCGGGCAGCCATCAGGCGGCCGCAGATAAGCCCCCGCCTGAGTGGGCCCACTCCGAGTTGCTAAGCGATAAGGAGCCGCAAATTGGCTGGGGCCCGGCCGGAGATGCGGGCGCGGCTAGTCTGTCGGCGGTGGAGCTGCGCGAGAGGCGCCGCCACTGCGTGGCAATCGTCAGACAGCTGCTCGAAAACATGGAGGCGCCCAACCTGGTCTTGCTGCAGGCGCTCGTCTGCGTCTTGTGGCACATTGCGCGCGCCAGCGACACGAACAAAATGTCCCCCAAGAACCTTGGGGTCTGCATTGGCCAGAGTTTGCTCCACTCTGGCCCCTCAAGTGCCCACCGAACGCCCAACGCCAATCAGCAACCTGAGGGCAACCTCTCGAGCTCGCCCAGCGCCACTTCCGGCGAGCTGAGGCGCCAGCAGCAGACGCCGGCCAGTGGCAAGCTGCGTCTGCTGTCCCTGTCGCTCTCGAGCAGCAGCAGCAACCTGAGTGGGCCAGAGACAGTCGCCCGTCTGGCTGGCCCAGCGAGCGAACTGCGGCCCGCCGGAAGCGAGCCCAGTCCCAAAGGAGCAAAGAGGCACAGGCGCGCCAAGTCGCAGTCTCTGTTCGCCTCCAGCTTGTCGCTCAGCAGTCTGGCTGGCCAGCCAAACGGCAAGTGGCCTGCGGGCGCCCAGCCACTTCCGGCCGCGCCCCAAAGACGCCAGGAGGCTCCAGGAGGAAGTGTCCAGGTGGGCGGCCCGCAGATGATGATGGGCCGCAGTGTGTCCTCGGGGGTGCTCAGCCAGCCGCAGACCATGCTGCAGGAGACGGCCAAGTACGTGCCCATCCTGTTCGCCTTCCTCATCGACGAGGCGCGCCAACTCTTCGGCCCGGAAGTGGTCGAGTTGTTCGCCGATCGGCCACAGACTCTGGCTCAAGTGGAGGCGCATTGCCAGCCCACAACGCGGGCAGCCACGCCCACCCGGGACGAGGAATTGGCCACCGACAGACTGGGAGGCCCTGGGGGCGTCTCAGCGCCGCCGGAAGTGGAGGGGCACCCTCAGAGACAGACTGGCTTGAAGCAGCACCTGCAGGCCGACGGAAATGCGGCCGCTCGGCAGCCGGCCAGCGTGCTGGTGCACGTCGGCGCGGCTGCAGAAATGGAGAAGGGCAGCCACGCCCACCCGCTACTAGAGGGGGCGTGTCTGCGGGACGCGCACGAACAGCGCGCGCAGCAGTGCGCGGGCCTGCAGCGGCGGCTGCAGCCCGACGGGACCACGTCCATAGTGATTGAGCAGCCGCCGCGCGAGAATGCACCGCTCAGGCGGGTCGGCCGCTCGCCTGAGCTCGCCGACCGCCTCTCCGAGCTTGCCAACGACCACCAGCAGGCCGAGCCGAGTGCCCACGACCAGCCACAGCTCCAGACCCGCGGCCACGCCCACGAGCTCGAGCACACCCGCGGCCACGCCCACCGCGAGCATTCGCTCCAGCAGCGCGCCTCCTCCTCCCTGGGGCAGGAGGCGCACGCGGCGGCCCGCCAGCGCCCCCTGTCGGTGACGGGCTCAACCGTGTCCTCGTCCTCCACGTCGGGCGTCCACTCCGAGTCGCCGGTCTTCTCCAGCTCGGCCTCGGCGGCCTCCTCCTCGTCGGGGGCCAGCAGACACCTGGCTGAGGTGCGCGGGGGGCGGATGCGCGAGCGGCGCGGCTCGTGCGCCTCCTCCTCGTCGTCGTCTGGCTCCTCGGGCTCGTCGTCGCGCTCGCCCTCCTCCTCCTCCAGCTCCTCCTCGTCGGGCTGTCCGTCGCCCGAGTGCAGCAGCAGCAGCGCCGGAAGTGCCGCCGTGTCGCCCGCCGCCAGCCAGCCACCCGCAGACCGTCTGCAGGCCCGTCCCGACCAGCTGATCGAGGTGACGCTGGACCAGCTGGCCAGCCGGGCGGACGCGCGCTGGCCCCTCGGGCTGCGCGTCAAGGAGGCCGCCCACGAGCAACAGGCCGCCCGCGACCAGGTGGACGCCGGCTGCGTGTGGTCCGCGTGCTCAGGCGCGCCGGAAGTGGGCCCGCAGCCGGCGGAAAGAGCCCTGCTGGGCGCGCGCAACTCGCACTCGCTGGCCAGACACACCTCGCTGGGCGCCCTCGCCAGCCGCACGCCCAAGATCCCCTTCGAGTACACCACCTCCTCGTACGGCGGCCAGGCGGTGCTCTACTGTCCAGTGAGAGTCCAGCAGCAGCAGCAGCGGCAGCACTTTGGCCGGCCGGCCAGTCCCCAGCAGGCGGCCAACGCCGCAGACAGTCTGCCGGCCGGCCTGAAGCAGCAGCAGCAGCAGCCCAGTCGCTCGCACGTGCTCATGCTGCGCGACTACTACTTGTCGCTGCAGCGCCAGGCCCACGAACACAAGCGCGCCCACCAGCTCGAGCAGCGCCACCTGCTGGCGGCCAACCGAACTGAAGCCCAGAACCTGCACCCGCGCACGCACCAGGAACGCCTCCTCCCGCAGCACAACCACCACAATAGCCACAACCACAATAACCTCCACCAGCAGAGTCTCAGTCTGGCCGACCTGAGCGGCAGAGGAGGCGCCCCCCACGCGGCCGGCCCCCAGCTCGTCCACTCGGCCGTGCAGCCGGCGGCGACGGCGCGGCCGCGGCTCGCGCGCATCCGCCCCAACCAGTTCGGCGGGCTCTACGTGCGGGGCGTGGCCGCGGGCGCGCAGCCCGCCCACCTGAGTCACGCGGCGAATGCGGGCGCGGGCCCGCCGCTGCCGCAGGGGCCGGCCGCCGACCCGAAGCGCCTGCCGCGCGCCGCCTCAAGCTCCCACCTCGGCTCGCTCGCTCGCTCCTCGGCCGGCTCCTCAGGACACAACTCAGCCGGCTCAAGCGTCTCCTCGGCCGACGAGTCGGACGAGTGGACCGAGAGCACCATGGTTTGAACTGGAGGAGTTGGAGAGCACCACCAACTGGACCCAGTCAGCGCCCCCCTGTGCCAAAAAGGACGCCCCGTCCGACAAATAAAAGCCAAAAATCGCTCACAAGTGGCCACGAGCCACCCTCAGTCACCAGATGCAGTCTCTCTTTGTCTTTCCTTCTCCCCGGCAACACTCGGCCCGCAGTCTAGCCAAATTTGTCGCTCGCTGACACTGATGCCCGTCCGCCCAGAGCTCGCCGCCAACTGGCTTGCTTTAGGACCCTTGCTGCCTCCCTTCCGCCTCCAACAAGCCCGGCCGAGCTCGGTGACGAGCTTGGTGAGCTAGGCAAACTCAGTGAGCTCAGCGAGCTTGGCCAGCCTCTACGAGCGACCAACTGCGGCCACTTTGGCCACTTGCGCCAAATTTGGGCCGCAAATTTCTGCTCGGCAATTTTGGCCCACAAATTACTGCAAAAGGCCGCCCTCCTTCTGGCTCGGTGGCCAATTTGGCGCTAATGAACTGGAGCGCCAGTTGGCCGAGCTGATTGGCGTCGCAAACGAGGCCAGCCAGCTGGCCGCATCGGCGCCAAAGGGCCAAGTCGGCAGATAAAGCGGGCGGCTTTTTCCTCCGGCGCGTCCAAAGCACAAGCACAGGGCCCACTTAATGTCTGTGTGCAGTGCGCGGCCGCACACAGTCTGCCGCAGACTGTCTGCGGCGAACGCCGCACTGTGCACTGTGCGCTGTGCGCGCTGAATCTGCAGCGCGCGCCCATGGGCAGTCCACAGGCCAGCCAGCGCGCGTCCATAGCCATTGCACCCACTTGCCCTGAGCTGCGGCGGCCGCCAAGCCGCAGCCACCAGCTCGTCGATGGCGCTTTGTGGGGCCAGCGATTAACGGATCGCGTGCGAGCCGCCTGGAAGCATCCAGGCCGAAGTGTGTCAAGCCGAGGGCGGCGGCCGAGCCCACGGCGAGCAGCGAGCGCCCAGCGCCGAGCAACAAGCCGCCCGGCAGACTGGGGCCCTCAGACACGGCGACCGCGGCCGAGGGGGCGCATAATTGCGCAGCTCGCGCCCCGAGAGGCGCCCTCAGGTTCCGGAGGCGTCGGCGAGTGTCCAGCGGCGAGCGAGAGCTTCGCGTTGGGCAGACTGTGGCCGGCCGCACGCACCGCCACGCGCCGGCCATTAGCCCGCGTCTGTGGCAACCTGGCCGCGCGGCGGGCTCGGCCGCCGAGGCGCCGCTTAATTGGGGGCCAAGCTGAGGCTCGCGTGCAAAAAGCGCCGCAGACTGGGCCGCACAAGTGGCAGGCGGCCGCTCCTCTGCGGCCGGCGCGTCCAGGCGGCTTGGGGCGCCCCCAGCTCCATGGCAACAGGCTCGGCGCGCGCGTGGCCCCGAGCGGCGCGCTCGCCGCCGGACGCAGTGGCGCGCGTGTGCCTGCCGCCCGTCTGCCCCTCTCGGAGGCGCTAATGTGCACCCTGCGCGCCGTTTACTGCTCGCTCTCCTGTGGCGCGCCGCGCCGCCCGCACGCACTCCTCACGGGCCCAGCCAGCCAGCTTGGCGGCCGCCCCAACGCTCTTGGGCCCTCCGTCGGGCTGGCAAGCTAGCGAGCTGGCTGGCTGGCGTTTTGTTGCGCAAAAGATGCAAAGCGCAGCGCTGGCCCCGGCTACGTGCTCCACGCGCATTAGCCTTCCCCCTGCCGCTCCCCCGCCTGCAGCCCCACTCTCGGCGGCCCACGGCGCCCTCGGCCGCAGCGCCAGGCCAGCGTTGGGCGCCGCTGGGGCCGCCCAACGCTGGCTCCAAAAGCAACGCGCGCCAGCCACCCGACGGCGCGCTTCTGGCAAGACTCGTCCGGGCCAGCGAGGCCGCTGCGGCCTCGCCGGCGGGCGTTTCGGTGGTCACGCCCCCGCGCGTGCGGCGGTGTTCGCGCCCGAACGCTTGCTGCTTGTTCGCACGCGCCACGCAGTATCGCCCGCAGCTCGGCCCGCCCCTGCCGGCTCTTGCGCAACTCAGCCCGCGGCCCGCAAAACGCAACTGCCGAGTGAAGCCTCGTCGTCCTGGCGGCT
>Ga0268247_10000174_pt1 | contig 22686 bp, 19 predicted proteins | sample AgamicOrMae_FD_200245 | JGI IMG/M metagenome (GOLD analysis project Ga0268247, IMG submission 200245) | Agave microbial communities from Guanajuato, Mexico - Or.Ma.e (v2) (version 2) | ecosystem: Host-associated > Plants > Phyllosphere > Phylloplane/Leaf | place: Guanajuato, Mexico | collected...
GCATCATATACTGAACGAGCTAGTGATGGGCGGCATGGTGTTGGAGACGAACATGAATGAAATCTTGGTTCAAGTTGCCGAGCAGTCCAAGCTGGAAAGACAGGAGAAGGGCATCATCCAGAAAGCAATACGGGGACTACCTGTGACAGCATCTCTGGCGAAGATTTCCCGCATCACGCATTGATGAGAGCACCCAGATCGATATCAATAAATGCCTCTGGCGTACAAATACATCTCAGTTGCCGGTAGAATAGTTTTTTTGTGAGTGTTGTTGGTGTTACTGCAATTTCCTGATACGTTATGGAATGCGGGTAAATTTCGATCGAGGACTGCCAGAATGGCGAATAGGTTGTAAGCATTTAGCATGCATGGAGATCTGCCAAGTATTGAATCGAAAGTAAAGAGTGGACAAACGTTTTGTCCGAGTCATTGATTTGAAGGATTGAGAGCGAACATTTGATCAGTCTTTGCTGAGTGGTAGATGGATAATTTATTAACGGGATTTTATATGATATAAAGCTAATATGTTGGGGAACAGTATTGAATTGGGCCCAGATGTTGCTGCCAGTAGATTTCGTAGAGTCCCACCCGCTTCTATTTTCCGAATGTAAGTTGTTTTGACCAGCAGCTCGCGATTAGTGTTTTATCATGATTAAGGCAATTTTGGTGTTCAATAACCATGGACTTACAGCAGCAGATCATAAGAGAGATATTCCATCAAATGTCAAGGCGCGATGACGATGTTTGCTATTTCCTGGAGGGCAGCAGTGTAATAGGCGGTGATTCTAATATAATCTCTAGATATTATCCCACATGGTGCTTTGTGTAGATCCATCAAATAGCGAGTTGGGTATCCTGGATTTGATTCAGGTGTTCGTGGAAACGTTGGATAAGAGCTTTGAGAATGTTTGTGAGTTAGATTTGATCTTCAACCTTGACAAGGTGCATCATATTGTGAACGAGCTGGTGATGGGCGGCGATATGGTGTTCTCATTGATGAGAAGGATCAAATGCAAATTAGTAAATGCCTCTGGCACACAAATACATATCAGTCGCTGGTAGAATGGATTTGGTGTAAGTGTTGCTGTGGCTGAAGTTGAAATTCTGATGATTGCGGTAGTTCTGAGAGACGCTGTGGAATCCTGGCAGATTTTGAACCTCCCACTGAGGGATATCAGTCCTGCCCCAGTCGATTGAGAGCACCCTGCCCGACATCTTGACCTCGACAGGAAGCAGGACACGTCTGGCCTTGGTGGCAGCCTCGTGGGACTGGAAGAGGACAAAGCATCGTCGGTCGCAATATCCTCTGTTGCGAGGCAACAGCTGGTCGTCCATGATGGCGCCCACAATGCCCTGCACCTCGATCTTAGTGAGTGCATTGACGAGCACTCTAGCGGTGCATGTGATTGGTAGATTGCCGAAAAAGAGCGCCTTGTTGTCCATGGAGATCTTGGCCCCGATTGGGTCGTGGTTGAAGCGGATGCAAAAGTTGTTGAGCAGTCTTAGGGCGATTTGGGCCTCATCTGGAGTGACATACTTGACAAATCCATAGCCTCGAGTGTTGCCGCTGAAGTCCATCATCCAGCGGATCTTGTACACGCGGCCAGCCTGTTGCATGCGCTGCAAGAGCTCGTCCTCGAAGGCGTCTCGAGGCAGGTGGCCCACGAAGACCTCATTGCGTTCAAGGCGCTCGATTTGCTCCGCCTGGCCGATGTACCTAAGGTTGATTGAGATGCGCTGGCCATTTAATTGGGTGGTGTGGAAGCCGGCCCGCGAAAGGGCAGTGCTCGACTGGAGGGCGCGAGTGGCCACCTTGTTCATGTGATCGTGACTCTTGGACATGGTGAGAGTGAGAGTGAGTGGTAGGCTGAGCTTGTGTAGGATACTGGACAAGGAATACTGGATTAAGGAGAGAGGCTTGCTAGATCTCGGGTGGTGTGGACACTGAGGGTGAATGGATGCGGTGTGAGAGAATGCTGAAAGTGATTGGAAATTGATTGAGATTTTTTTCTTTCTCGATTTATTCGATTATTGTGATGAGCTTGATTGAGGTGCTGACTGATTGGCTGGCTCTGGACAACTGTCACCTACTGCTGCTCTGCGCTCAGTTTTATAGGAGTGCTCGCCTTCAGTGTGCCAGTGATTAGAGTGCCTGATTGAAGGGCGAGACTCTCGCCGCGAGAGCCAACTGTCGAGAGCAGCCAGAGTCTTTGCAAGAGAGATGCAGAGGCCCAATGTAAAGCGCCGGCCGAGGGACAGTGTGCGGGGCTGCTGCAAATGGGCAGCAATTGGCAATTGGGAGAAGAATTGGGGAGAAGAGTAAACAAAGAGACTGGCTTGCGCGCCCCAATTGTGTCGCGACTGGCGACTGGCGACGCGCAACGATCGACTGGCGCCGGGGCACGTGTATTGGATTTTGATTGGCTTTGGAGAGCGCTTAAGAGAGCGCAAACAAGCGAGAACAACAAGTATCTGTCTATCACAACTGGGCTGCTTGAGTGTGCACCGGCGCGTGCGACCGGCGCCTCTCCTAAGGGTCGGGCTTAAAAGTGCTCCATTTGCCGGCGCGACTCTTCAACTGGCACTCCTGCTCCTCTCGGCGCCGCAACTCCACTCGGCCGGCCCACCAACCGCCGGATTAGACAGTATCATCAGCTGCCAGAGCTGCCGGGAGGCGACATTGAGGCGCCCCCACACTGCGCAGGGCAATCAGTGGCGCCTTCCGAAGTGGATCACCAGTGACCCTTTTGATGAGCCGCCGGACTGCGGGAAGTACTGGGGAACTGTGCAAGTCTCGCAAGTCTTTGAGCAGCAGAGAGTTGCACAAATCGGCCCTTGTGCATAAGTCGACACTTTCACTTGAACACATCGTCGCTAATCGGCGGCGCCAAGTGGTTGTTGTGGTTCAGCTGATTGTCGTGCGCGCTCCTCAGCTGTGCCGTGTGAGCGTGCGACTGACCGCCGGCTTGCGTGGCTGCCAGGAACTCCATCTGATGCTGCTGCTGTTGGTGCTGCATTTGCTGCTGTTGCTGTTGCTGCTGGTGGAAGGCGCAAGTAGTTGTCAAGTCGGCGCGACCAGCCGGCGCGCTGGCCACCCCCGAGTGCAGGCCGGCCGCGCTCAACGTCGAGTAGTACTGGCCCAGAGCTAGACTGTGGCCCATCTGCGACTGCTCGCCGGCCGGCTGGCCGCCCGTGTGCCCCTCGCACCAGTGGCCCTGGTCCGGAGCTTGGTCGCCGCGCTCGGCCGGCGGCTGGCCCAGCGCCATGGCCAGCAGGAAGTCCGAGTGGCCGAGGGGCGGCACTTGCGTGTGGGCGGCCGTGGCGGCGGACGGAGCTGCGGGGGCGCCGCCCATGTGGGCCCCGGCCGACTGGCGCTGGTGCTCCAGGCAGAGGCGCTGGTCGAGCTCGCCGTGCTGCTGCTGGCGGCGGCTGAGGGTCACGATGGGCGGCTGCAAGTGCTGGCCGGCGGCGCCCACGAAGGCGCGTCCCTGGCGGCCCAGAGTGTGCGGGTGAGCGGCGTGCGGCGCGCCCCCTCGGCCCGCCTGCTGCTCCGCGCCCGCGAACGACCACAGCTTGGGGCGCGCGGCGGGCCGCGCGTGCTCGCCCCCCTCCAAGCAGGGGGGCGTGGGCGGGTGGCTGTTGCTGTGCGCACTATGTGCAGTGTGCGGGTTGTGTGCAGAGTGTGCATTGTGTGCAGAGTGTGCAGTGTGTCCATTGTGGGCGGGCTGCTGGAAGTCGTCGAGGGAGAAGCAGGACTCGCTGCAGGAGTTGAGATGCTGCTTGGCGTAGTGGTTGGTGCTCAGACTGTTGCTCGGGTGGTTGGCCACAGTGGCCAGCGGGCCGCCCGCCGCCTTGAGGGGCGCGCCCGAGCCCGCCGAGCAGGAGGAAGTGGACGAGGAGGAGCCCGAGGAGGAGCCCCCCGACGAGGAGGAGGCCGCCGAGGAGCGCTGGCGGCCGGCGCAGGCGCGCACCAGCAGCCCGAGGGCCACCATTAGGGCCAGCGAGGCGGCCCCCAGCGCCACCAACTGCGACTGGTAGCGCAGCAGCACGAAGCGCACCCGCTGGCCCGCGCTCCACTGCGAGGGGTGCGTGCCGGCCAGCTGGGCGTCCGCGGCCAGCAGGCTCATGAGCCGCGCGTCCGGCTCGTCGGGGCGCCGCTGGGGCCCCGCCGGGGGAGGCGCCACTGCCGGTCTGGGCGCCGGCTGCTGCTGCAGGTGGCCCGGGCCGGGCGCCGTGACGAAGGGGGCGGCGTGGGCGTCAGCCTGGCGCTCCAGCTGAGCTCCAGCTGAGCCAAGGGGACCCTCCAGACCCAGGGACACCTGTTGCTGGCGCAGGAACTTGTTGGGCTCGCGCGCGGCCGGGCCGGAAGTGTTGCGGGGCGCCGCCAGCAGGTGGTCGGGCACGCAGGCGTACATGACCTTGAGGTACTCGAGAGGCGGCGGCTGGTGGGCGGCGCTGGTCAGGCAGCTGGAGCCCTCGGCCAGCCGGTCGGCGCGCACCTCAAGCCTGCACTGCGGCCGCAACAGACACTCGCCGGTTAAGAGTGCGAGCGGCGCGCCCGCAGACCAGCAGGCGCGCACAGAGGCGAGCGCGGCGCCACCTGGCGTGCTTGCGCCGCAACGCGCGTGGATCTTCTCGTCCTCAGGCCAGAAGCCGAAGGCGGCCCCTGCCACTGCCAACCGGCGGCCCTCGGGACACTCGAGCGCCAGGCGGCCGTCGCGACACGCAAACTTGCTCTTCACCTTCGAGGGCCTGCACCTGTAGACGAGCTCCACCAGTTTCCGGTTGGCCAGACACACTGGGTTGGCCATGAGCTGGGCCAGCTGCTCGCTTTCCGTCTGGTTACCATTGGCTGTTGTCTTGTTTTCACCCAACCTCGTCTGGTTACTGACCACTGAGGGCCCCAGCCTGAGGTCCAGAGTGCACGAGTTGAGCATGGTGCACTGGTTCCTGACGAGCTGGTGGAAGCTGGCCTGGCGCTCGAGCGCCGCCTGTCTGGCCTGCTGCTCGTTGCAGAGAGCGCCACTTGCGGAGCTCTGGCCACTTTGCGCCCCCGAGGACAGTCTGCGGCGCGCCCACTCGCGCTGGCTCGCCTCCAGCGGCGCGCACTGTCCCACAGGCCTCTCCTGGTTGCCAGACAACTGCCTTGGAGTTGGCGCCACACTCGCGTTCCCAGCGCCACTTCCGGCGTTGTTTGTGGCCCCGTTTCCACTCGCTGAACTGTTTCCACTCGCTGAGCTGTTCCCATTTGAGCCCAAAGAAGTGCTGAAGCTGCCGCGGACTGTCTCTGGCGGCGGCTCGTCGGCCAGAATGGTCTGCTCGGCGGTAATTATCTCAATGACATAATCCTCGTTGCATCTGATCTCCAATTGTTCCCCGTCGCAGGCGGCCACTTGGGCCGCTTTGATGAGCATCGAAATGGTGTGCGAGGCTGTTGCGTCGCGTCGTTTCAGCCATTTTGCCCAGATTTTAGCCCATTTTCCGTCGTCAGAGGCACGTTTTCATTGCATTTTAGTTGCATTTTCCGTCCAATTTTGTTGCGATTTTGTTGCGTTTTTTTCCGAGTTTCCGGTGAACAGTCGTCCATTTGCGTGGCCAATTGCAGGCCAGACGTGCCGGCAGGAAGAGGAAGGCGCAGGCGGCGAGTTGAAGGTAGAAATTAGTCAGTTTGTTGCTTCGTGGAGAAGGTTGCGTGGAAAAGGCAGAGACTGTGTGTACTACACACTGTGTAGTCTCTGGTCTGCGCACTCTGCACTCTGTTGAACACAGTCTGTTCTGCGGCTCTGTACTGCTTCACACTGCTGTGCACTAGTCTACACTGTCTTACACTGCTTCATAATGAAAGTCGCCTCGCCAGTGCGCAGCTCGCCCACAGCCCAAAGCCCAAAGCCAGTCTCAGACCGCCACTCGATTGGGACAGTCACGACACGCGCGCCCCATTGATTGATCGGGCCCCTGCGCTGAGCTGGCCCCTTCCGGCGGGCTCTCATCAGCGCCCGTTCGAGGCAGGAGCTGAGGAGACTGAAGTTGGAGGCTGGTTGCTGCTCCGCGTCCAACTCGGCCTCAACATTCATTATCTCTGCTTGTGGGGCTGGTTGTGCTCTGGGCGGAGTGATGTTTGCGATCGAGTTGCAATGCAAATGATCGATTCGGCCGACGCAATCTGAAGGGGCGCGCAGTTTCCGAGGGACACGCAACGCGCGGCCAGCCCACTGCTCCTAGTCTGCGGCGCGCACTCGAGCGCAGACACGCACAGCTGGCCCATTGCGCGAACACTACATACTGTATGCAGCAACGCACACAGTTGCCCGTCCACTGTCGCAGACTGTCTCTGGGCCGTGCAGCACAACAAGCAGTAACAGGCGCACGTGCCCACCAACAATGGTCGCCCCTTCGCGCTTCAGATGCGCCAACCGATAACCATTTTTGGGCCCAATTTTCATGCTTTGTTTGTCCAAACAAAACGGCCCGACCACCAAATTGAGCGCCCCCGAGCGCCGCTTTCAGGGCAGTCAAGGCGAACCGGGGCGACGAGGCCGCACTCGAGTGGAAGCTTGTTGCCACTCTCCTTTTCTACCATTGTGCGCCTGGTCTGTGCTGGCCAGCTCAATGGGTGCCCACAGAGCCCATTCAGCGTCCACTCGGCGCCCAGTTGTGCGCCCCTCGCGCCGAAAGACGGCAGGAAATTGCAATCTAATAGGCTTGTCTTGGGCGGCCAAGCTCGGCTGGTGCGGGCCACTTCCTGCGGGCTCGCATGGGACGCCCAAACTCCCACGAGACACTCGCTCGAGCTGCTCCGCTTGGAGGCTCCTCCAAGCCGCCAAGAAGCAACGCCAAGAAGCCGGCCCAAATGGCCTCGAAGTGCCCCGAATGGCCCGCAGACTAGGACCGGCTCGTGCAGCTCCACCTCCTCCTCCTCTTCCACTTCCGCCCACACACAAACTTCGGCCGTGTCGCCCAAAGACTGACTCATTCGGCTGGTTTAGTGAGCTGAGTGCGAACCTTGTTGAGTTCAGCAGGTTGGAGGAAATTCGGGCGCAAATTTGGCGAATTTGGGCGCAAATTTGCTCGAAATCCGGCGGAAATTCTGGCCAAAATTTGCCGAATTGTGGCCCCTCTCGAACGAGGGCGACTTGTTCCGGCGGCTGCACAATTTGTTCCTCGCAAACAGAGCGACAAAGTTGCCTCAAAGTGAATCCCGCAGCCTCAGACTGTGTGCGGCTCTTGTACTACGCCGCTCCAGTGATGCAATTTGCGCCCCTTTTCTGCTAACAACTTGCCGACAGGCCGCCCGCTGATCTGCGGCCGCTCACTGTCCAGCGTGGCCGAGCTGGAAATGCAAAATTTCAACGCGCAAAATTCAGCCCAAACAACAACACGCAGTCTCCATTGCGCCCTTCCTAATGGCCCTCTAACGAGCCTGGTCTTCACTGTGAAGCTTCGTTGTCCGAGTTTGGCTCGAGTTTGGGCCGAATTTTGGCCAATCGAGGCCTCTGGGCGGCTCACAGTTGCAAATTGGGGGCCCAAAAGTGGAAAAAGGCGGTCTCTTCGCGGCGCGCAGAAGTGGGCGTGCAAACAGACGCGCAAGTGTGATTCAATTTGCAGCCGGCGGCTCCGCTCTGCTGGTCTCGAGAGAGCGAGAGACGAGCTAGAGACGAGGGCCACTGGCAGACAGAGCGGGGCTTCAGCTGAGCAGTGAAACAAAGTGAAACGGAAGAGGAAAAATTTGATTCCGAGCGGCGCGTGTTCCAGCGGCTCGACCAATGCGAGGCCATCCAAGTGTGCGTGTGTTGTCCGGCCGCAGTCCAAAAGCGCGGCCGCAGTCCAGCACGCGCGCCCTCAGCCTTAGGGCGGCCTGTGTGCAGTCTGTCTTTGCCGCTGGCCAAAGCTCAGGATGGCCAGCCGGCCGCAGCACAGGCGTGAACGTGGACACAATTAGCGTGTCCGCCTGGCCTGCAAATGGGCCAAATGGGGCGCCTCTGCGACCAGTTGCCAGCCGCCCGCAGACAGTCCGCCCATAAAGACAGCACAATCTCTTGCCACACTCTCTTTGCTGCTCTCTGAGACTCCAGAGAGCTCCCACTCACTGGGACTGGGCAATCTCGAAATCCATGTTCCCTGTCAAGGTTTCCCAAAGCTTTCCACTGGCCGCCACGCCAATTTCCTCACAATTTCCTCACTATTTCCTCGCGCCCAAACGGAAGGGCCGCCCGCGAGATGAATGAATCAAGTTTTTTCCACAACTCGCTAGCACGTTTCCGCCGCTTATTGAGTGGCAGAGTTGGCGCTCAATAAGCGAGCAGAAACACGAGACGAGCTCAGTCCACAGAGCTAATGGTCGGCTCGACAGGGACGAGCAGGAGCAGGAGGCAGTCTGGGAGGAATGGCAAACATAAACATCCAGACAGGGAAGACAAACACGGCCAATCAATTGGGCGACTGGACGCGAGGAGAGCGCGCCCCCAGCGAGACAAATTGCCGCCCTCTCGGCGCACATTGCGGCCCCTAAGCTGCATCTCGGCCTTTGCTTGGCGCAACCAAAGCCCCAGTGAGCCGGCCTCCACTCGCGCCAGACTGAGGCGGCCCTTTTGTCTGAGTTGGCCGCGAAATGGGCCTCGAAATGGGCGAGATAAACTGGGCGAAGCAGTGGGCCAATTGCATGCAGTGTGCTGCAGACTGTGTGCAGTGCTGCACTTTGCGGGCCCAAAATGTGCGCCAGAGACTGCCTATTGCACAGTGCACAGTGCAAACTCCGCACTGCATACTGTCTCTGCTGCTCGTCTCTGTGTACTGCGCCAAATCCGAGCGGCCCAATGGGCATCGATCGGCCGCAATTGCCGCCCTACACACTGTGTATTAGTAATACAGTATTGCACAATCCGCCGCCGCAGACTGTCTCCCGTTGGGCCCAATCTCACTCCCGCCCGCAACAAACTAGCACCAAGAAGCCGACACCTGGCCCATCGGAACGCTTGGAAGCAGTGCGGCAAGGCAAAGCGTCCAAATGGAGGCTCCGATGTCGCCCCCGTCGCAATCATCTGGGCGAAACCGAGACTAAGATGGAGGAGATATAACTGGCGGAAGCTGGAAATTGGCATTATGTCGTCCAGGAGACAAAGGGCGACACTCCTCCAGCTTCCCATTGGCCAATCGCAATAAATCCCCCGCTGATCCTCGGCCGCCGCCCAATCCTAAGGGCGCCTCCACCTTGGCCTTGGTCTGCCTCGAGACTCTAAGTTTGGTGTCTTGGCAGAGACGCCAAGACGCAAAGGCGCCCACTTTTGGCCAGTCCCAAGCTCGGATAATCACCCGCTTGATTGGTGCCCGCGAGGCGTGCATTTGAGTGCGCAATTGGCGCAATTGGCCAATTCGGCGCACTGAGATCTGTGAGACTGCCTTCTGGGAGCAGCGGCGAGTGGAGAATTCTCCACTAAAGGCCGAAGATTAGGATCGATTGGGGCCCACCACTAGACTCTCGGCGCGCGAGAATAGATCATTTTCGCGCTCCACTGGGCCCCACATTGTCGCCCAGCTTGTTCCTTGCCCAATTGTTGAATTGCGCCAAGACCGCTCGGCCGAGACTGTTCGCCCGAGACTGTCTCGAGCGGCGCCACTTCCGCTCTCTGTCTTTCCGGTTGGTCTCGGCGTCTCTCCAAACGTTTGGGCGTTCTGCTCCAGAGCTCAGGCTGACCTAAGGGCGGCCAGATTTGCGGCAAAGTTGGCGCAAAGTGGCCCCAAAGCAGCGGCGAAACTGGAGCTTAGCGAGTGGGGTTAAATCTGGCCAAGTTGTGCCCCCCAAATTGCAATCCTCAGCCGCAGACACTCGCCCGCTTTGTTCTCCGCTGGCTGGAAACTTGCGCGGCTTTTTGCGCGGCTTTCCAAAGGGAGCTCGCCAAGCGCGTCCAGCTCGGCCAGAAGGAGGGCGACTTTGCTTTGAGTTGGAGCCCTTCTTGCAACTGCTTGCGGCCGAGCGGAGGACTAGGGCGCGCAACTGATGGGCCCAATCGATCGATCGGTTGGGCTTTGTGAGTTGCTGGCTGGGCCTTTTGGCTAGTGAGCGGCCGTTTCCATTCAATCAATTGGCGAGAGGAAGTGGCAAACTGGCCTCCAATGCTTCGGATTTCGGCGCTCTTGGTGCTTTTGGTGCTTGAGTGAGGCGCCAAGAAGTGGCTCTGCTTGGTCTTAGGAGGCGCCTTAGGAGGCTTTCTAAGCTGGATGGTTGTGGAGTCGAGGGGAGCCGTTTGAGTGGGGCCAAGGTGGCGTTGTTTATTCAAGCGACTTCTATTTTGCAACTGCGAGTCTCGCAAATGGCGAGCAGCGCGCAAGAGTTCTAGTGTGTCGGAGGCTCCAAGTTGCAGCCAAACAGGCGCGAGAAAGCCAAGTTCAGGGCGCACAAAAGCCGAGCGGATGAGTGTCTGCGGGCAGAAGACACTGTGTACAGTGTGTAGTGAGCCAACTGTGCGCTGTGCATTGTGCATTGTGCCGCACACAGTCTGTAGCGCAGTCTGAGAGGTTGCGCGAATCCCAAGCGCAAACAGGCGAGCGCGCCAACAACAAACACAAATGGTCGCCCCTTAGGTTGCGAGCCTGCCAGACTGCTTGGGCGGGCTCGTTTGCTTGCGCCTTCGAGTGCGTGAGAAGCAGAACAAGAGCCCGATCGGCCAGCTCGCGAGCCGTCGCACAAACAAACAAACAAACAAACTCGCCAGCCTCTCTCTCTGCTCGAGATCCAACCCACTTGGATTCCAACTCGCCCGCCCGGCTCCAGTTGCATCGCTCGGCCGATGATTAATGGTCGAGCGCGCACTTCCGGCCCGTGCTCGTGCACACTGTGGTTAGCCGAGCGGGCTTGCTGAGTCCGTCTTGCTGAGTCTATCTTGCTGAGCCGGTCTTGCTGAGGCGAGCGCAATCACTTGGACTTTGGGCGGTGCTCTCTCGAGTCGCTGGGTCCGTTGGACTGGCTGTGGGCCAGACTGGAAGTGTCGGCGCTTAGAGACTGTATCAAGCAACAGTGCTGCCACTTTTCAGCTAACTGAAGGGCCCAATTTCGCCAGCAAGCGGCCGATCGATTGGGCGCTGGCTCGTCTGCACGAGTGCAGCTTAGGGCCCGGCTTGTGTGGGGAACCAGATTTCCATCTGGTTGAAATGGGCGCAAATCAATTAGCCGATTTGGGCGACGCGGACAACAATTAGCAGCCGCGTTTGGGTGCGTTCGGGAGAGGCGCTCGCAAAACGGGCCACTGGCATTGGAGCAGTGAAGTTGGAGCAGCATTGCAGGCAGACTATGCTCGTGCTTAGAGTCCGTTGCTGCAGAGTGGGAGTGGCGCGCGCAGAGCTAAGGGCGAGCAGAACGGCGCTTAGCTCGGACAAGCTAGTCTGTGGCCGCACGGCACTGCTCACACGCATTGGATGGCCTGTGGCGCAATCAATCATTGGGTCTAATTGAGTGCTCGTTTCGAATTCGGAAACGGCCGGCCAGCGACGAGGCGCACAGAGCGGCCAAGTAAGTGATACTGAGCCTTTTCGGGCTCTCTTTTCAGCCGGCGGCTTTTTTCAACTCAAACTGCGCCCAACTTGGCCCAGTTTGAGCTCGAGGCAAACAAAGTCCGCTTTCTGTTAGTCTGCGGGGCCATTGAGCCGCCCGAGACAAGCATCGGCCGGCGAGACTCGCTCGACGAGACTCGAGGACACATTTTATGAGCGGGCGAGCTCGTCCTTCGGGCTACAGACTAGCTGCGGCGCTGCTGGGCTGCAGAAATTCGGCCAACTTGGGGCCCCTTTCGGGCGGAAATTCAAGAATTCCGGCCGCATTCGCGAGCCGCCGAGGCGCCAATGGGCCCCCAGCTTGATGGGCGGCCCACGAGCGCGCCCTAAGCTGCGGGCCAGCTCGCTCAACTCGCCCTAATGCCCAATGCAAATCCGCCCAAGACCGCAGGAAGTGCGCCGAAGGAAACGGGCGGAAATCCCCCGAGTGTTTCCCAGTGTTTCGGGCCAGACACGTGCTCGAGTGGGCCTTTAGAAGAGGCTGCAATGTGCGCCGCTTTGTGTGCGCGCCAGTGACAAGTGCTGCTCGGCCGCCTCTTGCTTATATTCTGCGTTATATTCTCGTTTCCGTCTTATTAAAATGACTGGCGCGCTCGCTCAACGGCCGCTGGCTCAAAGGGGCACCATTAGGACGCCTTTTGGGCTCCCTTTCGAGCGTCTTTTCAAGCGTCTTTTCAGGCTCCTTTTCAGGCCTCTTTTGGGCCTCTTTTGGGCGCACTTTCTAGCCAAGAGTCGCCTGTTTCGAGCGCCTCTTGGCAGCCCGAAAGTGAATTCAATCTGAAAAGTCGCCCCAAGTGAATGGAACTAAACACTTTGCGCTGCCAAATCGGCGCCCAAACTCCAGCCAGCCACACTCTTCCCTCGACCGAAAGGCAAATAATGCACTCTCCACTGCTTCCACTCCCAAACTGCTCCCAAACTGAAACGCCCATATCTGCCCCTCTCTCACTTCGCCCGATTTATTATCTCACTTCCGGCGGCCCAAAACTGCCAGTGGGCGTATCAAGGGGCCTCTTTTGGTGGCGATGGAAATGCGGATAAGCGTCGGCGGCTTGTCAGTGGGGGACGAGCAGAGGGCGGAAGTGGGAGGAGAAGAGCAGGAGAGCAGAAGAGGCAAAGAGAAGGCCCCCTGCAGGTGTCAAAAACTGCAGGCCGAGTGGGCGAGAAACAAAACAGAGATGAGCGCGTCTTGATAACAAGTGTGTGTGTGCTCAGGAAAGGGCCAAAATGGAAATCCAATGATGTGTGACGAGGATGTGAGCTGAAAACGGAATGAAATAATCATTTTTGTGCAAAAGTGTCGCAAACAAAAACAGTTGCTAGTGGAGCTTGACTCTTCAGGCTAGAGGCCAGTCAGACGGCGGCGAGTTCAAGAGGAAGAGGCGCCCGTCAGCCGTCGAGTGGCGTTTGGCGTTTGGCGTTTGGCGTTTACTGTTAGCTGTTAGCTGTTGGCTGTTGGCTGTTGGCTCTTTGGCAGTCCGTTTTGGCGGCTCGTGTCAAGTGCAAAAGGCGCAAAAGGCGCGCCACTTGCTCCGCTTGCCCTCAGGCGACTTCTGCGCCACAGCTTTCGGTGCGCAATTCTCGCTGCACTCACTCGCAGTGCAAAACTCGCGCTCTGGTGCGCGCCAATTCGCGCGAGTTTCAACCAGACGCGCAATGCCACAGACAGTCTGCGGCGCGCGACAGTCTTCAGTGCGCTCATTTGCACTTGCACTTGCACTCACAGTCTGCACTAACAGTCTGCAGTCTGCAGCACCGCACACAGTCTCCAAGTGCCGCACGAAGCTCCATTCGGTTCTGCGTTAATTCGCCCCAAGACCCCAAGTTACGCCCAACTTTTTGCCCAACTTTTCGCCGGCCAGACGCCCCGAAAGCCGCGCATGAATGTCTCGGGCCATAATCCAGGTCTCCACGCTTATCAATCATGCCGCCGAGCTGGACGGCTCGCCAAGACGCGGCCCAGCTCGAATGGGACGCCGAGACAACAATTGCAGTCCAAGTTGGCAAGACGGCAGCTCGAGAAGTGCACAGACTCACCCGCATCCAGTTCGAGTGTCACTGGAGTCTGTCTGCGAATGAGCTTGGGCCAAGCTGCTTGGCTCGACCAAAGCTCAGCGGAAACAACGAGAAACAAGCCCAAACGAAAGGCAATAAATTGGGCCGCCAGAAATGGGCCGCCGAGTCGTAAATTGCAATTATACGCGCTCGCAATTGGGGGCCCAATTGTGCCAAAATCAACTCCAGCTCATTGGTCAAGTTAATTGAATTGCGCTTTTTCCTCTTTTGCTTCTATTCTCTGGCCTTTGCTGCTCAGAGCCAGAGCCAAGCTGCGGCCAGCTGGCGACCCTAAGGTCTCCACGCTGAGGTCTGGACGCGCGCTCGCCATCCGCGAGCTTGGCGACAGCTTTCGGGGGCAAACAGGTGCCCAGCGGGCGCAGCTTAGGTGTGGCGTTAGACGCGGGACGAGCTTGGCCAACGAGCTGCTGCGTGGCGCGACCTCACGCGGCGCCGCTGTCATCAAGCCTAATGGATTCATTTCGGCCCGCTGGGCAGCGCCGATCTGCACGCGTCTGGCCAGCCCGGCGAGCTTGGGGCCAGCGAGCTCGGCGCACCCTTGGGGCCGGCCCGAAGTCTGGCTTTCGAGCGGCGAGCCTGCGAGAGTCGCCCGCGAATGCAGTCCACTTGGGCCGGCCACTTGTTTGCGCGGCGGGGCCTCAAAGTTTAATGGACAATTATTCGGCCCATTCAGATTGCCCGGGTTCTCATCTTTCTTTTGGGGGCATTTTTCACACACACAAGCTGAGGGGCAAGAGAGAGAGAAAGAAGGAGCCCAAATGGAGGCCAAAGTGAATCTGGCTCCTCGAGAGAAGCGCCTTGTGAGTGTGCGCAAGAAGTGGTCTGTGTTCTGTGTTTTCTGTGAGCCTTGTTTCACCTGAACTGTGCGGCCGAACGTGAGCACAACGCGCGCACAAAGAGCAGAAAGAGCACACGAAGCGCAGAGAGCGCACAAAGCAGCGCAGCTTAGGACCGGCAGCAGAAGAGGCTGAATGTGGGCGCACAATGCGCACCAGTGGCCAGCCCAACACACACGAGCACTTGGCCTTTCTCATCGCCCCAACAGCCTCCATTAATTATGTCACGGGCCAGCGCCGTCCGAGCGGCAGCACGGCGACAAGTGCGCCTCCTTAGCTCTGGTCTGCATCAAACTGCGCTGTTTGGCCCAACAACACGCTGCTCTGAGCTGCAGGCCGGCGCTCAGAAGGGAAAGTTTTCCACTCTCGGCCGTCTGGAGCGTCTTGGCGAGACTTGGCCGCTCGAGATAAGCGCCGACATGCTTGGCTGAAGTTGGCGCCAAACGGGCAGCTTCTCGGCCGCAGTCCAGCTGCTCTGCTCGAGACTGAGACTGAGGCTGAGTGGCCGCAGCTGGACGACAAACCAGTGGCCGCCACTGAGACGCCGCTCGAGTGTGGCCACCATGAATCAAAGAAGAAAACTTTGTCCTGAGGTTGTCCTAGTCCACCGGCGGAGAAGGTTTTTTTCCTGGAATCTGCGCTGGACAAGACCAGTGTGAGCTGAGGGAAGAGTAGGAGAACAGAAACAGAGACTTGCAGTCATGCAATATGCTCCAGACTGTCTCTGGAAGCAGACAACTGCAAGTGTTCGCCGCAGACTGTCTCCCGCTTGTTCTGGTCACTCTTCTTGAGTTTCCGGCCGAATTTGGATATTTGGGCCTCAAATGTCCAACTTTTGGCCAAAATTAAAACAAATTTGGACCAAAATTGCACCAAATTCGGCCCAAAGATTGTTCTTAAAGATCTAAAACAGCTAAAACTCGCTTTGGATAAGGTCTAGTCTCCCTTAGATTGCTCAGTAACTAGCCACTCACCTTGGTCGGCGGACACTTGAGCTTGGGTCTGGCGCACGAGCTGGCCCCAAACGGCTGCTTGAATTGCAAGAGTGGCGAAGAGAATGAGAATGGTTGAAATCTTAAAGCCTGCAGGTGAGATCGATTGCTGTTTCTTGCCGCCCAGTCTGCTTCCAATTGGGCCTCCTTCTGGCCCAATTTTCGGGCTCCTTCTGCTCGAGTCTGTCCTCAAATTTGTCCTGCTTCTCACTCTTGTCCTTGTCCTAGTTGTTCGCGTCTTCACCTTCTTCAGTCTGTAACCTTCTTGTCTAGTCCTGATCGTGTGTGACGCTTGTGTTTGGCACCAGTGTGGCGCCCACACTTCCTCCTCCTCACTCAGCTCGCTCGCCGGCGCCCCCCGGCCTGGCCCTCGTGTTTGGGGGCTGCAGGTGGGCCTCGGGGCGCCCACTCGGCGGGCGGCCTCTGTCTCGCACACTTCCATCACAAAATTACTCAACCTCGTGTCTCGCCGGCTGTCAAGCTCGCTCGTTGCATGCAGCTGAAAAGTGCACAGACGTCCCAGAGGAAGTCTAAAATGCAGTCACAACAGAAAACACAAAAGAGCGCACAGAATTTTCCCTCACTTCTTCAACACACGTTCACTCGCGCACGACCTGAGCTCGTCTGCGGGCCACAGTCTGTCCTGTGCAGTCTCTGCTTGTGTGCGAGCGGCAGAAGTGCGCGCCACACTAAGACGCGCGCATGCGTCGCGCCCCGCCCGCTCCCACGCCACTCAAGGGCGGCCCCAAGCAGGAAGAGGCGCCCAGGGCGCGCTCCTGGCGCCCACCAGCGGCCGCGCGCGCCGACTGGGCGGAACTGTGAACACGGGCGGCGCCCAAAGGGGCTCGGCGAGTCAGCGGGCGACATGCTCGGGCGCCAGTGGAGCCCCACTAAAGGCAAGTGGGCGCCCAAGAGGCCACAGAGACTCGCCAGGGCCCGTGAGTGGTCGGAGATAGAAGATTGAGATGGACAGAATAATGATGGCGAGAAGAATAATAATAATTTGATAGCCGCTCTCTGTGGGCTCTTCTCACGCAGTCTGCGCGTGCAAATCGTCCCGCAAATCGGGCCCAGAAGTGGACCAGAGAGTAGGAGGCGCAAGTGGAGGGCGCGACAAGGCCGACAAGAGAAAGTAAAATTTGACATCTCACTTTCACTTTCAGATTTCACTTCGCTCGCCCATAGCTCACACGCCGGACACACAAATCCCACAGCTGCTCAGTCATGTGGCCGCCTTTCGCTGCCAATGCTAAGGCTCCGCTTAGGCCAGACTGTCCAGCGGCTAGAGACGAGCAATCGTCAACGATTGTCGCGCCTTTTTTGCTCAGTGCGGCCCAGCCAAGAGGAAGAGGCCGCTCGGGATGCAAAACTGGAGGAGAACTGGAAACACAAACAAGCGGCGTGGAGGAAAAACATTGTAGTCAAGTTTCCACTCCACTTGACTCGCCCTAAGCTGCCACTTTCTCCCCTCGAGAAGGCGCCAGAGAGAAGCCGCACGAGAAGGCGGCCACAATCAACATGGGAGACAATTTGTGCGCCAGTTTAATTGCAAAAAGTGCCCCTCTTATGCGGAGCTGAGGCTTGGCGGCGACGCTTAGCTGTTCTTCGGCTAGTCTTCAGCTAGTCTGCTGCTGCTGTCCAGTGGGCCGCTGGCCACTGGTCAGGGTGTTGGAGCAACACGCTGGGGGAGAGAGACTGGGGCGAGCAGCGGACAGGATGAGATGAAATTAAACGAATCGGCCGCCAGATGAGAGGAGATTTCTCCTCCGGGCACTTGTGAGAGAGAGGAAGAGAGTGGGCCCAAAAGCGCTGATGGAGCCAAGTGGAGGGCAAGAGCAACAACGACAAGTCGCCGGCAACAGTCTGCAGGCAAGCAACACTCTGCACTTTGCGCTTTTTTCCATTGGGCCCAGTGGAGCGGCGCGCCCGAGCAAGCAAGTGGCCCAAGCAGAGCGCCGGCAACTGGCAACTGACTGCCGCTCGTTGCCAGATGTGCGCCCGTCTGCTGTGGCCCCACTCGTGCGTCTGCTTGTTGCTCGTCCGCCGCCACACACTCTCTTTGCTGCCCCTCCGCACACACACTTTCCAACGGCAAACTTTTTTGCGCCCACTCTCTTCTTGGCGCCTCCATCGGGCGACAAATCTCTCTCTCTCTCCCTCCACAACACGCTCGGCCCAGCTCGTAGCCCCACACAACAGCCTTCCACTTGTTCCCCAAGAGCACCGACTTACTGCCACCCAATGGCACCACAACGGCCAACTCATCTGCTCTCCAAACGAGACTGGCCATCTGGAGGCTGCAGACTGCTCTCCAACGCAGCGTCTGTCCTGCAAGTGATAATAACAATAATAGAAATAGTAATAGCAATAAATGGCCGCCTTCTGTCGCCTTCCATAAGACATCAGGAGCCCCTCTGGAGCCTTCTGGCGAGCCTCAAGTGGCGCCTCCCAATCGGAACTCGATCGATTTCTGGCGCCCAACAAACGAGAGCACCAGCAACAGGTTCTAGTCGCGTGCTATTGCTAATCTGTGCTGAGGTCTAGCTCGGTCAGACACCCAAAAAGGTCTCGAAAAGCGGCGATTTGGCCGATTTATGTTCACGAGCGGCCTCCATTGGACTGCATTCAGTGAGACAGTCTCGCGAATTAGCATTCGAGTTCGGCCGCTTCTTCGAGGCGCAAATTTTGCCACGAAATATTGCAACACGAGCGAGACCAATGCTCAAAGGCGTCACAGTTTGCAGCTAGCTGCTAGCAGGCCCCAAAGCTAGCCAGTGGCAAGCTAGTGGCGAGAAGACAGCTCATTTGCACACGCCTTTGCATCAAAGTTGCGCCTCTTTTGGATTTGCCATTGGGAGGGAGGAAAAAGAGGGAGAAAAAATATTCTTTCGGCCTGTTTTTTTCGTAATTTTTTTCATAAATAAACATAAACATCAGTTTGGAGTGGGCAGAAAATCAACCCTCAGAGGCCCTCTAGACTGGGGCTGGCCGGCCAGCCGGACGTGGAATAGAGTTTGGGGCCCATAAACACATGGCAAGGAATGATGTTGGACCTGAATTGGCTTGGCACCCTGACGAAAGGCGGCCTATTGCTCACAGTGGTGCGTCTGCTCTCGACGGCGTTCAACTGGGAGTTTGGGATCTCTCGGCAGTATTTGCATTTGCTCGAGTTGATCTTTGAGCTGGGCGAGCGGCGGATCAAGCGAGCCGAGAGCGAGAATCGGCTGGAGAAACGTCCGAAGGCGGACAATGAGGAGGAGGAAGAAGAGAAGGAGGAGGATGAGTTCCCAGAGGAGATCCACTGGATGCCGCCACAGACTAGTAATAATTCCAATTTGGGCCATTGCCAAGCCGGCCAGGGCCCAACACTCAGACGAGGCGAGAAATTAATTGATGCAGAAAAGGGCTCTGCCGATGTGGCCGCAAACTCGACTCAATTAACGAGCAACACGAACAAGAACAATGACACGCCCACTAGAGCAAATGGGCTCGAGCTTGTGGCTGGCGGGGAGACAGGCGAGCGGAGAGCTCGAGTGACTGGGTGCCGGCTGGATGGGGGCGGCGGCGGCGGAAACGGGAACAAATTAGAGCTTCGTGGTGAGGAGGAAAATTGGCAAATTGGAGAGACTAACCAATTAAACGGTTCTCGAAGGGGGCCAACTCGTTTCTTGAAGTCAAGGGCCGGCCAAACGGAAAGAGAGTCCAGCTCAAATGGATTAGATGCGGCCAATTGGCATTGTTTGCCTTCGGAGGGCGGCGGACAGTCTTCGAGAGAAGTGGACCAACAACAACAACAGCAGCAGCAGGATGGGGCTAAAAAGATGCGCCGCATTTCAACGCCCGATGGGCCGCCAGTGTTTTTGCTCGACGATTTCGACGATTTGGCTCTCCAAATGGACAATGATCACCAGAAGCTGAGAGAGCACGAGTTCCAAATGGACGACGCGGTTAGATTTGTCTCCAGGGGAGTGAGTGCAATCATTGACGACCAAGTGACCAAGAGATTCACCACTGAGGAGTTGAAAAGTTGGAATTTGCTCACGAGAACGAACGCCAAAAACTACCAGTTCATGTCGCGCTCCTTGGGGCTTTGCTGGTTTTTGGGCCTCATTTTCCGCTACTTCATCCTGATGCCAATGAGGATCCTCTTCACTCTGGCCGGTTTCGCATGGTTGAGCTGCACCATGGCTCTGGTGGGCCTGCTTCCAAGACGGTGCAGAGACAAACCCTACGAGTTGGCCTCTCTGATGGCCTTCCGAATGCTCGCCTGTGGAATTACCTCCAAGCTCAAGTTCCACAATCGCCAATTCAGGGCCAAAAGGGGCGACATTTGTGTGGCCAATCACACGTCCCCAATTGATGCCCTTCTGATGGCTTGCGACAATTGCTACGCAATGGTGGGCCAGAGACACGGCGGCCTGTTGGGTCTGCTCGAACGGGTGCTCTCACGGGCAGCCAACCATGTGTGGTTCGATAGAGACGAGATGAGAGACAGACTGCTGGTCACCGAGCGGCTCAAGCAGCATGTTAGCAAGAGCTCAAATTTGCCAGTCCTAATCTTTCCCGAGGGAACCTGTATCAACAATTCGGCTGTTATGATGTTCAGAAAGGGCAGCTTCGAGACAACTGACCGAGTTTGCCCAGTGGCCATCAAGTACGATTCAAGATTTGGAGACCCCTTTTGGAATAGCTCCAAACAGAGCTACTTGCAGTACCTGCTCATGATGATGTCATCGTGGGCCATCAAATGCGATGTCTGGTATCTGCCCCCAATGGAGAGGCTGGCGAACGAGAGTTCGGCAGAGTTTGCCAACAGAGTCAAGGCTGTCATTGCTCGCCAGGGGGGCCTGGTCGATTTGGCATGGGATGGACAGTTGAAGAGATCCTCGGTGAAACCCACATGGCGTTATCAGCAACAAGAGGACTACGTCAAACGATTGAAATTAGAATAAACACCACTCAGTGTCAATTTAATCTTCCAAATTCCTCTATAACACAAATTCTTCGACAATGCTCTGTCGAAATCCATTCGTTCATTCACTCAAATCCAGCTATATACTAGGATATACTCTCGATCTGCTTGCACAAATGAATTCCCATATACCGCCAGACCTAATGGTGCTCGGCTAGTGGGTCGTGGCCATCGATCTTGCCAGTCTTCAGATACTCATCAAGCTGACCTTTCTCCTCCAATTTTCTGTAGAACTCAATCTCGCAAAGCTCTTCCTTGGGAATCTTTTGCCAAAACTTGGGTGCGTCAACCAGCTCCATCCAGTGTCCACAATTACACCGCTTCTTGTCACCTCTATAGACGATGCTGTACCTGTGAAAATTCTGTGCCGGTTCGCATAAACAAGCGACAACACGATAGTCAGCGAATGATTCAATTGGTATCGGATTGTCCTTAGTGCCTCGACCACGTCTTTCCACAGGCAAATTGCAGTAAGGGTCGATGATTCCATTTTCGAAAGCTATCAAGAACAGCTTTGCCTCGCCAGTAGCTTGCTCGGTGACATGCGCGGGCCTAATTTCGCTCATCGGAATTGGTGGATCATCGGGGTCAGCTGGATCAAGGTTGCCACCGAAGATAGTGGCCAGGTAGGAACGAAGCGACTCTCGCTTCCTCCTGGTTACAGGTTTTTTTACGCTTGGGGATTTTTCCGATGAAGGGGGTACACTTGGAGTCGATGAAGACATGGAGGCATTCACACAAACTCTGATTGATGAACATGAAGAATTGGTGCCATTGCCGGCAGACTGCAAAACTCTGGAGGTCAATATTCTCAGAGCCATCTTCTTGAGATAACTTATGGGTTGTTTGTCCTATTGATGCGAGGTAATAGATCAACTGCAGGGTCTAAGACAAATTAAGAAAGATTTCGTGTCAAATAAACGACTGAAACGACCGATGAAAATCGCTCCAGAAGGATAACAAGATTGATTTTGAATAGAGCCTATCTCATTATATTCGGCATTACGTGTTTTTGTTGAGGATAAATACTCGACTATTTTGCAACGCGCGAAGTTTGCCTGGAGAAGCATACGCAGTTTGAAGGACGACTGTAGATAGCGCGATGCCTCACAGGAACTTCAGTGTCTAATCCATTCGTTGTCCTCGCTCTTCGGCTACCATGCGGTCCCCACGAGTTACTTTCTCAATCATGATGACAGTATGTGCCTCTATTAAAGCCAATTAGATCAACTTCCACCATGTCGACAGGGACCTCAAATCAACATCTACCCTCGGTAACAGCTGAGGCTGTCCTAAGGCCGAGCAGCAAATCTTTCTGCAAAGATCTGGACTCCGTTCATGGTTACACATTCGAGGATCCGAAGACCGGTAAACCCGATTTAGATTATGATAACTTATTGGCCAGTTTTTTGACCACGGGGTTTCAGGCAACTCATTTGGGAACTTCAATTGACATAGTTAACGACATGCTCCGAGAGAGGAGCCAACCTTTCACACCGGACGAAATGATTGAGGATGAGTTCACAAGGCCAAGAACGGGATGTACCATCTTCTTGGCCTACACTTCGAACATGATCTCAAGCGGAATTCGTGAGCATATAAGATTCCTAGTCAAATATAGGCTAGTCGATTGCTTGGTGACTACTGCTGGCGGAGTCGAGGAGGATCTGATTAAGTGTCTTGATCTTAGGCAGGGTAATCATGATAGCTCTGCCAACAAGGCTGAAACATATGTTGGCGGTTTTAGACTGCCTGGATCTAGGCTAAGGGAACATGGCATAAATAGGATAGGCAATCTCTTGGTACCAAATGATAATTATTGTCAATTTGAAGATTGGTTATTGCCAATACTTGATAAGATGCTCGAGGAGCAGAAAGCTGGAAATGGAAAACTAGTCTGGTCTCCATCGAAATTGATCGAGCGCCTCGGAATAGAGATAAATGATATCAACTCTGTATGCTACTGGGCGGCGAAGAACAAGATTCCAATATTTTGTCCGGCCATAACTGATGGTTCATTGGGCGATATGTTACATTTTCACACATTTAGGTCTCCTGGACTCATACTCGATCTAGTATCAGATATACGCCGGATAAATACATTTGCTCACAACACAGAGAGCTCAAAGACAGGTGTCATAATCTTGGGAGGAGGTGTGGCCAAGCATCACACTATGAATGCTAACCTCATGAGAAACGGTGCGAACTATACCGTTTTCATCAATACGGCATCGGAATTTGATGGTAGCGACTCCGGAGCTGAACC
>Ga0268247_10000175_pt1 | contig 22678 bp, 14 predicted proteins | sample AgamicOrMae_FD_200245 | JGI IMG/M metagenome (GOLD analysis project Ga0268247, IMG submission 200245) | Agave microbial communities from Guanajuato, Mexico - Or.Ma.e (v2) (version 2) | ecosystem: Host-associated > Plants > Phyllosphere > Phylloplane/Leaf | place: Guanajuato, Mexico | collected...
GGCGAACTGTGCGCGCCATCTCAACTCGCTCTCGAGTGCCTCTCGTCTCTCGTCTCTCGCTCAGTGTCTTCCCCTCACTGTGGTCTCTCCTCGGCCCTAATGAGGGATAAATAGTAAAAACTCTTCCAAACTAACTCCGCCCGCAACCTAAACAACTGCGTCCCACTCGCAAACACTCGCTCCTGCAGCCTGTTTGCCGGCTCTCTCGGCTGCAAAAACTGGAAACTCCAAGATTGTTTCGCTTCTTTGTGCCTCTCAGATGACTGTTTTCTCTGAAGTCAAACCGAAAAGTCTCTCCTTTTAGACGTATGAGAATAGGTCGCTGCCACTTGGGGACAGAGTAGAGCCTAACTGAACAGAGTTGCCGCAAGTTGCCACCAGGGGGCGCTGGGCGCGAACACTAATTGGCTGACTGCAGTGTGCGGCTGAGGGAGAGTGCCGGCTGCTTGCCCAGAGGAGGCCACTAAGGAGGCACGTCAATCAAACTGAAAGTTTCCTGCCGCTTCTCTTGGCTGCCCTTAGCTGGCGCCTTTTGCTTGTGGGCCGCATTGTGCTGGTTGGCGGCGCTTTTTGCCGCTTGGGCCCGGAATCTGCACCGTGTTTGTGTGTGACTTTTGGGCAGGCAGCATTTGCCTGGCCCACACAAGGCCGGCTTCTCATTAAAATTGCGAGAAGGCCCACGATCATTGTGCTGTCGGCCGGCTGCTTACAATGCCACTCCACGCGGCCCATGGTGGAGCATCTCAGCTGCAGGGCGCTGGAAGTGGTGGACAGAGTCACAGAGTTAGACACACAGTTGGCCGCCTCTCTCCGGCCGGCTGACTCCAAGTCTAACTCTGGCTCTCTGGCCAGCCCGCACTGGACGGAGCAAAAGTTGGCCCTTTGGCGCCTCTGCGGGCGACGCGCTCGGGCCCGGAATTTGGCAGCGAGCAGCGAGCGGCGAGCGGCGAGGAGCAGAGAAGAGGAGGGGCGCAAATAAGGGAGGAAGGAGATTGGCAGATTATTGTGAGTCATGGTGTGTAACAGGAGTGCGTGGCCGGCAGCTCCACCTATGCACCGATGCAAGTGGGCCGCGCTGCTTCGGGCGGGCCCGCACACAGTCTGCGCTGCGGGCGCGGAGTGTGTGCGTTAAGCAGCGCGCGGGCACCAGTTCGGCCCGCGAACCTCAGCTGGGCGGAGCTCCCTCTCGCGGCCGAGCACGCGCGCTCACTGTGCAGGCTGGCAAAAGAGCGAGCGAGAGACACAGCTCACAGTGCAGGCGAGCTCTGGAACGCAAACTAAACTCTTGCGTGTGTGTGTGTGTGTGGGGCAACGTGAACCACTTTTGTTACACACAGTTGCCAAAGGCGCCCACAGCGCTCTCTTTTAGTCGGCCCGAATTAGACGAAACTCGCTCTATAGTGAGGCCTCCCTCCAGTGTCCTATATCGGCGGCTCGTTCCAATCAGAAAGCCGATTGCTCTTCCTTCGAGCTGGCGGCGATTGATAATTAGCAGATTGGCCAGAATTCACTTATTACCATAAATGTAACACTTGGCCGGAGAGGCTAGACTGTGGAAAACTGGGGAAAAATTTGCACGATAAAGCGGCGAGATAACATGATACTTCTGGCCGCCTTTTCAGCTCACCAGATCAACACACACACAGATCAATGAAACACGAGGGCCGCCCTTTTCACGGTTAACTTTAGTGGCGGACGATGATGAGCAGGATGATGAAGATGATGATAAAGGCCAATGGATAATCCAGAGTTGATGGAAATCATCATCATCATTGCAGCTCTAAATTTTTGCTGCTTGGCGCTCGCCTGAAGCTCTCACCTGCGAGCCCTTGGTCTTGGAGCCAAGCTTGGGGCTACTACTTGCTCGTGTGTGCGTCTGTGTGTGCGTGTGTCTACGTCAAGAGGTAGAAATGGACAGTGATTGGGAGCTAAAGAAGAGCGTTTGGCGGCTCTGAACCTTGTGGTGGTGCTCGTGTTTCGAGAGAAGGACGGCCCCCATTTGGTTGGAGTTCTGATCTCGCTCAGTGTGTCTGTCCAGTATCTGTGTCTGGGGCAAGTTTTTCACTGTTTTTAGATAATAAAAAACAGGCGATCAGAAGAAAATGCTAGTTGCGAGCAACCATTGAAGTGTGCCTTCATTTGGATTTAAATTCTAAAAAAAAAAGACATCAAAGTGTCAACCATCAGAAGGTTCACCATCAGAGACCATGAGACAGTTATGCTCAATTCAAATTTGCACCATCGCTTCATTAGTGACATTATGTCTCCTAAGCAGTTACCTAATTCATGAAAGCCAAGCCCATGGGCTCAAATACAGAAGATCCTCAGATGGAAGCACCACTGTGTTGCCCGTCTCCTCATCTGATGGGCAGCACAAGGGAACGACAACGAAGACAACAACAACAACTGAGAGCAGCACCAAGACAGTAGAAGGTCCCTCGTCAGATGGTGAGACAGTGGTTGGCGAGGAGAGCGTTCCCGAGGGGGCAGCTTCGGCCACTGCAACCGCTTCTGGGGGAGGAAGTGACGCCGAACCATTGGTGGTGACCACCAAGACGACGGCAAACATCGCAAAGCCGGATGGAAAGAAGGACACCAAAGAGAAGGAGGCGCACATCATAATTGTCAAGGGCCCATTGAAGAACATTTTGAACCACAAGAACAAGAATGTGATCAATAAGGCAATCACTGGCTCAACCACCAGCGCCCCAGCAGCAGAGGCCAAGGAGCACTCAGAGTCGAGCACAGTGGCGCCATCTAGCGGCGAGCACAGCACTGCAGCACCAGCGCACAAGGAGGAACATGGCAGTGTGTCGCCCACAACTGCGGCCGCCGCGGCAGTGGCAGCCACTGAGGCAGTGAAGAAGGTGGCCAGCACGGCGGCGCCTCACGAGGGCGGCTCCACCAAGGCGCCCGCCAAGGCGGCAGCGAAGGCGGCGGCTGCGGGCGCTGCTGCGGCGGTGAAGGCAGCCTCGACGGCGGCGCCAAAGAAGGACGATGGACACTCGTCGGCGGCACCCAAGGAGACAGCGAAGGCTGCTGCTGCTGGAGCGGCGGCGGCAGTGAAGGCAGCGAGCACGGCGGCGCCCAAGAAGGGCGACGGACACTCGACTTCGGCGCCCAAGAAGGCGGCTGCTGCTGCTGCGGCTGGAGCTGCAGCTGCTGCAGTAAAGGCTGCCTCCACGGCGGCCCCAAAGAAGGAGGAGGGACACTCTACGGCCGCGCCTAAGGAGGTGGCAAAGGAGGCGGCCAAGGCAGCGGTGAAGGCGGTCTCGACGGCAGCTCCTAAGAAGGACGACGGTCACTCGACTTCTGCGCCTAAGGAGGCGGCCAAGGAGGCAGCGAAGGCTGCAGTTAAGGCAGTTAGCACTGCGGCGCCAAAGAAGGACGATGGACACTCAACGGCGGCGCCTAAGGAGGTGGCCAAGGCTGCGGCGGCGGCTGGAGCAGCAGCAGCAACTGCAGCCAGCACGGCGGCCCCACACGAAGAGGGCCACTCGACGAGCGCACCGAAGAAGGTTGCTGCTGCTGCTGCGGCCGGAGCTGCGGCTGCAGTCAAGGCAGGCTCGACTTCAGCACCCAAAGAGGTGGCCAAGGAGGCCGCAAAGGCAGCTGTGAAGGCAGTTAGCACTGCTGCGCCAAAGAAGGACGAGAGCCACTCGACTTCCGCTCCCAAGGAGGCAGCGAAGGCTGCTGCTGCTGGAGCGGCTGCTGCAGTCAAGGCAGCCTCAACGGCGGCCCCCAAGAAGGAGGACGGACACTCTACGGCCGCACCTAAGGAGGCAGTGAAGGAGGCGGCGAAAGCGGCGGTCAAGGCAGTGAGCACCGCAGCTCCAAAGAAGGACGATGGACACTCAACGGCGGCGCCCAAGGAGGTGGCCAAGGCTGCTGCCAAGGCGGCAGTGAAGGCGGTTAGCACTGCGGCCCCACACAGTGACGACCACTCTACGATGGCGCCCAAGGAGGCGGCGGTGGCTGCTGCTGCCGGAGCTGCTGCTGCGGCCGCCCACGACTCGGCGAGCACTGTCTCGCCCAAAAAGGGTGACGGACACTCCACAGGCTCGCCGAAGAAGGCTGCTGCTGCTGCTGCGGCCGGAGCTGCGGCCGCCGCATTGAAGGCCGGCTCCACAGCGGCGCCAAAGAAGGAGGACGCTCACTCGAGCACGGCCGCCCCACACAAGGAGGCTGCCGCTGCCGCTGCTGCAGGTGCGGCCGCCGCCCACGAAGCGGCCAGCACGGCGGCGCCAAAGAAGGACGAGGCTCACTCGACTTCAGCGCCCAAGAAGGCGGCTGCTGCTGCTGCGGCTGGAGCTGCGGCTGCAGTCAAGGCAGCTTCGACGGCAGCCCCAAAGAAGGACGATGGGCACTCAACCTCGGCACCTAAGGAAGCCGCAAAGGCGGCTGCTGCAGGTGCTGCTGCGGCAGTAAAAGCAGTAAGCACTGCTGCGCCGAAGAAGGATGACCACTCGACCTCAGCACCAAAGGAGGTGGCCAAGGAGGCCGCAAAGGCTGCAGTGAAAGCGGTCAGCACTGCGGCGCCAAAGAAGGACGATCACTCGACTTCTGCGCCCAAGAAGGTTGCTGCTGCGGCGGCTGCTGGAGCTGCGGCTGCAGTGAAGGCGGCGAGCACGGCGGCGCCATCTGGCGGCAGCACTGGCAAACCAAAGGTGGCCAAGAAGGCGGCAAAGGCGGCAGCCAAGGCGGTCAAGGAGGTGAGCAAGGAGGCGAGCAAGGAGGGTGAGCCTCCGTGCAAGTGTGCCAGCAAGAAGGCGGCGGCGGCTGGAGCGGCAGCGGCAGTTGTTGCTGCCTCCACCTCAAAGCCCAGCGCCAAGAGCACAGGCAAACCCGCGTCGACCGCAGCGCCATCTGGCGGCTCAAAGAGCAACAGCCAAACGACGGTGAAGACGACCACTGTGAAGGTGAGCAAATCGAGCGGAGCCAAAGGGGAGGGATGCGAGACTAGCTCGGCCAGCGTGGAGGTGCGCAAGTCGAAGAAGGACGAGGGCCACTCGACGGCGGCACCAAAGGAGGCGGCCAAGGAAGCTGCCAAAGCCGCAGTCAAGGCGGTCAGCACTGCAGCCCCCAAGAAGGACGATCACTCAACTTCCGCACCCAAAGAGGTGGCCAAGGAGGCGGCCAAGGCAGCCGTGAAGGCAGTCTCGACAGCAGCCCCAAAGAAAGACGACGGACACTCGACTTCCGCCCCTAAGGAGGCAGCAAAGGCGGCTGCTGCTGGCGCGGCGGCTGCAGTCAAGGCAGCCTCGACGGCGGCACCTAAGGAGGCTGCGAAGGAGGCGGCCAAGGCGGCAGTGAAGGCGGTCAGCACAGCGGCCCCACACAGCGACGAACACTCTACTTCGGCACCCAAGGAAGCAGCCAAAGCGGCGGCTGCTGGAGCAGCGGCAGCAGTGAAGGCAGTCTCGACGGCAGCACCAAAGAAGGACGACGGACACTCGACGGCCGCACCTAAGGAGGTGGCAAAGGAGGCAGCGAAAGCAGCAGTCAAAGCTGTGAGCACTGCGGCCCCCAAAAAGGACGACCACTCAACGTCTGCACCCAAAGAGGTGGCCAAAGAGGCCGCAAAGGCAGCAGTGAAGGCGGTTAGCACAGCCGCGCCAAAGAAGGACGACGGACATTCCACCAAGGCGCCAAAGGAGACGGCGAAGGCTGCTGCTGCGGCGGCGGCTGGAGCTGCGGCTGCAGCGGCCAAGAAGAGCGCCACCACTTCCGCCCCACACGAAGAGGGACACTCTTCGGCCGCACCTAAGGAGGCGGCCAAGGCGGCTGCTGCTGGAGCGGCGGCGGCAGTCAAGGTAGCTTCAACGGCAGCGCCAAAGAAGGAGGAGAGCCACTCGACTTCTGCACCTAAGGAGGTGGCCAAGGAGGCGGCGAAGGCAGCAGTGAAAGCAGTGAGCACCGCGGCTCCAAAGACGGACGACGGACACTCGACGGCGGCACCCAAGGAAGTGGCAAAGGAGGCTGCAAAGGTGGTGGAGGAGGAGAGCCACAGAAGAAGACGCGACGCGCCAGCAGTGAAGGAGGTGAAGACGAGCGAGAAGAAGTCGTCGAGCTCGAGCTCGAACGCGTCCAAGAACGACCAGTCGCAGTCGAGCGTTGAGATTGAGATCAGCAAGCCCACAGGAAGCAGCACTAAGAAGGAGTCCAAGTCGAGCAGTTCGGCGGCCCAAAAGAGCAACAGTTCCAACAGCTCATCGGCCAAAGAGGAGACAGTGGTCGAGGCAGCGGCAGCAGCCGTGACCACGAGCGCGCCTCAGGTAGCCGCCAAGACCACGAGCTCGGCGGCGCCTGCCTCTAAGGCGCCCGCGACTAAGGCGCCCACCACAGCGGCGCCTGCAAGCAAGGCACCCGCAACAGCAGCACCCACCACCAAGGCGCCGGCCGCGAGCAGCAAGGCGCCCACAGCCGCGGCCTCAGCAGCCCCGGCGGCGAGCAGCAAAGCTCCGGCGACTAGCAAGGCTCCGGCGAGTGCAGCTCCGGCAAGTGCAGCGCCAGCGAGCAGCAAGGCGCCCGCAAGTGCAGCCCCGGCCAGCAAGGCGCCGGCCGCGTCCTCGAGCGCGCCCGCCAGCCAGAAGCCGTCGGTGGTTGTGAAGGAGGCGAGCGCGAGTGGAAATGAGGCCAGTGGCGAGCTGGTGGAGAAGGTGCGCCGGAAGCAGAACGAGTCCTCGAGCTCGGCGGCCAATTCGGCGCAGGCCTCGAGCTCGTCGAGCGAGAAAACCAAGAAGAAGGGCTGCAAGCGGCCCAAGAGTCTGGACGAGCCGGCAGTGAAGGTGAAGGTGAGCGTGCCCCAGTCCACGGCCGCGCCCCAGTCGACGGCAGCGCCCGCAGCCTCGTCCACCGCCAAGCCAGTTCTGGCGGCCAAGCTGCGCCGCAGACGCGCAGTCAAGCCAGCCAGCAGCACCGGAAAACCCGCCACTGCCCCAACTTCCGGTAAGCCAGCCTCAACCGGAAAGCCCCAGAGTTCCGCGGCCACCGGCAAGCCAGCCTCAACTGGCAAGCCTGCAGCATCGACTGGCAAGCCAGCAGCATCAACTGGCAAGCCCGTGGTTGTCGCAGTTTCCGTCAAGCCCTCAGCTTCCGGAACGACTGGCAAGCCCGCCGCATCGACCGGAAAACCCCAGAGTTCCGCAGCCACTGGCAAGCCAGCGACAACTGGCAAGCCAGCCTCAACTGGTAAGCCTGCGACAACTGGCAAGCCCGCAGTGTTCGCCGTTTCCGTCAAGCCAGCCTCCACTGGCAAGCCTGCAGCGAGTAGCAAGCCCGCAACCACAGCAAAGTCGAGCCCCACCGGAAAGTCGAGTTCGGCGCCCACAACCGGAAGTCCAAAGGGCCCAGTGGGCAGCGCAATCAAGGCGGCGGCCGAGGGCAAGTTGTCTGAGGCGACGGGCGAGCTGAAGAAGCTTGCGGGCGCCCAAAGTGGACCCAGTGTGACGCCCAACAAGTCGAGCCAGGACATCACCAAGGCGCTGGCCAGCTGAGCTAACTCTCCAGTGGCCAGCTCGAGCCACAAGCGCCGGCCCTTAGGAGCAGCTCAGGGCGAGTTATAGGCGCGCGCGCTTGTTGTGCTCGGGCGGCGAAATGGAAATAGGCGGCCAGTTTGGGCGCGCGAAACTGGAGGAAAAGGAAGAGGAAAGAAGAGCAAGGGAAAGAAAAGAAATCGATCCTCTGCCGCGGCGGCACCACAGCTCGCCCGGCTCCACTCTCTGTGTGTGTTTCTGGTGTGACTCTCTTGCGCGCTTCCTGCTCGCCTTCCCTGCGCTTCTCTGTGTTCCTATTTCGCCCACTTGGCCCACTTGGGCCACTCGTCGCCGCTCACTCGAATAACAATGAACGCCGCCCAGTCTGCCTCTCTCTGTCTCTCTTCCTGCCTTCTCCTAAGCCGCTCACAGTCTTCCGGCGAGCAGCCTGCGTGTGCGTCTTTGTGCGCGTCTGTCCCGAAGACTGCCTTTGCGCCTGTGTGCGTCTACCAGCCGCCCGCCTGGTCGCGCCGGTGCCGCCCTGGTGCTGCAGCGAGTCCGTGTGTCTGTCTGTCTGTCTGTCTGTGTGCGTGCGTGTGTGTGCGAGCTCGGCTGGAGGCGGAAGGAGCGCTCTCAGCTCGCAGCTCACAGTTCGCAGCTCGCAGCTCGCAGCTTGGCCCACTCGAAACTCGCCCACTGGCAACCACGACGACCACGAACAAACGAACGGCCAACGATAGGCCAATAAATCATTCTGGCTGTCGCGCGGCGGCGATCTCGTCGTCTTCCTCTGCGCGTCGCACTCTTAGGCAGCGCACTAAGGCGGCCAGTAACTAGTGCTGGGCGAGCGCGCGCGCGCAAACAGCAGCAGCCCACAATGAGCAACGAGCGCTCTTTTCTCCGCCGACGCGGCGCACTCTTTCTTTTGCTGCTCCCTCTCTCTGCTGCTGCTGCTGCTCTCTTAACGCACCGTCTGGGCCGCCTGGCAGTCTGGCCGCCAGCGAGCATCCCAGTCCAATTCCTTTGAATTGGCAAAAGAGCAGCATTGCCGAAGAAGAGGCTCGCTCGCACAAGAGAGGAGCTTGCACTTGCTGTGCTCTTTGCGCGCTCCACCAATGTTTGTGTTTGGGAAACCAGTCGTTCGCTTTGGCTCTCTGCTTCGTTCGCTTGCTTTTCTCTTCGTTCTCTCTTTGCTTCGTTCGCTCGCTCGCTTGCTAGTCTCTGAGATGCGAGACACAGTCTAAGGCCCAAGAGCAGCAGAGAAAACAGACTGTGTGTGCTGAGGAAAAGTTTTTCGCTCAACTTCCAGCAGTGCTCAGCTCGCGAGCCTGCGCTTCGGTTCAAGTTGAATTGAATTGCGAAAGAGAGCCAGCCTCTTTCCACTGCTAGTCTCTCTCAATGCTAGTCCTTCTCTCCAATGCTAGTCCTTCTCTCCAATGCTAGTCTCTCGCAGCGCCAGCCCTCAGGAGTGCGCCCCAGAGGCTGAGACGCGCGGCGGCCAACGAGCGGCAGACTGGCGGCCGAGAGAGCGAGCGCGAGGCACGCAACTCTGCGGCCAAACTCTGGAGAAGAATCCAGAGTTTGGCCGCCAGAGTCAAACAGAGAGAGAGAGAGAGAGAGAGCCACATTCTGCCAATTGTGCCCTGCTGCTCGCCGGCTCACTGGCTCTCCCAGTTGGCCTGACGAACTGGCAAAGAAGCAAAGAGGCAAAGAGGCAAACTGGCAGAGAAGGAGCGCCGCGTGTGTGTGCTAGTCTGTGCGCCTCTGTGACAGAATCTCCCTTTCGGCCGCACTCGAGCGCGCACACCAAAATTGACCCTATATAGTCCAGAGCGCGTCCGAGAGAGAGTCTGCGGCGCCTCCTCCACAGCTTGGCCATTGCGCACCCACTGGACTCTCTGCGGCCAGTCTGCGGCGAGCTGAGGGCGCCAGTTCGAGCTGAGGAAGCGCGAATTGCTCGGCAGACGGACTGTGGAGGCCAGTCCATGGAGACAGCCACGAATTGGGCCCAAAGTCGAGCTAGTGGCCACTCTCTAGCGCGTTTTTTCACCACTCACTAGCTAGACTTGCCGGAAATCAGGACTGTCTTTCTAGTCTAGTCCAGAAAAAGATAGTAAGACTCTCTTGCTAGTAAGGTCAACTCAAATCGAAGCAATGATGATACTCACCGAACTGATTCCGCATCCATGGGTAGACTGGCGAGAGTGAGGCCGCGTGCTGCTGCTGGCTGGCCGCCTGCTGCTGCTGCTCGAGACTCTTGCGTTGGGCGTCCAGTTTCACTTGCTGCTGCTGCTCGTTGGCCAGTTTGTTTGTCTGCTGGTCGAGCTGAGCTTGTTGCTGTTGGTCGAGTGGTAACTTGAGGTGTTGCTGACTAGCTACAGTTTGCGGCTGCACCACGAGCGCCGGCTGGCCACTGCTGTTTGGCCTCGTTGAGTTTGGATTGGAACCCAAGACAACGAGCGGGTTCAGCTCCAGTGTGTGCTGCTCGCTCGCGTCCGCACTGTCCTCGTGCTCGCTCGCATAGCCCGACGACTGTTGCTGCTGGTGGTGGTGCTGGTGGAGGTGCTGATGGTTCTGGAGGTGCTGCTGCTGCTGCTGCTGGAGGTGTTGATGGTGGTGGTGATTGTGGTGGTTGTGGTGGTGGTGGTGGAGGTGCTGCTGCTGAGCTTGGTGGTGGTGGTGGAGGTGCGGGTGTTGCGCGTGGTGAAGCAGTCCAGCTGGCTGCTGCTGCTGCGGGTAGGCCAGTTGCGCGCCAGTCTGCAGGTGCTGATGGGAGGCGGCCGGCGAGTGAGACTGAGAGTGAGACTGGGAGTGAGTTTGAGAGTGGGGCGCGTGCTGCTGGAATGTGGCCGCACTCTGCTGCTGCTGGAGGTGCACGTGCGACTGCTGCTGGAAGGCCTGCGCTCTGTGCGCGTGAACCAGCGCACCAGTTTGGCCGCCCGCATGTTGCTGCTGGTAGGCCGCCGCCGAATAACTGTTGTGCGGGTGCTGCTGCTGTGCAATGTGACTGTGCGCCTGGTACCTAGTCTGCACCGCCGCCAAATTCGCTCCGTTAATCTGGCCCGCACTAAGCTGCCCGTTGAGCGCGTGCAAGTGTTGCGCCCCACCCCCCGCCTGCTGCTGCTGGCCCGCAGCCTCCAGGTACTGTTGCTGCTGGTGCGCACTATAGGCCATCGGTGGGCTCGCGTGGGCCCCAATGAGCGCGGCGTGCGGCTGCGACTGTTGCGCGTACTGGCCGAACTGGTGCTGCCCGTAGCTTGTGGGCGTGGCCCCGGACCTTTGTGTTTGAGACTGGGACTGGGACTGGGATTGGGACTGCTCGTCGGCGGGACTGGCCGATTTGACGAGCAGCGCCTGGTGGTGGGCGTGGTACAGGGGCTGCGGGTGGGAGGCAATCATCTGTTGCTGTTGGGGGTCGGCCAGAGATTGCTGCTGGCCAGTGAGGTGCAGCTGCGGGTGGCCGGCCAGCTGGTGGTGGGCGAGCGGCTGGTGCATGAGAGTGTGCGCCTGTTGCTGCGTCTGCGACTGTGTTTGTGTTTGGGCCTGCGACTGGGACTGCGCTTGGGACTGGGACTGGGCCACTTGAGCCACTTGGGCCACTTGGGCCGCCTGCAGACTGGCCGCCGGACTGAGTCCGTTTGAGGCGCCGCTCGAGAAGACTGCGGCTGGCGAGGCGGAGTCTGCGGCGTGGCGCTCGCTCGGCGTGCTCGAGATGGGCGCCCCCACGCTGCTCTCCTGGGCGCTCTCTGGTGCGCCGTTTCCCGAGCTCGAGCGGCGCTGAGCTTGGGCCTGCGACTGCGACTGAGACTGGGCCTGCTGAGACTGAGACTGAGACTGTCCTTGGGGCTGGACGAGCTCGAGTTTGGGCGCCAAGCTCGCCGGGCCGCTCGCCGCCGTTCCAGCAGCGCCCGAGACTGCGGCCACTGCGGCCGCCATCGAGGGCTGGCCGTGGTGGTGCAGATAGAGGTGGTTTGAGGCGAGCATGTGGTGGCCGTTGAGCGGCTGGCCTGGCTGCTGCTGCAAGTACTGCTGGCCGGCCACTTGCTGCTGCTGCTGCTGGAGGTTCAGGTTTAGGTTCAGGTTGTGCTGCAGCTGCTGGTGCTGCAGGTGGGCCGCCTGGTGCTGGTGGTGCAGGTGCGGCTGTGGCTGGTGGCTAAGGTGGTGCTGCTGCTGGAGGTGGTTGTGTTGATTGTGGTGGTGAGCTTGCTGCTGGTGCTGCTGAGCTTGGTGGTGGTGCTGAAAGTGGTGCTGGTGGTTGGCGTGCTGCTGATGTTGGTGTTGTTGTTGATGATTTTGGTGGTGGTGTTGATTTTGGTGGTGGTGCTGGTGGAGGTAAGTGAGCTGCTGGTTGAGCTGGTTGGCTTGGCCGTTGCTCGGCTGCTCGGCTTGTTGCTGCACTATTGCCGCCTGCTCGCCGCTTATTGCTTGCACCGCTTGAGCCGCCGCCGCCGAGCCCACCAGCTGCTCGTGTTCGCCGCCCATCATCATTTGGTGGTGCTGCTGATGATGATGATGATGGTTGAGGTGGTTGAGGTTGTGGTGGTGGAGCCGCGCTGAACTATAATTAGTCGCTTGATTGGCCGTGATAAATTGCATTTTTCTCTTCCATCAAAGTGTCTCTGCGCGCCAGACACACACTCGCGCGAACTCAGTGGGCGCAAACAGTTGCACACACTTGCACACAGTCGCACACACCTGCAAACAGTTGCTCACTTGCTCAAACACAGAGCTCTAATTGGCGCCCGCAATTGGAATTATGAGCCCGCAAACTATGAGAGACGCCCTCGCGCGGCCAAACACACGCGCACGCTCACTGCCAATTCACTGTCACAAGTGCACACTTCTGCCTCTGTTCAGCTCGTTCGTTCGTTCGTTTGTTTGTTCGCTGGGGATTAGAGCTCGCGCTTAGAGCTCGCGCTTGGAACTTGCGCCTGTAACTCGCGCTCGCAACTCGCACTGGCAACTCGCACTGGCAACTCGCCTCCAAAGCTCGTCACTTGTTCGCTCGTCTGCGAGCGAATGTGGCGCGCGCACTGCAAAGCGCACCCACTCAATCCTCTGGGCACACTACTCACAGTCTCCCCAGTCTCCAGCTGCTCTGTGCAGTCTATTTTCGCCCTTCTCTCTCTCGCTTTCAAGCTGCACCTTCTCCTTGCTTCCTTCCTTCCTCGCTTCCTGTATCTCGCTCGCTCGCCTGATTGTGATTCGCCGCTCGGCTGGCGTCCAAACAAAGCCTCCTCCTCTGTGGCGCCCTTCCTTCTCTCGCCTGCAAGCTCTCGCTGAACACGACGACTGAGCTGGGCTCCAATGCGCGCTTGAAATGCAGCCAAGCCTGAGGATGGAGCTCGAGCTAAGGATTGGACGAAGTTGGGCCAAAAAGAGCACGGCCAACAGAGAGAGAGACCGAAAGAGAGTCGCTTACAGGCGCTCCTCTCGCGTACAGGCAACTCGTCCTCTTGGTGCGCTCCAGGCCGAGAACAAGCGGCAACAAAACGGAGCACAGTGAGCGTGCGAGTGTCTGCAACACATGCGCAAATGCGCAACCTTAGTCGCCGCACTAATGCCCAAACTTTTGCCTTTTCTCTCTCTCTCTCTCTCTCTTTTGCTCCTCGTCCTCGTCTGTTTGCGAGCCCGCAACTCAGACTGCGACTGGCCCTGCGAGACCCACTCGCTGCGCTTTTCTGGGCCCACTCAGACGACTGCCTATCGCATCGGCTTGTCCATCATCGAACGCCGTTTGGCTCACTTGGGAGAGCAAAACGGCGACCAAGTTCGCGCTCCCAATCCTAAGCCTAAGGGCTGCTGCAGACTGGGACTGGCCGCAGACTAGAACTCGCCGAAGACTAAAACTCGCCGAAGACTAGGCCCACAACGAGCGGATCACAACTAAGAGTCGGCCCAAGCGACAGGAGCGAATGATTTACAGCTCTGCTCATTTGATTATTTCACAGGAATCATCCAACTCTGGAATCTGCGCGCGCTCGCTGGCATTGGGCCCCAATTGGGCCAATTGGCGCGCGCCCGAAGCTCATCTTTGTCGCCGAGCATTGGCCGAGCTTTGGCGGGACAATGTGTCTATTTGGCGAGCGGCGAGCTCGAGTTGTGAGCCAAACAGGGCCGCCCATTTAAATTGGGCCACCAGTTGGCCTTTTATTATTATTTTTCCAAATCTGGTCCACTGGAAAGTCACTGGCCAGTCACTGGACAGTCACTGGGCGCGGACTGGCCGCCAGTGAGCGTCTGCATGTGTGAGCTGCTCCAGAGAGTGGCCCCGGCGGCAAATTCATCATAAAAATGTGGGCCCAAAAGGCGCAGTGGAAGGCAAAAGGCGAGGGGGAAAAAGGGGGAAAGAAGAGCGAAAAAACACAAGCGAATGACTGTCTGTGTCTGTGTCGCGCAGAGGCAGAAGCAACGCGCGTTCACTGGGCCACAATTGGGCCTCAATCGATTGGGTTCGCTGATCATTGATTGTGCGCGCGAGCTGCTCACTGCTCACTGCTCACTGCTCACTGTTCACTGTTCACTGCTAAATGCTCACTGCTCTTCGTCGACCCTAAGCTGTGCGCGTGTTTCTCTGCGCTTCTTCTTCTTCTTCGCAGCCAGCCCTTTGCTGCGCCCTTTTATGGCGCCTTGTTAGCCGCCGACCCAGGCCTGTGGCGCGCCGCCTCCTCCTCCTCAGCTTACTGCTGCTCAGCCTTCTCCTCAGCTCACTGTGTGCTCGCCCCCGCCACTTGGCCCCAAAAAACACACCATCTTCCTGTTGCACTGGAACGCCGGCGGACAAATTGGCCCACTTGCAGCCTCGGTGTGTCGCCCTCCAATTGGGCGCCGACGACTGTCTCTGGCTGGTTCAACTGGCGACCCAACTGGACCAAACTGGATCAAACTGCCTGCAACTGGCTGCAACTCGTCCCGCACGCACACACTGCCCCACAGCTCGCCCTAAGGTCGCCCGGCCGAGAGGGCAATAAAATTTAATTGATTTCTTGTTAACTCATTTCACGCGCACACACAAGCACAAGCAGAAGCAGAAGCAGAGCAGCGCCCAACTGGCACACACACACTCATCACAGAGAGCGCGACCCTCAACCCTCGGCCTCTCCTCAAGAGCTGGACCTCTGGGCGTCCATTGCGTGCGATCGGCGCTCGTCCAAAGGGCCCACTTTGGACGAGCCGCCCAAGTGGCCAACCAGAGACTGTCTTCTCTCTCTTGCCGCTTGTCCACAAGACGCCAAAGACCAAACAGAGCAGAGCAGAGGCGCGCCCAACCAGCTCGAGCCCAAAGGAATATTGCCGCCCAAATTCGCACTAAGCGTTCCATTAGACCCACTCTCTTGGGCCCAAAAAAAGGCCCACGCGCAAAACTGTGCCCAAAAAAGCAGCTCGTGCCACTGTTTGGCTGCTCGTCTGGCCCAAGAGATGCTCAAGAAAAGCCCACAACTCTTGTGAGATGCGCCTGTTTCTCCTCGTCCTTTGTGCTTCTTCTCCGCCGAATGTGGCCACTGTTGCAGCTCGCTCGTCGTCTCAAGCGTCTCAGCTCGCCGAGAATTGTCTGCGCGGCGCCTCTTGCATTGGACATCAATTAGGGGCGCTCTTCGGGGGCCACAGTTGCATTCCTGCTCGAAGTTGCTGGAGAGAAGTGGCCTCTCGGTGGTTGCGCTGCGCGAGGGGAACTTTGTTCCATTCTCTGTCTGGCTCCTTTGTTTTGCTTCGGCCAATTTGTTGCCTCGCCTTCCTGCCTGCCAACTGGCCAGAGAGAGAGAGGCCAAAGAAGGCCGACGAGTCGCCTGAGAGCCACCAGGCCTGACATCTGGCGACATTTGCGCGCCCAAGTCGAGGGGAGCGCGCGCCACCTAGTGGACGGAAAACGCACCATTTGGGTTGCGCGGGCCCGCACGAACTGGATGCGCGGCCGCGCAGTCTCGTTTGTCGCACACCAGATGTCACTGCGCTCGGAGGCCGAACCTTAGGGGCCGCGCCCCTATTATAGTCTCTGGGCCGCAGTTAGTCTTTGGCGCGTTGCTCCAGTTTGGCCGCACGCGCGCCAAACACCAGAGGCAGACGACCAGTCGACACAGACGAGCGCCCAACTCGCCCGAGGCCGCCTCACCTGGTCAGTTTGGGGCCGGCGGTCAAAGTCCCAGCGACTTGGACATTTCTGCTTTGACATTTGAACGGGCGCTCAGCCTTGGGGCGACTTGGCTGAGACTTGGCCGCGGACAGTCCTCAGCTCGGGTTCAACGCGCGCACACTGTGAGCAAGCGCGCCACAGACCCACTCTGATGGCTCGAGGGCGAATAAGACAATAAAATTTAATGCCTGTTGCGGGCCGATTTGCAGCCTCAAACAGCAAACACTCTGCCTGACCGTCGTGGTGGTCAAATAGTTGGCCGAGCAAAAGAGAACCTTAGGGCCAAAAGTCACTCTCTCTCTTTGGCTCTTTGGCTCTTTTGCACTCAGACTCAAACAGTTGAGAGAGCAAGACGAAGATTGGAACTCGTGCAAGAGAAAACTCTTCCAAGTTCACAATTTTGCGCCCCAAAGTCTTGCTCTGCTCGCTTAATGTGTTTCGATTAATATTTGCCCGGCCACTTTTTGGCCTCTTTTTGCCACTTTTTCGCCTCTTTTTGGTCTCTTTTGGCCTCTTTTGGCCTCTTAGCTCGCCGCCAATCGAACCAATTTGTTGCCGCCAAATAAAAGGTGGGGCTCAGCTTGGGGCGAACATTGGCCTCTGGTTGTCTGTCTCAGTTGCTCGGCAAACTGAGCTCAATCTGGAAGCAATTGGGGCCAGTCTGGAGCAGCTCTAAGGACATTTGTCGATTGAGAGAAAACGATTAAAAATGTGGAGCAAAGTTGAGATTGGGCTCGATTGCTGTGAAATTGGATTGAATTTGGGCCAAAAGGAAAAGGCGCAGCTTGGGGCAGGAGAGAAAAGGTGGAAAATGAGAGAAAAAAGGAGAAAAAATAACAGAAAAAAGGAGAAAGAAGCGAGCTGCAAGAGTGCGCCAAGAGCTCGAAGGGGCGCCCTCGACTACCTGCTGGCTAACGTGGATTAGCCCCGAGGAGTGTTCTCACCTGGGGGCGTCACTTGGAAGCTTGAGGGTGGAAAGAAATAAAAGTCGCACCAAAGCAAAGGGCTTCCCCAAGTCGAGCGGCCTTGTTTTTTGCCCCTTTTTTGCGCTTTTTTGCAGCCTAAGGTGCAACCTAAGGGCCAAGCAAAGAGCGCCGACTCAGAGCGAGCGCCAGACGCAAAGAAGGCGGCGCGAAAATGAATTCTCGCATCGCGCGGCCTCCACGCAAAGCAGTGCCACTCTGTCGGTGCTTGTGTCCCGCGCGGGCCCAGCCAAAGCAGCGCCGCCCCTCACACACTCTCAACTGGAGCCTCACAACTTGGGCCGCCCGTTTTCTCGCCTCTTCCAAGCGCTGCTTTGCGCCCACTCCTGCAGACTGGCAGCAATGCAGCACGAGCTCCACACTGCAGCCAAACTCAGGTGGTTGTGACGCGCGCCAACTGGGACGATTGCCGGCGACTGAGATGGAGATGCAGATGCAGATGGAGCTTGAGGCTCGCCCAAAGCGCACGGGCTCAGTTCGGGTGTGCCTTAGTGCTTACTGCTTGCTGCTTAGTGCTTAGTGCTGGTTGCGCGCGAACACAATGACAGCGAACAGCACGAGCTTGGCCCGGGCGGCTCGCAAGGGTTAGCTGCAGGTGCTCCTGCACGAAAGGCTTAGCTCTTGTGCGGCCTCTTGCCTGTTTCGCTCGGCGGCAAACTGGGCAGAGTTGCGCCGACAAACAAGCAGCGAAAGGCAAGGCTCGGCCAGGCAAAGTTCGGCTGACGCGCGAAAAGGCGCGGCCAAATTTCAAAAATGCAAATACTCTCCCAGCTGAGTGCACTTGCTGCCTCTTGCTGCCTCTCGGTGTCTGTTGTTGGCGGCGCGCAATCCGCCACTGTCTCAGCCAGGCGGCTCTCTCCCTTCGCCCAGTCGAGCGCGCTCAGAGAAAAGGCAGGAAATAAATCATTAATACGCCCAATGAAGGCCGGCAAGACTCGCTGCTGCTCACTAGCTCGCCCGCTCACTGCCTCTCGCTCACTAGCTTACTGCTCACTGCCTGGCGCCCAAGCTGAGGGCTGCCCAAAGCGCCTTCAGGGCGGCCAAAGCGCCGCGTGACTCGCTTGCCAATTGTGCACCATCCTCGCAGGCAGCACCCAAGAGGCGAGCAGCCAGCAACAACACAATGCCGATGAGTCGCCCGGCCGGCCCTATAAGCAGGCGCGCACTAATCGCGCCCAATCTGATCCAGCGGCCCGAAAGCTCGCTTGAAAGCTAGATAGAAAGCTCACAAGAAAGCTCGCTCGAGGGCAGCGTCGAAGAGCCAGAGAGCCAAAGAGGCAGAGAGCGTTGCTCATGCGAGTCCACTTGCGCGGATCGTGCCCTTTCTCGCAATTGAAGCTCTCTTGTCTCGGCACTTGCTCCTCCGCGCCACAAGCCACCAGCCACAAGCCACCAGCCACACTGGCCGGCCCAAACTGAGCCCGACACACACTCCTCCAGGGCCAGACAAAGGCATTGATGAGAAATCTAGACTGGCACGACGCGCGCTCACTTGGCTCCGATTGAGAGCGGCCAGAAAGAGAGAGAGGAAGAAGAAAGGAACTCCTTGGGGCTAAAGAGAGAAGCTCGGGCGGATGCTTAAAGTTGACCCTATAAGCAAGTTCATTTTCAATTCCTCGCACACACAGTCTCTGGCTGCTGGCTGGCTGGCACGCTCGCCTCACTCAAGCCTCACTCGCGCTTGTTCGCCAGCGCTCGTTTGTTCGCTCGTTGGTTCGTTCGCTCGCTGGCACACTCAAGCCGCGCACACACTTGCTCGTCGCGGCGAACTTGGTCGCGCCCGCATAGCGAACAGGCCGAATTGTTGGGATGCAACTGGCCTGTGCTGTGTGTGTGCAAGTGGCCGCCTTCGTGCCGGTCTGCTCGGCCCGGCGGCATTAGGCCCTCGAGCTGGCCGGAGACTGTGGCCGAAGACTGCAGCCTCTCGGGTTGGCGCGCGCAAGCGTGAGAGTGTGGCGCAATCGGTCGCCAGACACAAGCCTGCTCGCTCGCTCAGGCCCACTCGCTCCGGCCAAACGTCCCGCTCGGCGCCACAGGGCCCAGGCCGGCCGGCTGGCAACTGGCGACTGGCGACTGGCGACTGGAACAAGTCAGCGCGCTCTGCTCGCCGCCAGTCCGCCAAGTGAGCGCCGGCAGTGGCCGCTAGCCGCCGGCCTGAGTGGAGGGGCGAGAATAGGCCCAGCCGCAGGGAGAAGAGGCGGCCAAACACACAACACAATTCCAAACAGTTTGCTCCTCAGCCTCAGCCCTAGCCTTCAGCCTCCAGCCTTCAGCCTCGGCCAGCGCTCGGCCCTTGCGGCGCGAGCCTGGAAACGCGAACGCGAGCGCTAGTAAATCAGCCATTCAAAGCGAGCGCTCGACATGTTTATGTGACTTGTGCTCGCAAAGCTGCCCTCTCCTCTCTTCTTCTCCTCTGCGTGCGCCCTGCTCTTGCCTCTTTCTCTCTCTCGCTCTGTCTGTCTTCTGCCCAGTTTGTTCGCTGGTTCGTTTGTTCGTTCGCTGCTCGGCTCTTTCTCCTTCGTGCGCTTGCTCGGCCGCCTCCAATCTCTCTCTCTTTCTGTCTGGCTCATCTCTTTGGGCAAAAGGCAGCGAACTTGGCCGCCCGCATGTGCTGGCCGCACTCTAAGCGTGGCCGAGCCAGCGCCTCTCTGCGTCTGCTTGCGTCTGCCTTTCGCCTGTGAGTCTGAGCTAGTGGAGGATGTTTGCTATCGAGCGAACTTGCGAGTCGGCAAAGAGCGAAAAATTGGCCAACTCGCTGGCTCCAATTGCACGAGATGAGGGCCGGACGAAGCTTTTCGCTGACTGGCCGACGCGCTCAGAATGCACCAGCGAACACTCGCTTGTTCGCTGGCCCCCGTCCTCTTCATGCGGCCACTTTCTGCGTGTCTCTGCCTCTGCCTCTCTCTGTCTGTCGCTTAGAGCCCGCAACTATAAGCCAGCGAATTGGAGGAAAGCAAAGAACAACGTAGAAAAAGTGCGCCGAGTGAGGATCCTGCTCGCTGCTGAGTGTGTGCGCCCGCCCAATGCTCACCGCCCAATGCCCAAGCTCAGGCTGCCCACCATCTGCCAGCGCGCGTGCCCACGTCCAAGAGTCGATTTGGCCAAAAGTGTCCTATAAAGAGCCGAACTCTTTTCCCACTCTTCTTCCTGTCAGGCTTCTCGCTCGCCTGAGGAGAGACAGTCAGTCGTCGCTCAATCTCGGTGGGTCAGTGGGAGCTGAGTGGCGGCAAATTGGGCACCAGCAGCCGTCATGAAGCCTCTGGACACGAGAGGGGCGCGCCCACACAGTGAGAAGACAAGGCGCAAGTCGATTGTCCAAAGTAGCAGGCTGATTAATAGTGACTCTCTCTCATTTGGCTGCAAAGACAGAGACAGACTGCGCCGATTTGCTCGCTTTCAATTGGCAGTACAAATTTGCCTGCAAATGTGCCTAATTGGACGAGACAGTCTGCGGGCCGCTGACCATGATGAGCAAGCAACAAGAGAGCATGACAACAGCTTTACGATTATTGCGCCACTTCTCTGCTTTTCTGGCCCCTTTGATTAACTCGGCCGCTCGGCACGTGGTTGTGATCAGGCACAACTGTAGCTCGAGACTGGCTGCTCACAATTGAAGAGTAGGAAAGATGATTGGCGAAGAGAGTTGTGCTTGTTCTTGTCGGTGTTTGGGGCGGATCTGTTGTTGTGTTGCAGCAGAGAGGTGCTAACGTTTGGGGCAGGCAAATGGAAAACAAGTTTTCACACTTTTTTCAACCTCATTCCGCAACAACTCTTGCCGATTTTGCCACTGGCCTGCCTCCAACTGCTTCTTTCTCTCTTCACATTCTGGCGCAACAAAGAAGCGAGGGCGAAATGAGATTTTTACGACGAAAAACTGGCTGCCTTTGGACGAGGAGCAGGCAGAGTTGCAATAAAATCACACTTTTTCGAACGTGTAAACTTTAGCGCTTATTTTATGTTATCTCCAGCAGCTTTCTCTCACTCTTTGCAACACACGAGCACTTGTTTCTTTGCCACTCCTGAACTCTGGCAGCCAGAAGACAGGCAACTGAACTGAGGGGAAACAAAAATATAAGTAGTAGTGACCATTCGGGAAGCTTCAGCTTAGTCGTCTCAGTGCCTTACTTGTGCCCTTAGTGTTCGTCCACTTTGGCCACAGATCGTCTTTAGGTTTAGTTTTCTCTTTGCCTTTAACTTTGGCTTTAACTTTGACTTTGGCCCACACTCAGCCAGTGCTTAGGGGGGAAAATAAGCCGAAAATATGTCCTTTTTCGAGCCTGCTGGTTCATTGTAGTTTCGGGCAGACTTTGGAGCGCCTTGTGGTCAGCTGAGTGGCGAAATGGCAATGATGATCATCAAGTGAGCGTAATCAAAACACGTCCTTTTATGGCCCTTTTGCTCCCGCAACTGTGTCTTATCCAGCTTGTGTCTGTCTCTCAGCCTGTCTCTCAGTCTGTCTGTCTGTCTGTCTGTCTGTTTGGCCTCTTGCGGGACGAGTAATGCGCCTTTGAGAGCTAGAGGCAGACTGGCGAGCGAGGGAATCTGTGCGGAGGAGTGTCTGCAGTTCTCGAGGACTGTGTTTACGAGCACTTTCATTGCGTGTTGGCCTCGCGCGCATTCTGCTCGCTGGAATAAAGTGCAATAAAATGGCCAAAGAGGAGCACGCGTTTGCTTGAGTTTGAGTTTGAGTTCGAGTTCGAGGCCGGAAACTGAGCTTGGTTCTTCTCTTTTTCTCGCTCAATGCAAGCACCACAAACTGGCCTCCAAACTGAACTTCAAGGCACATGAGACACACACTTTTGCAAACTTAGCCGCACACAATCACCAGAAGACTGCTCAACTGGAGCCGGACTGCCACGAGAGAATGACTACAATCAGGTACACTTACCGCAGACTGAATCTATTCCGCCGGAACTTGCTCATCACTGGCTGGCAACTGGCTGGCAACTGTCTCGCGCAGCTTCTCCAAGAGTGTCTCTCCAAGACTGTTCTCTCCAAGACTGTTCTCTTCAAGAGTGTCTTTTCCTCCACTGAAATCGGCCCAGCTGATTGGTTATACCTAAGAGCAGGTGGGAGTGTCTCTAAGTGTCTCAAAGTGTCCACAAGTATCTATAAGTGTCTATGAATGCCCAAAAGCGCCCAAGAGCGCCCAAAAGTGCCCAGAAGTGTCCCGGAGAAGTCAGTTCCTCTGCTGGCGGCGCTCCTGGTCGTTGATCTCCTTGATTGCCTGCTGTTCTTTTTTCATTTTCATTCTCCTATTTTGGAACCAAATTTTGATCTGCCTCTCGGTGAGCGACAACTGGTGGGCGAGCTCGATGCGTCTCCTGCGAGTGAGATAATGGTTGATCCTAAACTCTTTCTCAAGCTCCAAAGTTTGATAACGCGTATAGGTTTGTCTGCCGCGTCGTCGAACTGCGGGCGCCCCAAAATAGGCAATTCCATTGTGCTGCATCCAAGGGAAATAGGCCGCGTGGTGGTGGGCCGCATGGTGATGGTGGTGAGCAGCCGCCGCAGTGGCCGCGTGGTGCTGCACTGCTGCCACAGCCGCCCGATGACTGACTGCGGCGGCAGCCGAGGGGTGCTGAGCGTGGACGGCGGCCGCTGCAACGGCCACCTGCTGCTGTTGTTGTTGGTGTTGTTGGTGTTGCTGTTCGTCAATCGGAGTTGTGGGCTGCTTGGCGGCCGCTTGGAGAACGCCGAGCGCGTGCTGGTGGGGCTGCTGCTGCGGGTGATAGTGTTGCGCTTGCTGCTGAGACGGAATCATTTGTTGTTGTTGTTGCTGCTGATTGTGCTGCTGCTGCAGGATGGCACTCGGCTGGGCCAGCGCAAGGTGCTGCTGGTGCTGGTGGTGCGCGTGGTTCAGCTGCTGGTGTGGATTGAGGTTCAGGTGGAGATGCGTCTGCTGCTGCTGAGCTGCTTGGGTCTGTTGCGCGTGGTGATGATGCGCCGAGTGGTGCGAGTGCGAGTGGTGCGAGTGGTGGTGGTGAGCTTGTTGCTGGTGATGTTGATGCTGTTGTTGTTGTTGTTGTTGCTGGTGGTGGTGGTGGAGCAGGTTTTGCTGGTGGTGCAGTTGCTGCTGCTGCTGCTGA
>Ga0268247_10000176_pt1 | contig 22546 bp, 20 predicted proteins | sample AgamicOrMae_FD_200245 | JGI IMG/M metagenome (GOLD analysis project Ga0268247, IMG submission 200245) | Agave microbial communities from Guanajuato, Mexico - Or.Ma.e (v2) (version 2) | ecosystem: Host-associated > Plants > Phyllosphere > Phylloplane/Leaf | place: Guanajuato, Mexico | collected...
TCCATTGTTGGTGCTTGTATGTGTGGCCAACTCTAGAGGTCCACTCTCGAGCAGGTTGCTTGTTAATGCTGTTGGTGGTGTTTCGTTGGTTAGGTTTCCGGGAAAGCTGGCCGCTTGGGTAGTGGCTGTTGTCAGATTTGTTGCTGTTATTGTTGATATGATTTGGGCCAGCTGACTTTGGACGCTGTCTGGTTGCTGTTCGACCAACGGCGACGACGGCGACAAATACTCGTGTGTTGTCTCCATTTGGCCGCTCATGTTTGCTTCAAAATGTCTCTTTCTCTCTCCGTCTCGCTTGTTGTTTCTTGTTGCTCTAGTCTCGCTCTGCTTGTGGCCCTCGGGATTTGTTCGAGGTCCCTTGGAAGTGAGTGGCTGGGAAGTGACAAATCGGGCTAGTAGTTGTTGTCTCTGTCATTGGCGGCCAGTGGTGGTGGTCGCTTGTGTTCACTTGGTTTCTTTGCGGTACTCAATGGCGGCGTTCGGTGGCCGTGCGTGAGTGCTTGCCTGTGATGAGGTTTGGCAGCAAAAGGAGACAGCACACACACACATTTTCTATGGCAACATTTAATCTAATCAACTTTGTCATCTTTTTCCAAACTCTCCAAAATCTAACCTCAACAACCAACGGCGGCGGCAGCAGCAGCAGACGAAATTAATCGCCATCAACAACATCTGTCTCTAAATCTGCCCCCTTTTGCCGCCACCTTTTCCGTTCAGCATCGCCGACTTTGCAGCCACACCAGACCTTGTCACTGGAACACTGTGTTGGTTCTGGCCAATCGGAATGGAAGTGCTCGCAATCGACGAGCTAAACTCAACTCTCTCTCTCTCTTTGCTTGTCTCCCTCTTTCCTCCCACACCTGCCCCTCGTTGGCCAAGCGAGCGAGCTTTCTCTTTGGCGCTCTCACTTTGGCTCTAACTTGAGAAGTGTGTTCAAATGGAAACTGGTCAAATTGGTCGATTCTTGCAAAGCTCGATTGAGGTCTCGACGCGCAATTGGGCTTTTAACGTGCAGTTCGAATGGCCAAATGGTGCGAATCTAAGTTGATCTCGGCGAGACGGAGCAATGCGGAGGGAGAAAGAGAAAAGGGGAGACAGAGACAGAGACTGAGAGACAGTGAGAGACACTCTCAGATGATTGGCGAACAATTGGCCTGCAAATAGAGAGCTGGCAAGACGCTTGCCACAGTTGCACCAAAGCAAAAATTAGAAAACAAAAGGGAAGAAAGAGCGGAAAAAAACATTGGATTCTCCTAAGGGCTCGCTCAGTTCGCTCCAAGCACTTGTTGCGCCCCCTTCCTAGTCTATATAAATATATTTACATTTATATTCCTGTATACAAACACTGAGAGAGCAGCACAGTTGTTGTGTTGTGGGCGCAAACAGTTGCGGGTGCAATTGGTTGCGGCGGTGCAATGTGGTGGCGGTATTAATATAACCAGCCGGCGAGAGTGTATAACTAACTGGCTGACTAACTATTACTGCTCGCTGGCGACCAGCAGAGGAGACTGTCTTTGGGTGGAACTCTAGCTCGTTGTGGCACTGCTCTCTATTGTGGGATTATTATTAGACACACACGGACAGACAGACTGGCGCGCTGGAGAGACGGGGGACACTTGTGGGCCGTTTGGGGGTCGAATGCACACTCGCACAGACAGACGGGCGGCACAGTCCAATGGGCGACAAGTGCCAGCAGAGAGTGTGTCTGCTGGCGGCCAACACACACACACAGACTGTCTTTCTCTTGCAGACTGTCTCAGTCTGGCAATCGCACACACGCACTGGCCGCGCGCACTCAGTGTGTGTTGCACGCAGTGTGTACGAACACTTGGGGCACGCGGCCAGCAAGTCTTGTTGTTGCTCTTGTTTTCTTTCCACTCTTGCTCGGCTCCTTCTCGTTCAGAGCTCAACTTTTGGCCCAGACGCAGCCCAAAGAGTGCCCACAACACGCGAAGACCAGAGCTCAGGCGAACTGCTCGCCCAGTTATTAGCCAGAAGAAACAATCGAGCCGCGCTCGCCCCTTCCTCTCGGAATAGAAACCGCTCTCGCCGCTCCAACTCCGCCCACTCTGTGAGCCCTGAGAGCCAGCCAGAGACGACAGGCAGTCGCCAGAGATGACAGCCAGTCGCCAGAGATGACAGACAGTCGCCAGAGCTTCTCCTTGCTCGTCTCTGCGCCGCCAAGCTCGCCACTTATTCCATTGCTCTACCACTCAACACTCACCACTCACCACTCGTCACGCCCCCCAGAGAGCAATATTTTTATTTTTATCCACCGTCATCGCCGACAAGACGACGGCAGAGCGAGAGAGACACTCACACACACAAGCACAGGCACGTTGGCCCTGCGCTTGGCCTGGCCCGCTCGGCTCCGTGTCGACGGATGCCCCTCGACACTCGTTTGCCACCCTGGTCGGCAGCCCTCCCGGGCGGCCCTTAGTATCTGTTGTTTGCGATCTAGTTCATGCGTCCGGCCGCCTCCTCCTCTGGCTCTTGCTCAATGGCGCCGGCAACACTCATTGTTGTCGGCCGGCCGAGCACTTGTTGCCCCTGGCGAGCGAGTGCACTTGGCCGGCCGGGCAAAGTGTGACACTTGGGCTCACAAGAGACAGTCTCTGGGAGGCACACAGTGCGTCTGTGGGAGCAAGTGCGCTCTCTGCACTGCGCTGGGCGGACCGAGTTCTCTGCAGGCGCACAATCTGCGAGCAGCGATCTGCAATCTGCACTCTGCAGCGACGCGTCAGCGCTGAGCATCGGTCGCTCTCCAGCCGCTCGCCCAGCTCACTTGGCCAAAGAGACTCTCTGCCTCTGTCTCTGTTTTGTTCTCTCCACCTCGCCAAACGTGGCCAATTAATTATCCAAAACATCCAGACACTTGCGCAGGAGCATCCGAAGCGCATGGGGCCGTCTCTGCCACTCTGCTAGGCGCAAAATCCTGATCGATGGCTGTCGGCGGCTTCCGAGGGCACTTGGTGGCTGAGGTGGCCGCCAATTGGCCGCGTCGGTGGTCTCGAGAGGGCTGCTTCAGAGTGCAGCCTTTCCGCCTTTTGGCCCCGAGCCAGAGGGTGTCTGGCGCGTGCCAAATCAATTAGCCGCTGCCGGGAGCTTAGGGGGCGCAATTGGAGGCGGAGCAGCAGAGGTTTGGATCGAAATAAATATAAAAATATCCGCTGGGGATAAATAAACAAACAAATGGCACGGAAAGGGAGCGCCGGCGGCCGCCTGTTGGCTGGCTGGGCGTGGTTGCGGCTCGTTTCGGCGCTCGGGGGAGCAGAGGGCGAGCAGTGAGCAGTGAGCAATGGGCAATGAGTGGCGAGTTGCGAGGGCGACGGAGGCGCCTCCAATTGCGCCAGACCTAAGGGGCGGCTCTGTGCTCGTGTGGCCGCCTTCAAAGTGCTGCAACACTGCACTGCGAGCGCGCGCCTGCAGAGGGCGGCTGTGCGCGCGCAAAGCGGCCGGCCGAGTGTCGCACAGGCCGCGCCTAAGGGCTGGCGCCGAGTGGCCCTTGGCGGCCGCCCTGAAACCGGAACGCCTTCCGATGGAAACAGTCTCGTTTGACGCTCTGAGTCAAGTGCCAACCAAAGGCCGAGCGAGCGGCGAGACAGAAAAAACAAAAGCCTCGCTCGCCAGAGAGCCACAAGCAAACAGACCGACAGCTTTGGGGGAACGTGCCACAGTTTGGGCGCCTCAAATTTGCCTGCCGCCGCCGCCGCCGATCATTAGCTCGAATTACACAACGAGGGAGCCCAGTTCACCATTAGAGAGCGTGTGCCGCCCAGTTGGCCCAGTTGGCGCCCTTTGGAGGCGGCCAGCTCGAGCAAGAGTTGGCGCAACAAGCGCAGGAAGTGGACGGGCCAAGTGGGCGGTCCTGGGCCTTTGGGCGTGTGGCCAGGCCGTTAGACTGGGGCTGGTGGCGCAACAGGAACACTGGACGGCCAATCGGGCAAGACAGCGGCAAGAGGGCGGCAAGACAGCGGCGAGAAGGAGCTGGCAGGAAACGAGAAGCCAGCGAAAAGGAGCCGAAAGGTTCCAAGTTCAGCGGGCGGCTAAACAAACAGGGCACACTTTGCACTTGGAACAGTCTGGCTTAGGAGAAGCAAGAAGCCTTGCGGCCGCTCGTTCTTGTGAGCTTCTTGTGAACAGAGACTGCCAACAGGCCGCCAGACAGACGCCTGGACAGGGCGAGCTCGAGGCAGCTTGTGGAAGCGAGCTTGTGGAAGCGAGCTTGTCACAGAGAGCTTGTCACAGGAGCGGCCGCAGACTAGCTGGCGGGCAGACTGGCGCTTGGTGCTCGTACGTGAGCACATGTGCATGACATTTGAGTCAGCCTGTGGACTTGCAGTGGCTGGAGAGTTTGCGGCACTTTCCAGCTAACAGAACGACAAATGGGCCTTCTGGCTGCACTCTTTTGCACTCTTTGCGTCCAAATGGGCGGCCGCAAAGAGCGCAGCTCGTCTGTTTGGCAAGGGAGTTGCTTTTGGCGAGCTTTGTCGCTTTGGCGGGCGAGCTGGGCGAGCTAGGCGGCTCGGCAGCGAGGCGGCTTAGCGGCCGTTTCTGGGGACTAGGTGCGCCTCAAATTTGGCCTTTATGGTGAAATTCTGGCTGGAATTTTGGTAAAGGTTCCGGGTGAAAGTTGGATACAATTTGGAAAGAATTCCAAAGGGAAAATAATGGAGAATTTCTCTCTATTTTGGAAACCATTTTTTAAAGGAAACTCTAAGAAAAGAATGAAATGAGATGGATGAAATGAAGCTACTTACTCTTGCCTCCAGAGTTCCGGCCGCGTCGAAACAGATGTAGAGCTGCGTGAGGTTGGCCCTTAGGCGCACCTGGTTGTGGCGGCGACCTTGCTGCATTGGCCCAACCGGCAACACACTCTCCAGGGTGACGATGCTCGACAGGAGCTTGATGCGCGCCGAGTCGTTTGAGATCTGCGCCTTGGGCTGTTTCTGCTCTTGTTGCATTTGATGTTGCTGTTGTTGCATTTGGTCTTGATGCGAATTTTGTAACTGTTGCAAATGTTGTGATTGTTGCAAATTGTGTGACTGTTTCAGACTTTCCAACTGTTGCAAATGTTGTGAATGCTGCCTCTGATACAGTGGCACCTTGCCTCTGGCCGCCGGTCTGCTCTTGAACAGACTGGTGGTGGCCGTCTTCTGCTGCTTGCTGCCGATGACTGGGCGCCGCGTGCGTCTGTCCAGCTGCACGTAGACGCGGCTCATGGAGCACCTGTTGTTTAGGATGAAGTTGTTCCGCTCCAGCAGGATGTCAATCTGGCGGTGGCTCTCCTGCTGCTCGCGCGCCGCCCTTTTCACGTTCTCCATCGCTTGCCGCCCGCGCAAAGACTGAGACTGTCCACCCGCAGACTGTCTCGCCGAGCTGGTGGGCCTCTTGCGGCGCTGCCTGCGCGCCTGGCCACCCGCCTCCTCCAAGCCACTTCCGGCCCCCTCAAGCTCCAACCGCTGACTAGACTCGCGCCGGCCCGACTCGAGCGCCTCCAGGTCGCCATCCTCGGCCCGCGGCCACTCCTCCCACGCCCGCAGCTCCTCCTCGCCGCTTCCGGTCTCGCTTCCGGCCCGGCTGGACCAATTTGGGACAGTCTCCGGGATAGTCTCGGAGTTTAGGACAGTCTCAGGCGAGTGCGAGTGCGAGACAGTCTCGGGCGAGCTTGAGACAATCTCAGCTGAGCGCGAGACTGTCTCCGGCGAGTTTAGCACTGTCTCAGCTAAGACTGTCTCGCGCCTCCCAGAGACAGTCTCCGAGACGCCCGCCGGCCAGCCAGTACTAGTGGCCAACGAGCTGCTCGTGTTGGAACTCGCGTCCACCTGTTGCTCGGCCCGCTGCTTGCCGGCCTGGCTGGGCTGCTCTAACTGCTGCGAGTGCCTGTTTTCTTCTCTCCTCTTGGCTGTCAGATGATCGATTCCCTTGAGCAAGGAGACCACAATGAACATTGTTAGCGCTGTAACTAAGAACAACTTGCTGGCATTAAGAAGCATGTGACTGGCTTCTCTCTGTCTTCCCAAAACTTGTTCTTCTTAGCCTTTTTGTTCTTCCTTTTTCTCTTCCTTTTTCTCTTCCTCTTCCTCTTCCTCTTCTGCTTCTGCTTCTGCTTCCAATTCAGCTGCTTCTTCCAATTCCTCTAGACCTAACCTCATTCCACCTTCTCCTTGCCGCTTCCTCTCTGCTCTCAGCTATCAATTGCCAGTTATTGGTTATTTCCAAACGAATATTTGCAGCTCCAGCGGATTAATTATTGATTATTAATTATTAGTTATCAGTTGATTGTTTGTCAACTCTTCTTCGTGGCGCTCGATTGGCGCTTCTTTACTTCTTTAATTCTTTACTTCTTCACTTCTTTACTTGTTTATTCGAGCTTATTGATTATTAATTGAGCTTGTCTGTTTGCTCTGCTCTCACTGACAGTTGTCCTTCTTGCAGCCTCTTTCTACTTGATGAGATTTGGCCCTCGAACGCTCACTGGGCCACTCCTAAGGGTCCGCCTGTGCGCTTGTTGCAAATTGCAAATTGCAAATTGCGCCCCCAAATTGCGCGCTCTCTTTCAACACTTTTTCCACTCTCAACACTTTTGATACTGTCTCTCGTCGCTTCCTCGGTGCTTCTCTTGCAACAAGCTCTCCAAATGTCAACAACTGAAGAGGCTCTCTAACTGTATTGGCCTTCTAACTGTATTGACTCGCTAACTGCAACTGTAAAGTAGAGAGCAGCCTGAGCCTAAATGCAAGAATGAGCGGCCCAAAAGTGTCAAGCGATGGTTCGTCTGCAAGGCTGGCCGACAAGTATCTGTGCGCCCTCTGAATGAAGGGCCCTCTGAACGAAGCAAAGTGGCAAAGTAGAGACTCTCCTCCGAGTTGGATGGCCACGCTTGCGCTGCGAGGCGGCTTCTGCGGCTGCCGAGTGGGCCGAGTGGGCGAGCCTTAGCTTTAGCCTTAGCCTCAGCCTGAGCAGCCTTAGCTCAGGCAGCAGGCCGGCCACTCAGCCGCTCGGCCGGGCCCACGCGCCAACAGACGAACGGACAGACAGACGGACAAGGCGGGCCTGGCCGAGGCGGCGGACAGTCAGCGGCGGAGATGGGCCGGCGCGCAGTCTGCAGAGTGCAGTCTCTAGTCTGTGGCCTGCTGACTGCTGACTGCAGTAAACAGTGTGCGAGAAGTGGAGCGCACGAGCCGGCCGCTCGAGAAGGCGCTCGAGCCGCGCGGTCAGTTCGGGGCCGCGCCTGCGCACTGCGCGCCTGGTCGAACGCACGTCTGCCGCGCGGACGGCCCGCGCGGACACGCCTGTGCGAGTGTGCGGCGGGCTGGCCCGCGTCCTCGCAGCGCACACCTAAGCTGCGGGCGCGCTCAGCGCGGAATGGGCGTGGGCGTGGTGCTGGCCACCGCCGCTGCTGCCGTGGCCGCCGCCGTGGACCCATTCATTTGGGCCAGCGTGAAGACGCTGGAGCGGCTGAAGTCGGCCACAATGAGGAAATACGAGGCACAGGCGGCCGCGGTCTGCGCGAGACGGCGGTGGTTGCGGCGGTGGTTGCGGTTGCGGTTGTGGTTGCGGTTGAGTGGATTGGGAGGAATGAGAGGATTGAGTTTGGTTAGCTGGGCATGGGAGACAAGGGAGGGCTGACGGCCCTTAAGGCGGCCTTCAGCTTCAGTCTCGGCGGGACAGACGAGGGTCTCTCAAGTGTGGACGATAGCTCGTCCGGCGGATGTAAAGCCGAGGGCGGAGGCAGAGCAGAGGAAGCGGGCGCAGTTTGGCGCTCGGGCGGCCGGCAACAAGTTCCCGTTGGGCCGCTCGGTCCACGCGGGCCGCCACTTTGGGCCCAGCGCCGGCCGGTGGTTGTTGTTGGTAATTAATCATGATGATTGTTTTGCCGGCCTGCTCGGTGGGGCCGCGAAACAATGGAGAAGGGCGAGCAAACAGAGCGAGAGTTTATCACTTGGGCCGGGCTGCTCTGGCGCGACGTGCCGATCGAGCGAGCGCGGCCAGTCCTTAGCTGCGGCCAGTCCTTAGCTGCGGCCGCTCGCAGGCTGCACTAAGCAAGCGCGAGTGCAGCTTCGAGTGGCCGCTTTCTTCCACGCGCACTAGTCTGCGGCGAGTCCTGCAGGAACAAGCCGCCTGCTCTCAACTGGTGCACCTCAGCTCCAATGGGCCGCCACTTTCCGGCAACACTTTCTCGCCGCCTCGGGCCTGCATTTGGGCTCCAGTTGGGCCCCACTTGGGCCGCTCCTTAGGAGTGGTGATGATTGGCGCCCGCCAGACCGCCAGACCGCCAGGACCCAGCCCTTCAGACGTGCTGGCGCGCTTGAGGTCCTCTCGGCTGTTTGCTTTGCACTCGTGGGGCCGCGCTCTTGTTTGCTCACCGGCCACCAATGCTTAGGTCGGCCCACCAGTTGCACTCTCCAGCTTAGGACTCGCGCTCGACCCCACACGGCGGCCACAATGGCCGGAAATCGGCCCACACTTGGGGCACGCGCAGGCCAGTGATTGAATTAAAATAACAATCGCCAAGAGTGGAGCCATTTTTCGGGCATTCAGCTCGAGAGGACAAGCGATTTGCGGTTGAGCGTTTCGCGGGCCAGCCTTTTGCATTGGCAGCTAAGCAAACAGAGAGAGAGAGAGAGAACTGCGGCGAGCAAATCGAATGGTGTCTCGAATTGGTGCCTCGTGAATAGCTTGGAAATGGAACCACTTTGAGCAGAGCCTTTGGGACAAAAATTACTCCAAGCTCGTCGCAGATTCAGGGGCCAAGTTGGCGCTTTTTTCACTAAGTTCAGTGTAAAAAGGCGGAAAGTAAGGCCAAAATGCTCGAGCGGCGGAAGCTGGACAGTGGGGGAGAAATGGCGGAAAAAGGAGAGAGTAAAAGAGATGAACTCGTTGTTTTGCTACTCACGTTTGACATTGAGGCGTTGGTGATGGCAAATAGATCGTAACACGAGTAGCCAATTGTGAGTCCTCGAACGCGGTGCAAAAAGGTGGCGATCTGTGGGCAAGAATGGCATTTTTCCAGCAAGAGTTGAACGTTTTTCGTCGACGGTTATTATTCTGTCATAATGAGGGAGCGTTTTTCTCGAAATATAATTCTGAAAATATAATCGAGAGTTATTGTATCGAAAATTATGGTCGTTTTCCAAAAGCTTCGAGGATTTATATTAAGCCAAAGCAGTGGCAAAGATTGGTCTCCATTGCTGGGGTGCGTCTACTTTTGGGGCGGCCGCTCTCTCGCAGATTGAGGCCCGCAGCAAACGGGCAACAGTTGTCCAAAAGTAGTGAGCCCAGCGGACGGGCGCCAAGCAATGGGAAAACCGGTGGAAAAAGAGGCGGCAAAAGCAATGGGAAACTTACGTTCACCTCCACGTCCAGCGGCAGCTGAATGAGCGAGAGAGTGTGCAGCGAAGTGTAAGGAGCGTGGGCCTGTGTTATTGTGTGTGTTGAGGTTCGGTTTTCGGGGGTTGCAATAATATTTTCGTTTTGGTTATTATTTCTCCCTATTATTTTTGCTTATTATTTCTCGATCCGATCGAGAGAGAGAGGACAAGTTTTGGGCCCGATCGAGAGTCAATCTTTGAGTTCAAACTCCGAGAAGAGAAGAGAAAGAGGCAGCGGGAGGGAAAAAACGATCAGAGGCCAATCGGAGCTTGTGGCAGCGGATCAAGTGGGCCGCCAAAAGAGGCCAAGTGGCTGCCCATGGACAGCAGTGAACAAATGGACTCCCAAGTCGATTTGTTCCGCTCCCACTTGAGCGCCGGTTAAATATGCAAAGGTTGTGTTTCGGATGAGGAGCAGGAGGAGCAAAAACAAAAGTGTCTGGCATTTATGGCCCGGCGGAGAAGGCGCGCCCCAAAGGGACCCACGCCGGCCCACTCACGCAGCCCCAAGCAAGCTCCAGCGGCCCCAATGGGCCCCAATCGGCTCGTGGCTAAGCACCGGGCCGCCGCCGCCGACCGATCGATGCGATGCGATGGGCGCCCAAGCAACTTCGGGGTGCACGGTGGCAACAAGTTGTTGTGTCCGCCAGTGGCCACTGGCCGGAGCTTGGAGGCCGCAGGTAAGAGCTTAGGTGCCTGCTGCTTGAGGAAACCGCAAGTTTGTGTCGTGATTTGTCCCGACTCGGCGCTGCTTTGCGGCCCACTTTGACCGAGCCGGCGAACTTCAAAGAGTCCAAGCTCGCCGCCGTTTGTTTCAGGCTCGAACTCTTTCCGCCAACTCCAATGGGGGCTGCCTCCGATGCTTAGGGTGTCCACCAGTTGGGCGCTCAAACGAGCGGCACGTCAACTTCATAAACTAACCATCTGAAAGCCAGAGAGAGAGAGAAGGAAGCCCAAACGAGCGCCATTTCCTGCTAATAACTGGCCACTTTGGCCGGCAAAAAGGGCCCAAAAGTCGACTGCCACGCGAGGCGGTGGAGCAAAAGAGGAAGTCGTAAAGCGGCGGCACAGACAGACACAAACAGGCAAACGGGCAAACGTCACTCTTTGAACTCCTGTGAGCCAACACTGCCAAGTCTCAGAAATGGGCTCCCAAATGGGCCGAACGAATTCCATTTCATCCAAACGAAATCCATTCCATCCAATTCAGTTCAATGTCCATCTCGGCCAATTGTTGTTCTCCCATACTCGCAAATCTCTCGCTCTATATTGACTCGAACTAGCCCTAAGCTCGGGCGGCTTAGCAGGCCACTGAGAAGGATACTTAGAAGGCCACTGAGAAGGATACTTAGAAGGCCACTGAGAAGAAGACTCAGAAGGCTACTGAGAAGAATACTGAAAAGGATATCTATACAGACACAGACAGACACTGGACACTTACCTCGGCGGAAACGCCGGCGGCCGAAAAGGAGATGAGCAATATGATGAATCCGGTGTGAGTGTGGATGACCCAAGTGATGAAGCTGGGCCAGGCCTCGAAGTCGACAAAGAACAGGTTGTAGAGACAGTAGCAGTAGGCTGGAATGTAGGTGAAATAGGTGAAGAAGATTAGGTATTGCCAAAAGTCGTTTGACTCATCCAGCAGCTCGCAGGCCTCGTTGTGTTCCAAATACAAGGTGGTTATTTTGCGCGCCTGATTGGTCGTTTTGGTGGTGCTACTTTCGGCCAAATCTTCGATTATTTTGCTTATGCTGTGAAAGCGCGACTTCATGATGGAACAGATGAGGTTGAAATAGAAAGAGACGAGGAAACAGATGTAGGTCGAGTAGACGACCCAGATGACGTCCATGACGAGCAAACAGGAGAGGGCCCAGCTCTCGAGAGTGTTGGCAGCAACGAGGGTTTGTTGTTGTTGTTGTTGGTTGCTCTGCGGTTGGTGTTGCTGCACTTTGGCGGCCGCGGTCGCGGGCACCTGCGGGCCTGCTATGGCGCTGGCCGCAGATTGCGTTCCCGCGCCAGCCACGCCCACTCGCTCTGGGCCGAGCGCGCCGGCGCGCCCGACGCAGTGCACAATGTAGGCGGACAGACTGCAGGAGCTGACGAGGGCGAGCAGGAGAGCCAGGGCGACGGAGATGTTCACGCGTCTCGTGTAGTCCTCCATTTTGGGCTTGAAGTTTGAGCGCGACCTGATGAGATAGTCCTTGCTCGAGTAGAAGGGCACGAGCCAGTTGGTTTCGTCGTTGTTTCGGATGAAGATGAGGGACACTGCGGCCGCCTGGATGGCCAGACAGAGCGCCGGGATGAGGAAATGGATCCTGAAGCTGCCGAGACAGTAGAAGTCTAGGGTGACCAGCGAGCGTTCGACCAGCAAGCCGACGAGCAGGCGAACCACGTGCAGCCAGAGGAAGAGACAGATGCAACCGCAATAGATCGATCTGAGTCTCTTCATGCGCGACTTGGCCGCCTCCGAGCCCGCCGACTGTTCCTGCTGGCTGCCCGTCTCTGCAGGGTCCTCGTCGCTGCCCGTCAGCTTGCCGCTCGAGCCCACCAGCAAGTCGTCGGTCGAGCGGCCCACCAACGACGAGTGGCTGGCCCCCTTGGAGGAGGCGCCGCCCATCAGTTTGCTGTTCAGCAGCCCGTTTCCGGCCGCCTGATAAAACTCGTACTTCTTCGGCAGCTCGCCTGTGCTCTGACCAGCCGCCGCCTGAGACTGTCCCCCGGCCACGCCCCCGCCCCCGCTTGTGCCCGACGGCTTGATGAAGGCCGAGCTCGAGTTTGCGGTCAGCGTGGAACCAGACGAGGCCACCGAGGAGGCCGACGAGCTGGAGGCCGAGCTGAAGAGCGCCTCGCTGGCCGAGTTGCTGTGCGCGCCCGCCGCCGCCGCCGAGGCCAGGGTGCCGCTCGTGCTGAAGATGGGCCGCTGGAGCTCGCCCGAGCCACTTCCAACCGTCGCCCCGCCCTTCCCAAAGCTTGCCAGCGGGGGCGACCTGAGGCCGGCCTCGCGGAAGAGGCTCGCGTTCAGCGGGCTGGACAGGCGCCACTCGCTCTCGAGGCGCGACTTGTGGCGCGACTCTGAGTCGCTCGAGATCAGCCCAAACAGGCCGAAGAAGAACTCGAAGGCCATTTCGATTCTTCGTGTGTTTTTTTGAGATTTTTTATATTTTCCTCTTTGAGATTTCCTATCGACTTTCTTCAACACTTTTCTCGAGGTTTTCTCTTAGTAGCGAGGCTTAATTTAGTGCTTAATTAACGGTTTGATTAGAGACTTAATAGTAATAGAAAATCTGAACTGTGCAATGAGCGCCAGACGAACGGAGCTAAATACCGATGGATTGATATTTCTGTCTTTTCCTCAAATTTCCACCTCAGGCCAGCCGGTTTGCGCCCCAATTTGCTCTCCGATTTCAATATCTTGCTCGCCGCAAACTGTTTTAGAAGTGGTTCCAAATCTGGGCCGAAAAGAGGCACTAATTGTTGTGCCGAAGAGACAACTAAAACTGCTGAAGCTCAATATTCTAGACCACTCGCTCAGAGACAAGCACCTTCAGGCTGGTTCCCGCTCGTCCTCTGTGCTTATGCCTTAGCGCTGGGCTTCTCGGCCAGCTCGCCAAGGTGCCCTCTGCCTAGGGGGGCCCACCAGTCAGCCGAGAAGCAGTTGGCGGAGAGGTTGAGCAAAGGGGGAGGAAACGACAGTCTAGAGTTGGCTTCTCGCCGAGCTCGCCGAGCTCGCGAGCTTGCAAGCTTCACCCACCGATGCGGCCCACTCACACGCGCGCACCGACTCAAGATCAACTGAGCAGTTGCAAGAACGATTGCAACCACTCGGTGAGAAATTGCAAGTTGATTGCAAGAAGTTGGAGAAAAAAAAACAATAATAAAGAGGCCAAGTTTGATCAATGTATTAGCGTTGTCAATGGAGACGCGAAAACACTTGCCTGAGCATTGGGCGCGCGGGGGACTAGCTGCCGCGCGCAATAGACCTGCTCGAGTCGCGCGCGGACCAGCCGCAACGTGCACTCCGCGTCAAAAATAGGGTTACATTTGTGCGCAGCACTGCGCGAAAATTTATCACCATACTTTTGGCGGATAGCGTGCGTGCCGGCCTCGTTGCGGCCGCCTGACAACAAGCCGCCTTCAGTGTGCGTGAGCGCCGCCCAAACCACCTTCTGGCTCCCTCAGGATCTCCTAAGGTCGCCCGAGAGAACGAGAGCAATACTTGAGTCTTGGGCGCAAGACTCGGGCGCCCCCCGAGACAGTGAGCGGAGGCGCCTGAGCTCTGGGGCCGAGAACTGGGCGACCGCCACTTGGGGTGCTTCTTGCGGGCGGCGCCGGCAAACGGGCTCCCAGTGGGCGCCCATTGGGCGCCAATAATCCGCCGCCGCCGGATCATTAGCGCACTAAATGTTGTCCGAGTGCTTGGGCGGTTGGCGGCGCCCAAGCGGCCGCTTTGGGCCACACTTTGGGCGCCCAACGGCCCAAAGAGCCGCACGCACCACAAGGGCCGCCGACACGAGCGGCCAGCGACAGTGAAAGCGTCAGTTGAAGCGCCAGCGCACCCACCTGCTAGTAATTTGGCCGCTCGCATTTGGCCCAGTATGATTATTATTATCATAATTGGCCTTTTGTGAGTGGGCCGCGCTGGCGGCCGCAAGGAGGGCACGATAAGTCACTTGTGGCGGCGGCGAGAACAAAGCGGCCGCGCGGCCGCTCGTGGGCCAAAGTGGCACCTTCGGGCGGCTGCTGGCCACTGGCGAGCACCTCGAGGCGCCCACCGCAACAGTTGGCCGCCGAGGAGTGTCTCTGGCGGGCTGGGCGGCCCGAGAAAGTTTAGCGAGAGAGCGAGAGAGCCTGAGAGCAAAGCAAACAAAACTCCGCCCAGCGCCGCTCGCCGTTAGCCAACCTGCAGGAGCGCCGCAGACAGTCACTCGCAGTGACTCGCAGTGAATCGCAAGCACTCGCAACGCGCCTTTGTCGCCACGCTCATTTTTATTCCTCGCCCATTGGGCCGCGCTGAGCGGGCGACCTGTGGGCGCACTCCAGTCAAGCTCCACTCGAGTCAAGCTCCACTCCAGCCGGCCTCTTCTCCACTGAAAAGAGCAATTATTAGTAATTAAGGCGCCCACCTGAAGTCCGGCTAATTGATTCATTTGGCAGCGCGCGCTCTTTGTGTGAGCGCGCCGCTCCGAGTGGGCCCGGAGCGCATTCTTGGGCGCCTCTCTTGCGGCCGAGCGCAAGTGGCTGGGTGCGTTATGGCCACTTTTTGGGCCGCGCAATCGGCCGAATTGGCTGGGGCGCAGTTCGAGTTGGCCAGCCGCAGACTGGCCCAAACAGAAAGAGAAAGAGAAACCAAACTTGGGCTCAGACTCAGATGGAGAGTCGCAACTCGAGCTCGCAAAGGGCGCCCGCTCTCAGCTAAGGGCTCGTGAGCGCCGCCGCCACAACACTCCCCATTGAGCGTTCTCCTGTTCGTGGCGGAAAGCGAGCGGCCACAAGCAACAGACTGCGGCTCATGTTGCGGCCTGGCCAGCGTCTGTTGGAGCTCCATTCAGCTTTGCTCGAGGGGCGCACGATAAGCTTGGACTCTTGGCCGAAGGCTCGGCCGAAAACTCCGAGAGAAGCCACTTAATTGGATGCAAATCACTGGCCTGCAGACAGACAGACAGACGAACAGACAGACAGACAGAGAGGCGGGCAGATTGACGGAGATGCTTAGCTCGGGGCGAGGAGACGAATGTTAAGTTGAGAGAGTGTGTGTGAGACTGGTTGTTGTTGTTTGTTTGTGCGTGGCAGTGGAAAATCGGGCCGCAAGATTGCCCTTAGGACGCGCGCTGGAAAAAGTGCACTGCATTGGAAAAGCGCATTGGAAAACTGCATTGGAAAACTGCATTCGAAAAGCGCATTGGAAAACTGCACTGGAAAACTGCATTGGAGAAGCGCCCTCCAGTTGGCCTTCCAAATGCTCGCCCATTGGCTCATAATCAGAGCCAACATCAAGCCAGCAGAGCCAAGGGAAAAACTTTTCCTCCGCCTCAAAGAATCGGACGGAAATTCTTCATCATAAATCCATCAGTTGTGAGGCTAAGTAGTTGAAATCGGCCGCAGAGAAAGATAGTTTGACATTTCTCTCTCTCTTGGCCAGCCGGCTTGCACTCCTCAAGTTGCAATTCCTCAACAACAAGTGGTAGCCGCCACCACTTGGCCAACGCTTGGGGGCCACTTTGAGTGGTCAAATAAATTTGCAAGTCCAACTTCTTCTTCCTCGTCTGTGCTCTCTCAGAATCTTCTCAAAACACTCTCCGCTCTCTGTCTGGAGCTGTTGAACTTGATGTTGCACTTGTTGCATAAGAGACTTGTTGCTCGCTATCTAAACTAAGAGAGGAGAGCAAATTCTCCGCCCAAATTGTCCAACTTTTGCGACTGGCTCTTGCAACTTGGGCCACTGCTGCAACTTGTCCAACTCCTCCAACAGCCTGCTCAAGGCAGCACTAAAGTCCAAAGGCTCCAGAGGGCCAGTCTGGCGCGTGCCTGGCAGGCTGGCGGCCCTAAGCACTGATGCCAAGTGTGCGGCTGGAGAGCACTTTTACGGCGCAACAAGTCGGCCGATCGGCGTCCTATGGATCGCATTTTGCGTCCCTTTCGCCGCCGGACAGGCAAAATTGGCGCCACCTGACGAGGAGTGGCGGCCGCTAATTTAAATAAAAACAAAATCCAGTCGGATGAACAAGAGCAGAGCTTAGAAGTGTGCACCCAAGTGGCCGCCGACCTCAAACTGTCTGCAGTCTGCATACTGCGACCTGCAGTGCATGCAGATTTACTGTGCACTGCATACTGTATGCAGCATACAGTCCGCCGGGCAGAAAAGTGTGCGCACTTTTCCTACTTACGCACACTGCAGACTGTCCGTTGCTGCAGTCTATGTGATGTGCGTCCATCATACACGCGCCTCAATGGGCCCGCAACAAGTGGCGCCCAAGCCGAGCCTGATCGCCTCTCAGGCTCGCCCCCAGCTCAGTGTCTGCGCCCACCGGTCCCTCTGAGGGTCTTCCCCCGCGGAGACCTCATGCTGGTGGCGAGCCTCAAGGGCGGCCGAGAGCCCAAAGTGCATTGGCCGGCTCGCCGCTCGGTGTGCAGTGTTCCGCCGCAGCCCAGCGGAGTCAATTGGCGGGAATAAGACACGAGCTCCATTTTGTGTCCCAGTTCATGGAGACGAGGAGCAGGAGGCCAAGTGGCAGCCTGGAGATTGCAGAGGGAGCCTCTGGGGCGAGTTGATTGGCAGCGCCCCAGTGGTGTGGCTCTATTTGATTTGCTGCCAGCCTGGCGGCGGATCGGCGGCCGTTCCAGGCGGCTTTTGGGCGCGCTCTCTGTCTGTGGCTCGCCCAAAGGAAAGCGATAAATTTAATTGGACGATCGGGGGAGCGAGCGGGCGGATTCCTGGCGGCAAAAGAGGTTGCAAGAGGGAGCAAAAAACACTGGCCAAAAACGTGCCACCTTGTTGCTCGCCTTGTTTTGGTGCTGCTCTGCCGCGCTGCACTGCAGTATGCAGTATGCAGTATGCAGTATACAGTCTGTAGTCTGCAGAGCGACTTGCAGCGCACAACAGTCGAACGCTGTCAGTTTTGGAGCGGCCCTTTTGCGGCGCTTTCGTGCGCGCCGCAAACTGGCTCATGGCGCCTCAGCAGAAGCCGACAACAAGCATTTGCTGCCGGCTCCCTGTCTCTGGCAGCTCCTCCAAACTCAACCCAAAGCTCAGTCCACCTCTGCTGCTCGACACTGACGACCGGCCAGCGACGATGCTGACCACTCTGGGGCGCCAAAGTGTCCGGGGCCGAAATCAATTGGCTGCCGAGGGGAGTTTGAATGAAACTGATAATGTTCCCGGCTGGGCTTGGCCGTTGGGCGCCAGTTTGTCGCTCTGTCATTGTGTGTGATTGAGCAGAATTTTAATGAAAATGTTCGAGCTTCGAACACATTTTCATTGGTGCCAACAAGAGTCCATAGCAGAGAGCTGAGCGGCCAGCCAGCCAGCCAGCCAGAGTGGCAACGACAATTGTAAAGCACCAGAGCATTGCTGCCGGCCGACAATTGTGGGCCGCCATTGTTGTTGTTTTCATTGTGATGCTTGTCCTTGTTGCTGCAAACTCTGTCCAAACAATGTCCGCCGCTCACAAAGATAAATCGCCCTCCTCTCGTCAGAGACACTCTCTGCTGACACCTCGAGGGGCCTTTTGTGGTGACCAATGCCAACACTGGACGGCGCCAGATAGATTCTCGGCGGCCAGTGTTTTATGGTCTAATTAAGTGACTGGTTCGATGAGGGAATTTATTTTTCTTTGCCCAAGAGCTCGAAATGCACAAATCTCGCCACTTCGAGAAGTCCACACAAGTTTTGCCTTCTCCTCAACTACACCTTAGCTCTGCTCGAGCACTGCTCTTCACCTTCCTTTTCCTCCTTCCTCTCATCTGGCGGCGCCTCAATGAATGGAGCTGCTCTTCAGTGCTCGTTTGGCGAGCCAGAAGCAGCAGTTTCCAGGCCAAAAAGGCACAAAGTTGCCTCGTTGAGCTTCGTCAAAGTTGAGAGAGAGAGAAAATCCAATGGTGCAGCAATTGGATTTCTCGCTGCAGCTTCGCAACAAGTGTTTTTGTTGCCCCTCGCACTGAGGCAAAGCGGCGCCACTTCCTCTTGGCCGCCTCCAAATGCAACAAACGGGCGCCGATCTTTCTCTTTGAAGGCCAATGGAAGAGCCCCAATGCGTGCTGGTGGCAATCTCGGCCACCATTCAACACGAGTCCAGTCGTAAAGTGTCTTCAGGTAGCTCTTCTTCAGGTTGCAGGGCGGGTGGTCTCGGGCAGCCGAAACAAGTGACCAAGATGCGTGCTCTGGTGCGAGAGAGAGAGAGACAGCTACAGACTAGGAGGAGGCAAATTTCACGTTGTTGTGATGAAATTTCTTGTTTGCGTGCCAGATTCTCCTCCAAAAAAGCCAGTGTGTGGCCGTAAAAGAAAACGAGGAGACAGAAATCATGCAAATTCCCTTCCGATCATTGTTGCCCTCGCCTCTGGTTGCCTTTTGCCTTTTGCCTTTTGCCAGTTTGGCGCCCGCCCAAAAGAGCAACACGCGCGCCCAACGACAACTCAACGAGCCTGCTCAACTTTGCCAGCACTTATCCACTTTGATTGATCATATGGAGCTGGAGTGAATTATTATTATTGCTACTAAATGTTAATAATAAACGAGGCGCGTCCAAGGAAGACGAGCGGCTGGTCGAGAGCACGACCAATGGGATGGCTATGGAGCCTCGAGTGCAAGTTCAATAGCGGCAGATAGACGAAAAAAAAAGGCGGGCCCAGCTTAGCTCAGGTGCATTGGATTACATTGGACTTGCATAAGCTGCAAGTGGTGCTTCAAATGGTGGCCCAGATGCTCTCACTTGCCGCCTGGTCCTCACAAAGGTGGACCGCAGCAAAGCAAAGGTGGAGGCAAAGCAAAGCAAAGCAAAAAACTGCACTGCATTGCAGCAACAGGTCGCCGTTTTGGCTCAAATTGAGAAATTTTAATGATTCTCCAATACTGACGACCTTCCACCAGTATCGACCAGTGTTGAAAAGCCTCCACCAGCATTGAAGGAGCTGGAAAGCGCTGCAGCGGTGAGTGTGTGTCCATGTGTGTGATCCAACTGGAGAGGCAAATTCTTGTTGCCTTGTTTGAAATCAATTTCCACCCAATTGGATGGAAATGTTGCAAAATTCCCCCTCGAAAGGGGGCCCAACTTATACACTTTTCATCGCCTTACTAACTGCAAGCTTACTAGTAACTAGGAGCACTCACTTCTGGGCCCCGTCAACTCGCCAATGATCAATGTGAATGATGATTGGGAATCATCATTATTGTGAAATTCTATTCTCCATTGGCGCCAGTTTCCTCCCTCTTCTCTTGGCTTCACTTGGACAACAACAACAATCCAACTCGGGCCACAACAACACTTGGGGACCACCCGAGTGGGCAGCTTGTTGTTTCTCCTCGCCTGGAGCGCAACTTTTTATTGCTCCCCAGCCGAGAAGTTGCCCAACAGTTGCCGCCACACAAGCTTCCACCTGAGCTGCTGTGTGACCCTCAGATGCAACTTCCAACAGACTTGGGCCGCCCGGTTCAAAGGTGTGGCGCCGGCCGGTGGCCCTAAACTTGGCCACTGGTCGTCTGAGCAAAGAGGCTGACACTCGATCCTTTGGAGAGGCCAGAATTGATCGAAAGCAAAACAAGTTTGCTTTAGACCGAAGAGACTGAGAGTATCCAAGAAGCTGGCTGTGAAATGGGGAATTGCTCGCCGTGAATTACTCGTCGGCATGGTTCATTGTTGGTGGTAATTAAAGCGCGGGCCTTGGCTTGTTGTTTGGAGGAAAGTTGTTGATTAGCATCAATCTGCATCGGCGGCTTAGATGCAGGCCCAGAGAGAGGCCTCACTTCGGGCTGATTGCGCGCCCGAGGGCGGCCTCTGGCGCCGCCGGGCCACAGATTGTCCAATTTTTCCAATCTCCACCCGCCCAATTGGCCATAAACGGCCCAAGATAATTACAGGCTTTCAAGCGGGCCGCCACCAAAGTGGTCGCTTGATCGATAAAGCGATGACTTAATCCTCCAAGCAAACTGGCCAAAGGGGCTCCCTCCAACTGGCTCTCCCCAGTGGCCCCAACTTGGTTCGGCCCCAAATTGGCCCGCTGATGAGTGGGCTCGGTGCTCTTTGGGGATCACAGTCCCCAATTGGCTGGGAATTAACATTTGCAACTTCCACCCCATTGGAGGCCATTGTCTTGGGCCGAGGACTGGGCAAAGTTGCACGACCGAGCCCCTTCGGGCACGCCAGTGATCGTCTGATCGGTTTGAAACAATTCAATTTGCGGCTCCAGCGATAGATTTTCTCGCCGGTCTCGCTCGGACGACTCTCGTTGGGGCCCCAAAGGTCGCCCCAGAGGAACTTTTGGCGCCCAAAAAAGGTCCACATGCCAGAAGGGAGGCGCAAAGCGGAAACTGGAGCTCCCTGTGTTCCAGTTGCTCGGCGTGAGTTTGGGACTCGCTCGAGGGCGTTGCTTGCGAGCTTTGGGAGACTGACCAATTTTGCTCCTCTTCTTTTCGCCAAACAACAAACGGCAATATGCATGCAGTGGGCGCAGGATAGTCTCCAATGGACACTGCATGCAAGACTCCATCGCGGGAGCTGGAATCAGATTTATATTTCGTTTGTTTGTTTTGGGGCCTCCACAATTGTTCGCCTGTGGAGCGAGAACAAGTGGTGGCCGAGGGCAGTGTTTCTCTTTCTCTGCAAGCTCTGATAGTGGAAAATCGTGACCGTCTGGAGCGAGAGAGAAGAAGTCAACCGAAACACAGTGGGCCACTTGCCTGGGGGAGCTGCCCCCTGGTTCTGGCGGGCAAAAGTGGGCGCCGCGTCACCAGCTTTTGGCGGCAACGCGCCAAACGAGCATGGGCCTGGTGGGCAAAGGTAATATTGAATTTCGAGAAGAAACGGAAGGCGGCGGCCCAGTGGTGTCTTGCTCTTACCTGTTGCTTCGCATGCGAGCTGGAAAAGGTAGTTTGGGTGGCCGAGCGACAGAGTGTCTGTATTTGTTTAGTGCTTCACTTTTGGACTTCACCAAACAGTGTGTGTCCTGGTGGCTTTCACACACACACAGGCAGCCTCCAGTGCACTTTTGGAGACGGTCGGCGGCGGCCCCAGAGGACTAGGAGGGCCAAAATAACAAACAAATACAGGCCAACATCATCCATCACTCTCTTCCTCTGTGCCCAGCAATCAAGTCGTGGGTGCGCGCCATTTGCCATCTATTTGAGAGCTGGAATTCTCCTGCCGCTTTCTCTTGCTCTCTCCTGTTGTTGTTGTTGTTGTTCTTGTTCTTGTTGGAATAGGAAAGGAAAAAAGTTGCCTGAGATAGACAGAGATGATAGAAAAAGGGAGAAAGAAAGTGAGTGAATTATTTTTCGCTCTTTCCCTCTTTTCTCTTCTCCACTGCCCACCAACTGGAGAGAGCCGCCACCATCTCTTGGCCCAAGCTAAGCCTCCATTCTTTTTCCTTCTTCCTTCACGATCATTTGCATACTAGCCTCAAATGGATAGCAAATGGAATCGATGTGGAACAGGCCACTTTTCATGCTAAACAACAGTTCAAGGTAATGACCACTGCTCCTCTCAACACACACGAGCACACTTCTTGCTTCTTGCTCGCGGCCGCCGCCACCACTCACCAGTTGGCACATTTTCAATTAGTCTAGCTGCTCTTCCTCTGGCTCCTCGTGGCCCAATGATAAACTCGAGCCACTCGACCAATGGCTCTCGTGCCAATCTGGCCACTGGCAGCACCACCAGCATGGCGAGAGTTGCCAGTGGTCATCCCTCTCGCTCAATCGCCTTCTCCATGTGTGGGGCCAGCTAAACAAACACACAGACGGAAAAACAAACCGAACTGCAAGTGCATCCAGTCTCCCTCGTTCTCGATGTACCTCTGTTATCCAGAGGTGCAGGAAGTCGAGAAGCTTCGCGCCCGGTTGATTGAAAAAAAGAGAACCTTCGAAAGTGGGTAAACAACGAGAAATGAAATGGTTCAATATGGAGAGAGATGAGCTCGCTTTTGGGGGTTACACCAAAAAGATATTTATGACCAGGCAACGAGCAGGCGTGAGGCCGGTGATGAATGTGCTTTGGGCACGCGTGATTTGTCCGACACCCTCTCATGATTGTGCAACCTGTTTGCTAGTTGTTCTGCTCACGAAATTAGCCCCCACACTCATGTCTCATACCGCTAATGATCTTATCTCAACTCGCCATAACAATGATGATCGTCGAGAAAAAATCAGAGAAAATCAAACAACAAACATGGAATACTCCTGCCAGTATCACTTTTTTTTTATTTAGCGCCACTTCTTTCTTCTATCTTCTTTAATGTTCCTAGCACGAGTTTCACGGGCCAACATCAACTGCCATCACTAGCTCCAACACTTGGAAAAGTGACGCAACCCACCATTAACTATCTCGCAGCGCCTCCTTCACCACCGTCAATACATCATTGAGAATATATAAATCTACATATATATACTCATGTATGCTATTTTGATCGGCGAACAACTAAACTTGAGCAATATGGTAATTGGATTGTTCTTTCAGAACGAC
>Ga0268247_10000177_pt1 | contig 22544 bp, 21 predicted proteins | sample AgamicOrMae_FD_200245 | JGI IMG/M metagenome (GOLD analysis project Ga0268247, IMG submission 200245) | Agave microbial communities from Guanajuato, Mexico - Or.Ma.e (v2) (version 2) | ecosystem: Host-associated > Plants > Phyllosphere > Phylloplane/Leaf | place: Guanajuato, Mexico | collected...
CAAAGGCGGCCGCATTATCAATAAATCCCTGACCGCCGCCACTGCACCAGGCAACACGACGGATCGCTGCTGGCGCATTATCACCACAGTGAAGCGGCTCCCGTCCCAGCACCTCAGTAATACGCTGTGCCAACGCATGGCCGCTCACAGGTTGAGTCAGTTCACCCCAGGGCACCAGCGGCATAATCTCGCCCATCACGTTAATACCCAGCAGCTTAGCCAACTGCGCGTTATTGCCCAGCTGAGGGTGCGCATCCAACGGCAGGTGCCAGCCGTAAAGGTTAATATCGTTTGCCAGTAGCGTGCGCAGACGCTGGCGTTTCATGCCTTTAATCACCGCCGGTTCACTTTTCCAGAAATAACCGTGATGTACCAGCACCGCATCGGCTTTGCGCGCCACCGCTTCATCCAGCAGCGCCTGGCAGGCGGTCACGCCGGTAACGATCGTTTTCACTTCAGGTCGGCCTTCGACCTGTAGCCCGTTTGGCGCATAATCGCTGAAGGTATGGGTTGCCAGCTGATCGTTAACGATTTTTTCTAACGCATAGTGATTCATTTCTGCTCCTTGCCACCTCAGGCCGCATTTTTTGCGCGCTCGAAGGCGTCGAGTGTCTTTTTACGTGCGTCCTTATGTTCCACGATCGGTGTTGGATAATCGAGTGTCTTGTTGTTTTTCCGCGCCCATTCGTGCGGCTGATGAATCGCACTGTCCGGCACGTCTTTCAGTTCGGGCAGGTAGTGACGAATAAAATCACCCTGTTCATCGAAACGCTCACTTTGCGTCGTAGGGTTAAAAATGCGGAAATACGGCGCGGCATCGGTGCCCGTGGACGCCGCCCACTGCCAGCCCCCGTTATTGGCGGCCAGGTCGCCATCGATAAGCTGCTGCATGAAATAGCGCTCGCCTTCACGCCAGTCGATTAACAGATCCTTTACCAGAAAACTGGCCGTGATCATGCGAAGCCGGTTATGCATCCAGCCGGTCTGCAACATCTGTCGCATGGCCGCATCGACGATGGGATAACCGGTTTTCCCGGCTTTCCAGGCGTCAAAATGCGCCTCGTTTCGTTGCCACGCGACATGACGCGTCCAGTGGACAAAAGGCTGATGCTTACACAGTCGGGGAAACGCAACGATGAGATGGCGATAGAACTCACGCCAGATGAGTTCATTGATCCAGACAGCCGCCGGGCTGCCTTCCAGCGCCCCGGGATGTTCATGCAACACCCGATGCAGACACTGGCGCGGTGAAAGCACGCCGATGGTCAGGTAAGCCGATAACCGGCTGGTGCTGTCGCGCGCAGGCAGGTCACGCTGCTTTGGATAATCCAGCACGGCATGCTGCGCAAACGCACGTAGCCGCTTAATCGCCGCCTGTTCACCGGCCGGAAACAGCGCATCATCAACCTCAGCATGGTCGTAATCAAATGGCGAAATCGCTTTTGGTGTGTTCAGGGGCGCGCCATCCCGGGCTTTAGGCGCCGGGACACACTCAGGCAACCCCTGCTGCAGGCGACGAATAAAGGCTTTGCTGAACGGGGTAAACACTTTGTACATCTCACCATCGCCGGTCTGGATACTGCCGGGCGACAAAAGTACGCTGTCATCAAACCCCTGACAGATCACGTCCGCTTCATCTAACCGCTTTTCCGCCTGCGCATCGCGCTGACGTTCGTTAAATTCGTACTGGTAGTTATAAAACAGTTGATCAACGTTTTGCTGTTCACAAAACGTGACGAGAAAATCCACGCTGGCAGCGAAATCATCACACTGATGAACATGCAGCGGGATGCCTTTTTCGGCCAGTGATGCCTGCAGGCTGCAGAGATTCTGGTGAATAAACGCGGCCTGCCGGGGGGCCATATCGTGTTGCTGCCACTGTCCCGGCGTGGCAATAAACAGTGCTATGACACGGGCATCTGACTTGCTGCAGGCGGCATGCAGCGCAAGGTTATCATTGATGCGCAGGTCATTACGGAACCAGACAAGATGGGTCGTCATCATGCTCCCGACTCATTGTCCGTAGCGCAGGCGCAGCGCTTCCGGGTAAGGATCGAAGTAGCGCTGCTGCGTCAGCCACGGATGAGGATATTCAGCCATGTAGTGCTTAAGAATCGTAATCGGTGCCAGTAACGGTTGCGTGCCCTGACGGTAACAATCAATCAGTGACGTCAGTTCTCTGCGTTGCGGCGAACTCAGTTGACTGCGGAAATAACCCTGAACATGCATCAACACATTGGTGTGGTTAGTGCGCGAGGCCGGTTGTGACATCAGATCCATAAGGCGGTTGCGGTACTCGAAGGCAAACGCCTCCAGTGACTCCCACTGGTTCATCGAGGCAACAAAGGGGCCCAGTTCACGGTATTTTTTTTGCGAATGCGCCAGCAGTAACAATTTATACTGGCTGTGGAAGGCAATCAGGCCATGACGGGTCAGCCCCTTTTTCCACATTTCATGAAACTCGTGCAGCGCGCAAATCCGGCCGATAAAGTTTTCACGTAATGTCGGATCGTTCAGACGCCCGTCTTCTTCGAGCGGTAACCAGGGCATTTCACGTTGCAGAAAACGGGTAAATATACCGATTCCCGCTTTACGGTTATTATTGGTGGCGGGCTCGTAGATACGCACGCGCTCCATCCCGCAACTGGGTGATTTTGCACACAGTATGTAGCCGCACAGGTGATGCAGCGATTTCACGCGTTTTTCGGACCAGTCGCGCATCTTATCGGTGATGTCATCGCCGCCCTCTTTGCTGAAGCAAAGGTGCAGTTCATCGTCGTCGCTCTGCTTAACTAAGCGCAGCGCCGGGCGCGGCGTGGGCAGCCCAATCGCCATTTCAGGGCAAACGGGTTCGAAACGAACAAAAGGCGTCAGTTGCTCAGTGGCGAACGCGAGCCGCTTGTGGCCGCCATCAAATCTGACGCTCTCACCAAGCAGGCAAGCGCTGATCCCAACGGGAATTTTTTCGCTCATACTTGTACAACCTCCGAAAACTTGTAGAGGTTTAAGTGTAGCGTAAAACGACCGGGATGGTACAGATTCTGTGTAGCAAAAGTGAACGCCGCGAAGCCTTTCAGATGACCAGCCCGTGGTCTTTTTTAACGGTTTATTCTCCCACTGCCACGCTGACCAGCCAGCGCCGAATCACCTTTTCATCCTCAGGCGTGACACCCGAAAGCAGGCTGGCCTCAACCGACTGAACCGCTACTTTGCACTGCGCGAGAACGTCACGCCCGGCGTCAGCAATCTCAATCACCTGAATTCTGCCGTGCACCGCGTGCGGACGACGACGAATCATTCCGGCCCGCTCCAGATTCGCCACAATGACGCTCATCGTCTGTGGCGTCAGCAGCGACAGACGCGCAAGGTCGGCACCCGATGCGCCGGGATAGGCCGCAAGCATGGTCAGCACCGAAAATTGCGGCAACGTGACGCCTTTATCCTTCAGCGCATTTTCCATTCTGATTTTATGAGCCGCATGGGCCTGCCGCAGCAGATAACCAATATGGCCTGACTCACCGCGTTTTCCTTCACCGGGTTCGGGGATGGTGGTGCTCTGCAGATCTGACTTGCGCATAATATAAGAGTTCGTATATTGTTGTTCGAATTCTTATATTAACAGATGAGGTATATCGTGACATCACTTAATCACCGGCGCAGCGACTGGTCTTCGTTCGAACATACCGCACCCGATGTGGTGGCAGCCTTAGCGATGCTGGGCAAAGCCGTTGACGATTCCGGGCTGGAAAAATCGCTCACTGAGCTGATCAAACTGCGCGCTTCACAGCTGAATGCGTGCGCTTTTTGCCTCCAGTACCATCTCAATCTGGCGCGTAAGACCGATTTGAGCCCGGTAAAAATGGATCTGGTCGCCGTATGGCGCGAAACCGGTATCTATTCGGAGCGGGAATGTGCGGCGCTGGCCTGGACAGAGGCCCTGACCTTAATGGCTCAGCAGCCGGTTTCTGATGCGGTGTATGCTGAGGTCAGCCGCGTCTTCGATAAACAGGAAATCGCGTTTCTTACCTCGGCTGTTGCCGCGATCAATGCCTGGAACCGTATCGCAGGCGCGCTGCAGTTTGCCCCGCCGGTGCCTAAACGCTAGCGGTCTGCCGTCAGTGCTTCTGCCTGTGGGCGATATTGCAGCGGGTTCTGAAGCGCGTAAAGTGCTGTGCCCGTCGGGGCCGCCGGTCAGATAATAAGGAAGGGTTGCCCGTGAACGGGCACTGGCGGACGGGGCGGCTTGCCCGGACACTGAGAAGGTTTCCTGCTTCACTGGCGCAAAGCTAAGGCGCAACTAAGCTGCGTGACGGAACGAACAGGGAAAAAAGAGGCGCTGTGTCGCCCTTAACACCGGGCCACAGCACACTGCAGGTGGAAGCAGATAAGCACGTCTGAAAACGCTGGCAATCCCCTCTGTAGGGATGTGTCCCCCTGCCTGCGCGGCGTAAAATCAACCGCACAGCAGGGACTTACCAGAAAATACCCGCCGCTGCTTCAGACTGCGCCAGCCAGACCGGTTTGGCGCTGGTTTTGCACCACATCCGATGCAGGTAGCTGTAGAAGCGCGCCCGATCCTGACGAAACAGCATAACCGGCAGAGCGAGCAGACCTGACAGGATGACCAGCGTTCGGCGCAAAATAATTTTATGAAGTGAATAGGTGCGGTACATAGCAGCCTCCTGAGTAAAAAAACGTCATAAATGTGATCTGTGTCTAATATTACGCCGGGTTGGATGATTTTACTACTCATCTGACCACTAAATTTGCGTCTTTTTTGTTCTGCACGGGTAAGTTTACCTGGCCGTTATACCCAGGTTAATTATGAGTTACAGAGGTGATCCTTCAACGGATTTCATGGCAACACGGACGAACGCTAGAAAAGTTGATACAGTGTGTTTTCCCTTTTCAGGCAATGGCAGGATTGGTGTGACCACGGTTTTAATCATTGAAGATGAGAAAGAAATTCGCCGCTTCGTGCGCCTCGCGCTGGAAAGTGAAGGCCTGAAGGTTTTCGATGCTGAGACGCTGCAACGTGGGCTGATCGAAGCCGCCACGCGAAAGCCCGATTTAGTCATCCTTGATCTGGGTTTACCTGATGGCGACGGCAAGACGTTTATTGGTGAACTCCGCCAGTGGAGCACGCTGCCGGTTATTGTTCTCTCTGCCCGTACTGACGAGCAGGACAAAATTGACGCACTGGATGCTGGTGCCGATGATTACCTGACTAAACCTTTTGGGATTGGTGAACTGCTGGCGCGTGTTCGGGTCGCCCTGCGGCGTCATGCCGGGAAGCACCCGGATCCGAAGGTCAGCTTCGCCGACGTGGTCGTCGATATTGCCGCACGGCGTGTGCTGCGCGCGGGCGAAGAAGTTCACCTTACGCCCATCGAGTTTCGTTTGCTGACCACATTACTGAATAACGCGGGGAAAGTTCTGACGCAGCGTCAGCTGCTGAATCAGGTCTGGGGACCCAATGCTGTCGAACACAGCCATTACCTGCGCATTTATATGGGCCATCTGCGGCAAAAGCTTGAAGCCAATCCGACACAACCCGTTCACCTGCTGACGGAAACCGGTATCGGCTACCGGTTCATGCCATAAAAAAAAGCGCCAGCGGCGCTTTTTTTATTTAACAGATTTATCAGGCGTTTTTCAGCACTTCGCTGACAATCTCGACGGCTTCTTTCTCGATCTGCGCACGGTGCTCTGCGCCCAGGAAGCTTTCACAGTAGATCTTATACGCGTATTCGGTGCCCGATGGACGCGCAGCGAACCAGCCGTTTTCCGTCATAACTTTCAGTCCACCGATAGACGCGCCGTTACCGGGAGCGGCCGTTAAGCGTGCGGTAATCGGATCGCCCGCCAGCGTATCTGCACTGACCATTTCAGGTGACAGCTTCGACAATGCGGCTTTCTGCGCCGATGTTGCCGGTGCCTGCAGACGGTTGTAGCTTGGCGCACCGAAGCGTGCAGCCAGTTCATCATAGTGTTGCTGCGGGTTCTTACCCGTTACGGCCGTAATTTCTGCCGCCAGCAGACACAGGATGATCCCGTCTTTATCGGTTGACCAGGGTGTGCCGTCGAAGCGCAGGAATGACGCGCCCGCACTTTCTTCGCCGCCAAAACCAAAGCTGCCATCAAACAGGCCATCCACGAACCATTTAAAGCCCACCGGAACTTCTACCAGCTTGCGGCCAATATCGTCCACGACCCGGTCAATCATCGCACTGGACACGAGGGTTTTACCCACGGCAACGTCCTGACCCCACTGCGGACGGTGCTGGAACAAATAGTTGATCGCAACGGCCAGATAATGGTTCGGATTCATGAGCCCGGCAGGGGTAACAATGCCGTGACGGTCATAATCTGGATCGTTTCCGAAGGCCAGATCGAATTTGTCTTTGTAGGCCAGCAGCCCCGCCATGGCGCATTCGGACGAACAGTCCATGCGCACCACACCATCTTTATCCAGGTGCATAAAGCGGAAAGTCTGGTCGACAGCGTCATTCACCAGCGTCAGATCCAGCTTGTAGTGCTCAGCGATACGCTGCCAGTAAGCGATCCCGGAACCGCCAAGCGGATCGACACCAATCTTCAGGCCCGCTTTCTGAATCGCAGGAATGTCGATGATCTGTGACAGACCTTCCACGTAAGGCTGAATCAGATCTTTTTCATGGATGTGGCCGCTGGCCCAGGCCTGATCCAGTGACAGACGTTTAACGTCTTTAAGGCCGTCTTTCAACAGCTGATTCGCGCGGTCTTCCACCACTTTGGTGACGTTGGTATCTGCCGGCCCACCGTTTGGCGGATTGTATTTAATGCCGCCATCTTCCGGGGGATTGTGCGACGGCGTAATCACAATGCCATCCGCCAGTGGGCCGCCGGATTTGTTGTGTTCAAGGATAGCGTTCGAAATCGCAGGCGTTGGCGTATAACCGTTATCCTGCTGAACAATCACATCAACCCCGTTTGCGGTCAGCACGGACAGCACGGACAGCAGCGCGGGCTCAGACAGCGCGTGCGTATCTTTACCCACATAGCACGGGCCGGTAATACCGTTCTTTTTACGCTCTTCCGCAATCGCCTGCGCAATCGCCAGAATGTGCTTTTCGTTAAAGCTGTGACGTCCTGCGCTACCGCGATGGCCTGATGTGCCAAATTTCACCGCATGTTCTGGATTCGCCACCTCGGGCTGCAGGACATAATATTGTGAAGTTAATTGTGCAACGTTAATCAAATCGCTCTGCTGGGCAGGCTGCCCGGCACGGGGGTGATTGGCCATTGGCGCTTCTCCCTGACGCTTCAGTTTAAATGGTGCCGCAAACTTTCTCAGCCAGTTCCGATGGGAACTGCATCGACAGCATAATGTGTTCGATCATGCTGCGTTTACGACCGGTATTGGTATTCGTAATGACCCAGTACGGCGTGCCGGGCACATGCTTCGGCTTGGTATGGGTGCCGCTTTGCAGCAGCGTGTGCTCATCGCCTGCAAAATAGATGCGCGTACGGCCCTGCATGGAGGTGGTTGCCTCAGCAAACGCGGCCGTATCCAGACGATAGAGCGTTGACAAGATTAGCATAAAGCGATTTACCGCCCGCTTCTGCTCTGCATATTCATCAGAAAGCAGCAACTCGCGCACCGCACGAACACGATCCTGAGGGCGTGACTCATTCCCTGCCGACTGTGCCGTTTTAGACGGCTGCGAGGCGGCAACAGGCTGTGTTTCGGTCGCGGTGGCTGTCTGACCCGCAGTAAACTTCAGCATACGGCGCAGAATATCGGATGCGCTTTCGCCAATATGTTGCGTGTGGCTGGCAATATAACGGTAGAGCTCTTCGTCAACTTCGATCGTTTTCATCTTATTCCGTACGGTTTTGACTCACGACAGAACCCGCGATTTTCTGAAAATCCAGAGGTAAACACCGGGGTTTCAGGCCGTGTGCAGGTTCTAACATGAAGATTATAAAGTTAAATTCAGACAGGCTGATAGCATTCAAACGGTTTAGGGGCAAAAGTCAGAATATGTCCTAATGCCACCGGAAGCAGCGCACCTGAAAAGGTGAAACCATGATAACCTAAGCGCAGGTCTCACACTTAAGAACTTTGCTATGATTTTGAATGCCCGTCTGCAAACTGAACAATCTTCTGCTGATTCCACACCCGTTCTGCTCATTCACGGTTTGTTTGGCAGTCTTGATAACCTCGGCGTTCTGGCGCGCGGTCTGAAAGATGACCATCCGCTTATCCAGGTTGATGTGCGTAATCATGGCTTATCTCCGCGCGCTGACGAGATGACCTACCAGGTTATGGCCCAGGATATGCTGGACACGCTTGATGCGCAGGGCATTGAGCGCCTTTCCGTCATTGGTCACTCCATGGGCGGTAAAATTGCCATGACGATGAGCGCCCTGGCCCCTGAGCGGATAGAACAGATGGTGATGATCGACATTGCGCCCGTCGACTATCAGACGCGCCGCCACGACGAAATTTTTGCCGCGATCCGAGCCGTCACCGACGCGGGCGTGACGCTGCGCAGTGAGGCGGCCGAAATTATGCGTCAGCATCTTAATGAAGAAGGTGTGATTCAGTTCATCCTGAAATCGTTCAGTAGCGGTGAATGGCGCTTTAACGTTCCAGCGCTCTGGGACAACTATGCGCATATCACCGGCTGGGAAACGGTGCCCGCGTGGCCGCACCCGGCGTTGTTCATTCGCGGTGGTGACTCCCCTTATCTGGACAATCAGTACCGTGACGCGATACTGCAACAGTTTCCCGCCGCGCAGGCGCACGTGATTGGCGGTGCAGGTCACTGGGTCCACGCCGAAAAACCTGATGCTGTTTTACGCAGCATTCGCCGCTTTTTTGCACGATAAATCCGCTTAACTGGCTGTAAAAGTTTAGGATTGGCGTCCATGGTTAGCCTGGAGTATGATGGCGCGCTAAATTTTTGCCGTGGGCGCGTATCCACGGTAAAAGCCAGTAATTTAATCTGCGCAGCGGAACGATTCGTTTGCGCCCATTCAGTTGTACTAAGCCATGGCAAAAGAAAACACTGACCGCACGACGCTCGATCTGTTCGCTAACGAGCGTCGCCCTGGTCGCCCTAAAACCAGTCCGCTTACGCGTGATGAACAACTGCGTATCAATAAACGCAATCAACTGAAACGTGACAAAGGGCGCGGGCTTCGCCGTGTCGAACTCAAAATGAACAGCCATGCGGTAGAAGCGCTTAATACGCTGGCTGAACAGCGTAATCTCAGCCGCAGTGAATTAATTGAACAAATGCTGCTGGCGCAACTCAAACTGGACTAACGCACGCAAACCGCACACAGAAACAAATGTCGCGGCTTTACAAGTTCCGCCCTTTTGCGTGGTCTGCTATCATTTGCTGAATATGCTCAGGCATTCATTCTATCATCAGGATTTAAGAGGTTATTTTACCCATGGCAATCGTAGGCATCTTCTTTGGCAGCGATACCGGTAACACCGAAAACATTGCAAAAATGATCCAGAAACAACTGGGCAAAGACGTTGCAGAGGTTCACGACATCGCGAAAAGCACTAAAGAAGATCTGGAAGCCTTTGACATCCTGCTGCTGGGTATTCCGACCTGGTACTATGGTGAAGCACAGTGCGACTGGGATGACTTTTTCCCGACGCTGGAAGAGATCGACTTCAACGGTAAGCTGGTGGCGCTGTTCGGTTGTGGCGATCAGGAAGACTACGCCGAGTACTTCTGTGGCGCGATGGGCACCATTCGTGACATTATCGAACCTAACGGTGCCATTATCGTGGGCCACTGGCCAACCGAGGGCTACCATTTCGAGGCCTCAAAAGGTCTGGCAGACGATAGCCACTTCCTGGGCCTGGCGATTGATGAAGATCGCCAGCCAGAACTGACGAACGAACGCGTCGACAAGTGGGTTAAGCAGATCTTCGATGAACTGCAACTCAAAGAAATTATCGAAGCGTGATAGCCGTGAGCGCAGTGTGGACGCTGGTCCACACTGCATCAATGGCTTTTCCTATAAAAATAATAGCTACATTTTTGTAACTTTCCGCATTTAGTCTGTAGAATACCCGCATCGATCATCTGCTTATTTCCCTGGAATTGAGATGACACAACGCGAAATGGTAGCCAGCCCGCCCTCCATGCTTTGTACCGCGAACATCGCCACGGTTTCATCGCAGGCAGCATCGGTTTTCATTTCAGCGCATCAGTTCTATAATGAGACGCAAATGAGAATGGCGGTCGATCGACATACAGGCTACATGCCACAAGAGTGACCAAAGTAACAGGACAATATCCGCATGACTGACAACAACACCGCATTAAAGAAGGCTGGCCTGAAAGTCACCCTGCCCAGACTCAAAATTCTGGAAGTGCTTCAGGAACCTGCATGCCATCACGTCAGCGCGGAAGATCTGTATAAACGCCTGATTGATATGGGCGAAGAGATTGGACTGGCCACGGTTTACCGTGTACTGAACCAGTTCGACGATGCCGGCATTGTGACCCGCCACAACTTTGAAGGCGGTAAATCGGTGTTTGAGCTGACGCAGCAGCACCATCACGATCACCTGATCTGTCTGGATTGCGGTAAAGTCATTGAATTTAGTGATGAGTCTATTGAAACGCGTCAGCGTGATATCGCGACCCGTCACGGTATCAAGCTCACCAACCACAGCCTGTACCTGTATGGTCACTGTGCCCTGGGCGATTGCCGCGAAGACGAAACACTGCACGACAAGTAACGTTTGTCAGACGGTAAAGAAAAAGCCGATGCCTGCATCGGCTTTTTTGTGCCTGTCAGTCACGCCACCAGCGTTTCCTGCAGGTAGCGCCAGCGGGGCACCGAGGTGGAGCAGTCCAGAATCGCAACGGAAATGCGGCTTTTATTTTCCCCATTCATCATCTGCACTTCCCGATACTGAATGGTGACCTCGTTAGCGTACTCTGACAGGATCACATGTTCGCTGGTCGCGATGCGCATCCCTTCCCGTGCGCCCTGTAAGCGGCGAAAGAGTTCTTCAACCTCATTGAGGTTCAGCATCTTGCCCTGTGGCGTGACCATCTGGAAGTCAGGATGAAAATGAGAAAGCAGCAGATGAAAGCTGTCACCACTGTCACGGCTGTGGTTAAAAATATGTTCAATGAGTTGATGTAAGACGACAACGCTGTGTTTGGCTTCCTGTGCGAAAACTGTCATTTTTTTCCTTTTTAACCCGCAAACAAAGACTACAGAGGGTTAGCGTACCTGAAAAAAAATAATTCACACCGGGAAAGTTATTAAAAAAATTAAACTGAGAGCGATTCCACAGAAGTAAAATTAATCGAATTAAACGGGTTCAGGACAAATGTCGGCGCTAAAAAAAATCCACCCAATAAAAAAGGGCGATTGCTCGCCCTTTACCGATCATCTGATGACCATGCGGCGTAAATTATTCGCCGTTTTTCGCCCAGGTATCGCGCAGACCAACAGTACGGTTAAACACTAACTGCGACGGTGTTGAATACACACTGTCAGCGCAGAAATAGCCTTCACGTTCGAACTGATAAGGCGCACTGGCTTCTGCGTCACGCAGACCGGGTTCAACGAAGCCGTGTTTAATCGCCAGCGAATCCGGATTGATTGTCGTCAGAAAATCATCCGCCGCACCCGGATTCGGGACGATGAACAGACGGTCATACAGACGGAATTCTGCCGGTAGTGCATGTTCAGCTGAGACCCAGTGGATAACCCCTTTGACTTTACGGCCATCAGCAGGATCTTTGCTCAGCGTATCGACGTCACAGGTGCAGTAGATGCAGGTGATATTGCCTTCTTCATCTTTCGCGGTCCGTTCCGCACGGATGACATAGGCATTACGCAGACGCACTTCTTTACCCAGCACCAGGCGCTTATATTGCTTATTCGCCTCTTCGCGGAAGTCGGCACGATCGATCCAGATCTCGCGGCTAAAGGGAACATCGCGTGTGCCCATTTCCGGTTTGTTAGGATGATTTGGCATGCTGAGCACTTCATTGTGCCCGGCAGGCAGGTTTTCCAGCACAATTTTCACCGGATCCAGCACCGCCATCGCCCGCGGCGCATTTTCGTTGAGATCGTCGCGGATACAGGATTCCAGCGAAGCCATTTCAACGATGTTGTCCTGCTTCGTGATACCAATGCGGCGGCAGAACTCACGAATGGAGGCCGCGGTGTAACCACGACGACGCAAACCCGACACGGTTAACATGCGCGGATCGTCCCAGCCTTCAACATGCTTCTCGCTGACCAACTGCGTCAGTTTGCGTTTTGACATCACCGCATACTCCAGATTCAGGCGCGAAAACTCATACTGACGCGGATGAACAGGAATAGTAATGTTATCCAGCACCCAGTCATACAGGCGGCGGTTGTCCTGGAATTCCAGCGTGCAAAGGGAGTGCGTAATGCCTTCCAGCGCATCCGAAATGCAGTGGGTGAAATCGTACATCGGGTAGATGCACCACTTATTGCCGGTTTGATGATGCTCGGCAAACTTGATGCGGTACAGCACCGGATCGCGCATGACGATAAAGCTGGAAGCCATGTCGATTTTCGCGCGCAGACAGGCTTTGCCCTCTGCGAACTCGCCATTGCGCATTTTTTCAAACAGCGCGAGGTTCTCTTCCACACTGCGGTCGCGGTAAGGGCTGTTTTTACCCGGTGCCGTTAAGGTACCGCGGTATTCACGAATTTCGTCTGGCGTCAGTTCATCAACGTAGGCCAGGCCTTTGTTGATCAGTTCAACGGCATAGTGATAAAGCTGGTCGAAATAGTCAGATGAATAACGAACCTCGCCGCTCCAGGTAAAACCCAGCCACTGCACGTCACGCTTAATGGATTCGACGAACTCCATATCCTCTTTGACCGGATTGGTATCGTCAAAACGCAGATTGCACTCGCCCTGATAATCTTGTGCAATACCGAAATTCAGGCAGATTGATTTAGCATGGCCGATATGCAGATAACCATTTGGCTCTGGCGGAAAACGGGTATGCACACTGCTGTGCTTACCGCTCGCCAAATCCTCGTCAATAATCTGACGAATAAAGTTCGTTGGGCGGGCTTCAGCCTCACTCATCTCAAAATCCTCAACGCATAGAATGGGTGGTTTATACCACGTAATATCCGGGTATGATCCACAAAGCGTTGCAGAGAAACAACCGTTTGTTGGGCGATTAAAATAAAAAAGGCAGGAATCGCTTCCTGCCTTTTGTTGAGGATACAGGGAATTAGCCTTTTACTTCATACAGCGGGGTTTCACCGGCGATGACCTGGCCCTGCGTCAGCAGCGTTAAACCGGCGAAGTCTTCAATATTGCTGACCACCACCGGACTGATCATTGAGCGGGCATGGGCGTTAAGATAGTCCAGATCCATCTCCAGCACCGGCTGGCCTGCTGTGACCTGTGCACCCTCTTCCACTAAACGGGTAAAGCCCTGACCGTCCAGCGCCACGGTATCCAGCCCCATGTGCACGACGATCTTTACCCCGTTTTCACTTTCCAGACAGAAAGCATGATTCGTGTTGAAAATTTTCACCACCGTACCGGTAACAGGCGCAACGACGCGCTTGTCGCTCGGCTTAATCGCCACGCCATCACCCACGGCTTTACTGGCGAAAGCCTCATCCGGCACCGCATCCAGTGCGATAACCTCACCGCTCACCGGGGCCACCAGCGTTGCGATAACGCGTTTTTCACTGTTCAGGACGGCCTGGGGTTTGGCCTCGTTAGCGGGGGCTGGCGCACTGCCACTGCTGGCTGCACCAGCAACCGGGCCTTTCACCAGCACTTTTTTCATGGCCGTGGCGATACTTTCCGCCTGGGTACCCACGATAATCTGGACACTTTGCTTGTTGAGGCGAATCACACCCGACGCGCCCAGCCGTTTTGCCACACCTTCGTTAACCTGGCCCGCATCTTTCACGTTCAGACGTAAACGGGTAATACAGGCATCAATGGCGGTAAGGTTGTCTGAACCGCCCACCGCGCCGATGTAGCGGCGTGCCAGTGATTCCGTGGCGCTTTCACCATTATCAGTGGTATCAACGTTCACGTCATAACCGTCCGCTTCATCCCCCGCTACCGCCAGTTCACGACCTGGGGTCATCAGGTTGAATTTTTTGATGGTAAAGCGGAAGACCAGATAATAAATCACGAAGAACACCAGGCCCTGCGGAATCAGCATGTACCAGTGCGTCGCCAGGGGATTACGGGTAGAGAGCACCATATCCACTAATCCCGCACTGAAGCCAAAGCCGGCAATCCAGTGCATGCTGGCAGCGATAAAGACCGAGATGCCGGTCAGTACAGCATGGATGACATACAGTACCGGTGCCACGAACATAAAGGAGAATTCCAGCGGTTCGGTGATACCGGTAAAGAATGCTGCGAAAGCGGCCGCCAGCATGATACCGCCCACTTTTGCCCGGTTTTCAGGGCGAGCGCAATGGTAAATTGCCAGCGCCGCGCCCGGCAAACCGAACATCATAATTGGGAAGAAACCCGCCTGATAGCGGCCAGTGATGCCCGGGATAGCAGTGCCATTTGCCAGTGACTGCGCACCGCCGAGGAATTTAGGGATATCGTTAATGCCTGCTACGTCGAACCAGAAAACGGAGTTCAGCGCATGATGTAAGCCAACCGGAATAAGCAAACGGTTAAAGAAGGCGTAAACACCCGCACCAACCGATCCCAGTTTTTGTATATGCTCACCGAAGCTCACCAGACCATTAAAGATGACAGGCCAAATGTACATCAGGATAAATGCCACCAGAATCATCAGGAAGGACACCAGAATAGGCACCAGCCGACGCCCGCTAAAGAATGAGAACGCTTTGGGCAGTTCTACATGGCTAAAACGGTTATAGACTTCTGCGGACAGCACGCCTACCAGAATACCGACAAACTGGTTGCTGATTTTTCCAAACGCCGCCGGCACGTCCGCCACCGGGATTTTCTGGATCATGGCTACAGCAGCCGGTGAACACAGCGTAGTGACGACCAGGAAGCCCACAAAGCCGGTCAGTGCAGCCGCACCGTCTTTATCTTTTGACATGCCGTATGCAACGCCAATGGCGAACAGCACCGACATATTTTCGATGATCGCGCCACCGGATTTAATTAACAACGCGGCAAAGGCATTGCCTGCACCCCAGCTGTCAGGATCGATCCAGTACCCTATTCCCATTAAAATTGCTGCTGCGGGCAGCGTAGCGACCGGCACCATCAGGGCCCGCCCCACACGTTGTAAGTAACTTAACATTGACCTTTTCCCCCATTGAAACTGACTTATTGCATGGCTGCCGCTTAATGTTGTTATGTCAGCAGCCCGCTTCTGACGGCATTACACTCAGTGCTGAGGAGTGTAATAACAAATTAATTCGCTCTACAAATTAATAGCAGCCATTTGTGACAAAAATCACCAAAAATTGATTTTTAACGTCGACATGACTGGCTATGAACGCCCACTTATTTTATGATGCGAAATATCAAGACGCGCGTTTCCTTCCTGTTCGCCTGTCCTCACCGGCAACATGGCTTTGCTGCGCGTCGAATCCTTCACTCACATTTGAGGTGCAACATGAGACTGATTCCTTTATCTACTCCCACTCAGGTCGGCAAATGGGCAGCACGCCATATAGTGAACCGTATTAATGCTTTTAATCCCAGCGCTGACAAGCCCTTTATCCTGGGACTGCCTACGGGCGGTACGCCTCTGGAAGCGTACAAGCACCTGATCGATATGCATAAAGCGGGCCAGGTTAGCTTCAGACATGTCATTACCTTCAATATGGATGAATATGTCGGGCTGCCGAAAGAGCATCCGGAAAGCTACTACAGCTTTATGCATCGTAATTTCTTTGACCACGTTGATATTCAACCCGAAAACATCAATTTGCTGAATGGTAATGCGCCCGATATTGACGCAGAATGTCGCCGTTATGAAGATAAAATTCGGTCTCTGGGCAAAATCCACCTGTTCATGGGCGGCGTCGGTAATGATGGCCATATCGCCTTTAACGAACCCGCGTCGTCATTATCTTCACGCACTCGTATCAAAACGCTGACTCACGACACACGTGTGGCAAATTCACGCTTTTTTAACGGTGATGTTGATCAGGTGCCGAAATATGCCCTGACCGTTGGCGTGGGCACGCTGCTGGACGCTGAAGAAGTGATGATTCTGGTTACTGGTCACGTTAAAGCACAGGCGTTGCAGGCTGCCGTGGAAGGAAACGTGAACCACATGTGGACAATCAGTTGCCTGCAACTCCATCCTAAATCCGTGGTGGTCTGCGACGAGCCCGCGACCATGGAGTTGAAAGTTAAAACGGTGAAGTACTTCCGTGAAATGGAAGCGGAAAATATGCAGGGCGTTTAATACCGTTATTACGTCACCTGCTGTCAGATGCACGAGCGGCAGGTAAGCCGGGAGAAGAAGATGTACGCATTAGTCAATGGCCGAATCTACAGCGGCTACGAAATTCTGGATCACCATGCCGTGGTGATCGCTGACGGACGCATTGAACGGGTTTGCTCTGTTACTGCCTTGCCGTCAGGCATTGAACAGCAGGACGTAAGCGGCGCCATTATCGCGCCCGGCTTTATCGACCTGCAGCTTAACGGCTGTGGCGGCGTCCAGTTTAATGACGATATAGACGCCATCAGCGTGGAAACGCTGGAAACCATGCATCGCGCCAATGTGAAATCGGGCTGTACCAGCTTTCTGCCTACGCTGATTACCAGCAGTGACGCACTGATGGTGCGCGCGGTGGAAACAATGCGCGCCTTTTTGCAGAAGTATCCTCACGTTATGCTGGGCTTACATCTGGAAGGCCCCTGGCTGAGTGTGGCGAAAAAGGGCACACATAACCCTGCCCTGATCCGTGAGCCCGATGCACAGATGGTGCAATTCCTTTGCGACAACGCAGACGTGATCAGCAAAGTTACGCTGGCACCCGAAGTGGTGGGCAGCGCGGTGATTCGCCAACTGAGCGAAGCGGGTATCGTGGTCTCAGCCGGGCATTCCAGTGCCACTTATGAAGAGGCAAAAGCGGGGTTTGCGGCGGGCATTACGTTCGCCACGCATCTCTATAATGCGATGCCTGCCTTTGCCGGACGTGAGCCCGGCCTCATCGGTGCGCTGTTTGATGCGCCTGATGTATACTGCGGCATTATTGCAGATGGTTTACATGTCCATTACGCTAACGTCCGCAATGCTAAACGCATCAAAGGTGACAAACTGGTGTTGGTCACCGACGCGACAGCACCGGCAGGCGCTGCCATCGATAAGTTTATTTTTGCTGGTAAAACAATCTATTATCGTAACGGGCTGTGCGTGGATGAGCAGGGCACGCTAAGCGGTTCAGCACTGACAATGATTGAAGCCGTACAAAACTGCGTTGAGCATGCAGGCATTGCGTTGGATGAAGCCCTGCGCATGGCATCACTTTATCCCGCACAGGCAATGGGCGTTGAAAAACAGTCAGGTACGATTCAGGCAGGGAAACTCGCCAACCTGACGGTTTTTACACGCGACTTTAAAATTATTAAGACGTTAGTCAATGGAGATAACGTCCTGAGCGAGTAAGCACTGAATGACCACTGGCGGCCAGACTCAAATTGGAAATGTCGATCTTGTCAAACAACTGAATAGCGCGGCCGTCTACCGGTTAATCGACCAGCAAGGGCCGATTTCACGTATTCAGATTGCGGATTTAAGCCAACTTGCTCCCGCCAGTGTCACCAAAATTACACGTCAGCTTATTGAGCGCGGTTTGATTAAAGAAGTGGACCAGCAGGCGTCCACTGGCGGTCGCCGCGCCATTTCTATCGTGACGGAAACCCGCCACTTTCACACCATCGGTGTGCGCCTTGGCCGCAATGATGCCACGCTAACCCTGTTCGATTTAAGCGGTAAATCCCTGGCTCAGCAGGATTATCCCCTGCCCCAGCGCACGCAGGAAGCACTCGAACAGGCGTTGTTCGATGCCATTGCGCATTTTATCCAGCAGAGTGAAGCGAAAATTCGCGAGCTAATCGCGATTTCCGTGATTTTGCCCGGCCTCGTTGATCCGCTTAATGGCGTAATCCGCTACATGCCGCATATTCATGTGAATCAGTGGCCGCTGGTTGCTAATCTAAAGCACCGGTTTAACGTCACCAGTTTTGTGGGCCATGATATTCGCAGCCTGGCGCTGGCTGAGCACTATTTTGGCGCAACGCGCGATTGTGCCGACTCGATATTAGTGCGCCTGCATCGGGGAACCGGCGCAGGCATTATCGCCAACGGGCAGATTTTTTTGGGCAGTAATGGCAATGTCGGTGAAATCGGTCATATTCAGGTCGATCCCCTGGGGGAACGCTGCCACTGTGGCAACTTTGGCTGTCTTGAAACCATTGCGGCAAACAGCGCCATTGAACATCGTGTAAGCGAGCTACTGAATAAAGGCTACCCGAGCATCCTGACTCAGGCGGCGTGCCAGATGCAGCATATCTGCCAGGCCGCCAATCAGGGCGATGCGTTAGCCTGCGAAGTTGTCGAGCATGTGGGGCGTTATCTGGGTAAGGCGATTGCGATTGCGATCAACCTGTTTAACCCGCAAAAAATCGTGCTGGCAGGCGAGATCACCGAAGCAGAACGTGTCTTGCTACCCGCGATTGAAAGTTGCATTAATACGCAGACACTGGCGGCCTTTCGTAAAAATCTGCCTGTGGTGCGTTCACAACTCGATCATCGCTCGGCGATCGGCGCCTTTGCGCTGGCGAAACGAGCGATGTTAAACGGCATCCTGCTGCAACATCTTTTGGAAGACTAAGCGCAGCCTGTTTTCTGACAGCGCGCATCGGAACACATTTATGACGATTAAAAATGTAATTTGTGACATTGATGGCGTGCTGATGCACGACAATACCGCGGTGCCCGGTGCAAAAGAGTTTTTGCAGCGCATTCTGGCTAAAGATATGCCATTAGTGGTGCTGACCAACTACCCTTCCCAGACGGCGCGGGACTTAGCCAATCGCTTCTCCTCCGCGGGCATCGACATACCGGATTCGGTGTTTTACACCTCAGCCATGGCGACCGCTGACTTTCTGCGTCGTCAGGAAGGCAAAAAAGCCTATGTCATTGGTGAGGGTGCGCTGGTGCACGAACTCTACAAAGCGGGCTTTACCATCACTGACGTTAACCCGGACTTTGTCATCGTGGGCGAAACCCGGTCGTTTAACTGGGACATGATGCATAAGGCGGCTTTCTTTGTGGCAAACGGGGCGCGTTTCATTGCCACCAACCCCGACACGCACGCCAGGGGGTTCGTGCCCGCCTGCGGTGCCTTGTGTGCCGGTATTGAAAAGATCTCCGGTCGCAGGCCGTTTTATGTCGGCAAACCCAGCCCGTATATCATGCGTGCCGCGCTGAATAAAATGCAGGCGCACTCAGAGGACACGGTGATCGTGGGTGACAACCTTCGCACCGATATTTTGGCCGGTTTTCAGGCCGGACTGGAAACCATTCTTGTCCTGTCTGGGGTGTCAACCCTGAGCGATATTGACGCGATGCCTTTCCGTCCTGACTGGATTTTCCCTTCCGTGGCCGATATCGATCTCTTCTAAACGTTCAGCTTATGACGCACTGCCGCCTCAGGCAGTGCATCCCCCTTCGTTGCCCCTCTCTGCTGGCTTGAGATCGTTCAAAAAACACCCCAAAATCACTTTTCATTGCCGATTCATCAATAAAAAGACACTTTCATTAGATAAAATTCAATATCCAGGGTTATTCAACAACCTTTTTATCAGTGAAACACGATTCCTCTTGCATTGTGTACCTGAAATAACGCATTTTCTTATACATCACGCAGCGAACGGCTGCCGGACAAACGTAAAATTACATCGCCGCAGGTGAGTTCAGGAGTCAGATATGTGTTCTATTTTTGGTGTGCTGGATCTGAAAAGCGATCCCGTTGAGTTACGTAAAAAAGCATTGGAAAGCTCACGCTTAATGCGTCACCGTGGGCCGGACTGGTCAGGTGTGTATGCTGACGACCACGCGATCCTTGCTCACGAACGTCTCTCAATTGTCGACGTCAACAACGGTGCACAGCCACTGTATAACGCCGATCACACTCACGTTCTGGCCGTCAACGGTGAAATCTACAACCATCAGGCCCTGCGCGCAGAGTTAAGCGATCGTTATAGTTTCCAGACCGGTTCGGACTGCGAAGTCATTCTGGCGCTGTATCAGGAAAAAGGCGTCGATTTCCTGGACGAGTTGCAGGGCATGTTTGCCTTTATCCTTTACGACACCGTGAAGCAAACGTATCTGATTGGTCGCGACCATATCGGTATCATCCCGCTGTATATGGGCAACGATGAGCACGGCAACCTGTTTGTGGCGTCTGAAATGAAGGCGCTGATGCCGGTTTGCCGCACCATTAAAGAATTCCCACCGGGAAGCTACCTTTCCAGTACTGACGGTGAAATTCGTCGTTACTGGCAGCGTGACTGGATGGAATACAAAAACGTTGAAAACAACGTGACTGACGCGGCTGGCCTGAAACATGCGCTGGAAGAGTCGGTAAAAAGTCATCTGATGTCAGACGTTCCTTATGGCGTGCTGCTGTCTGGCGGTCTGGATTCTTCTATTATCTCAGCCGTGACCAAGCGTTTTGCCGCTAAGCGCGTTGAAGATCAGGACAAAAGCGATGCCTGGTGGCCACAACTGCACTCTTTCGCCGTCGGTCTGGAAGGCTCACCGGATCTGAAAGCAGCCAAACTGGTTGCCGAGCACCTGGGTACGGTTCATCATGAAATCCACTTCACGGTGCAGGAAGGTCTGGATGCTATTCGTGACGTGATCTACCACATTGAGACCTACGATGTGACCACCATTCGTGCCTCCACGCCGATGTACCTGATGTCGCGTAAGATCAAAGCGATGGGCATTAAAATGGTGCTGTCAGGCGAAGGCGCAGATGAAGTCTTCGGTGGCTACCTCTATTTCCATAAAGCGCCTGATGCCAAAGAATTCCATGAAGAGAACGTGCGTAAGCTGCTGGCTCTGCACATGTTTGACTGTGCTCGCGCCAACAAAGCGATGTCCGCCTGGGGCGTAGAAGCGCGCGTGCCGTTCCTGGATAAGAAATTCCTGGATGTCGCCATGCGTATCAACCCACAGGACAAGATGTGCGGCAGCAACGGTAAAATGGAAAAACACATTCTGCGCGAATGTTTCTCTTCCTATCTGCCTGAAAGCGTTGCCTGGCGTCAGAAAGAGCAGTTCTCTGACGGCGTAGGTTACAGCTGGATTGACACGCTGAAAGAAGTGGCGGCTAAGCAGATTAGCGATCAGCAACTGGCGACGGCGCATTTCCGCTTCCCGTATAACACGCCGGGTTCGAAAGAAGCGTATCTCTATCGCGAAATTTTCGAAGAACTGTTCCCGCTGCCAAGTGCTGCCGAGTGCGTGCCGGGCGGGCCGTCTGTTGCCTGTTCGTCGGCAAAAGCCATTGAATGGGATGAAGCCTTCAAAAACATGGACGATCCTTCAGGACGTGCCGTGGGCGTGCACCAGTCCGCTTACAAATAAGTGCTATACTGAGTGAACAGATGGGCCAGTAATGGCCCATTTTTTGTGGAGTTGCCGTTGTATTCACTGAAAAATTGCCGAATAAAGCACCACCCTGGTTATAAGCCAGACAAACAGGCGTTTGAAGGCAAAAAACGGCAAAAAACTTGTTGACGCTGTGTAGTCAACTCCGCATAATGCGCCCCGCAACGCCGATGAAGGTTGCGCGAAAAAAGATGGCTACGTAGCTCAGCTGGTTAGAGCACAGCACTCATAATGCTGGGGTCACAGGTTCGATTCCCGTCGTAGCCACCATCTTTTTTTTGCGGGAGTGGCGAAATTGGTAGACGCACCAGATTTAGGTTCTGGCGCCGCAAGGTGTGCGAGTTCAAGTCTCGCCTCCCGCACCATTTCACGAGTCGGCAGCATGGATGGGGTATCGCCAAGCGGTAAGGCACCGGTTTTTGATACCGGCATTCCCTGGTTCGAATCCAGGTACCCCAGCCAATTTCGATGTATCTCGCGGCTGCGAGTGGACGAATGGGATATCGCCAAGCGGTAAGGCACCGGTTTTTGATACCGGCATTCCCTGGTTCGAATCCAGGTATCCCAGCCATCATCGAAAGGCAATACAATTTGGCTACGTAGCTCAGCTGGTTAGAGCACAGCACTCATAATGCTGGGGTCACAGGTTCGATTCCCGTCGTAGCCACCATTTTCTTGGGGTGTCGCCAAGCGGTAAGGCACTGGTTTCTGATACCAGCATTCCGGGGTTCGAATCCCTGCACCCCAGCCAAATTAAGCAAAAAAGCCCGCAATAGCGCTGAGGGATCCCCATAAATCAGCGCTAATAAACCAGCACCATATTTCGGTAGGTTCTGGCGAGGTGATTAAGAATGGTGCTCAGCACCGTTCGCTTTAAAATTAGCGGAGAGTGTCTCAGGA
>Ga0268247_10000178_pt1 | contig 22356 bp, 22 predicted proteins | sample AgamicOrMae_FD_200245 | JGI IMG/M metagenome (GOLD analysis project Ga0268247, IMG submission 200245) | Agave microbial communities from Guanajuato, Mexico - Or.Ma.e (v2) (version 2) | ecosystem: Host-associated > Plants > Phyllosphere > Phylloplane/Leaf | place: Guanajuato, Mexico | collected...
GCCGCCATCATTGACTGGCCGATGAACCGAGATTATGGATCTAGCTCCCACACTTCAGCCCCCGGAGCTTGTTCTCGGCGCGCGCTCGCCTGGTCACAACAGCGCCTAACTGTTGTCGCCCGCAACTGGGACACTTCATTGAAAAGTGGCTGGCCCCAAATCGGATTGTCTGCGCCCGCAGACTAGGGCGAGAGGGCGGCCCAGAGGCGCACTTCCGTCGTGTGGCGACGAGGCGAAAGTGCGTGCGTCTGCGGAGAGCGCGAATCCCGCGCACTGTCGCACGAGTCGCGCCGCAAACAACACCTTAGGTGCAGCGCGCGCTGTCTGCAGGCTCTCTGCTAGACACTGTCTGCAGTGCATTGCAGACTGCTTTACACAGAGTGCACTGTGTAATGCACCGCAGACAGTCTGCCGCGTGGGGGCGACCGCAACACCGCTGGACCACATTGAAGTACCCAAGCAAACTATATCCACCTCTCTCTCGACGGGCCACTCCACGCCGCTGGATCGAATTGAGAATTCACTCAAAATTCATCATTAACCATCATCCCTGATTGATGATGTTGCCGCCATTGGCCCCCCACTCGCGCACCAACACCACTCCCACACTGAACCCGTTTGCCTCATTTCCGGCCGCCGATAAATGCAAACTGCCTCAAGCACACTGCCTCTGCTCGCTGCCTTTCGGGCCCCAATTGTGCCAGTCGGCCCCCTTTGCAGTTGGCCTCTTCGTGGACTCGCTCTGGAAGTAATTTCGTGAGACTAGGAGCGAGCTGGGCGCGCCCAAAGTGGATTGAGAATGGCAAAGAGGCGGCGGATTGTCGCCAGCAGTCGTCAAGTCGACAAGTCGGCGCAGGAAAGTCGAGCCTCGCAATGACTAGAAGCTAGAACCTAGCACGAGCGCCCCTCCACCACCTAACCTAAGGGCTGGAGCAGTTCACTCGAGAGGCCACATCGAGCAGAAGGAGGGCAGCTTGTTTGCAGATCGTTTACTCGGCCAGTTTGCGAGCCGGATTGTCAAATTGTCAAATTGTCGCCCCAAATTTGGCCCACTCGCCAGCCTTTAAACTGGCCAATTTGAACTGCTGAGCAGTGGAGCTGATTGCGGAACAAGTGCCGCGAGCAGTAGTTGTTGTTTGCGCTTGGTGTTCGCCTGGCTCGAGTTGAGTGCTCTCTGCACTTGCTTCCTGCTCGACAAGAAGCAATTGGAGGCGAAGAATTGGAGAATTGGAGCCAGTTGGAATTAGCTGCTCAGTGGAGACTCAATGGAAAAGTGGGGCCAAAGGGGAGCTCGAGTGGAGCAATTTGTGCAAATTGTCCCATTTGATGACAGGCGCTGGCAGTAAATGAGCTCCCATTTACTCATTTACTGCCACTGGAGAGAGTGTCTGCCGCAGTTTGGCGTGCAGTAAGTTTAGCTGAAAACAAGTGCAATTTTTGCTCTTCTTTGCCCGCCCGAGCAAAGAAGATTGCTCGCAGATAAACAAAGCATGAAGTTGGAAATTTATTTGCTTCTCATTAGAAAGCTTATTTTTTTCCTACCTCCATGGACTGGCCGCCGGCAGCAGACTGAGAGTGGCCGAGGGGCCATTATCATGATTATTGGCCAAGATGAGATTGAGACTGGGATCGAGATTTGCGGCCAAAGCTGCATGGACGAAAAGGCGGAAGGGAGAAGGCAACTTCCGCTTCCGGCGGCCCAAACGGAGGAAGACAAGTGCCAGCGGGAGAGACCGAAAGGGAGCGGCAGTCTGTTTATAGTGGCGGTTTGGATTGTTTTTGCGCGTAGTTTGCGCGCGCGCCGCCAGATGGCGCTGTGTTAAAATTTGCACTGCCGCAGCTTGAGACTGTGTGTGGCAGCGAGTCGCAGACTGTGAGCGGCAGACTGTGTGTGGCAGTGCAAAGTTTTGCTGCAGATTTCGAGCGAGAGTTGTTTGTGCATTTGGGCGGCCAGTTTGCATAATCACGCAATTGGCCAGATGTCTTTGGGGGCGCCAAGTGGCTGCAATTGTCTGACGCAAATCACTGTTCTTCTTCTTCTTGGGGGGCGCCATGCAAGGCGGAGAACTCGGGCCGGAGACAGAGATTGGCGGCGGCAAAGAGGCGACACTTTTCTTTGGCTCGGCTCAATCCAGTCGCTGCTGGTCCGAGTGCTTTACTGTCGAGGGGCCACACGAGAAGAAGAAGAGGAAGAGGAATTGGGGCCAAGAGGAAAGTGTTGCTGGAGGACGTTTAATTAATCATCTTTGTGTTTGGCCAGAAAATGGGGCCCACAGAAGCTCGTCAGTTGGGCCAAGTTTTGAGTTGTAGTTTGCACAAAGTTGCGGCGGCCCAAGAAGCGCGTGTCATCGAGTCAATTTGTTTGTCTGCTCTTTCCAATTGGAGGGCGACAATTGGAGAATGGTGGCGCCTTTTCTGCAAAACATGCCCACAACATTCAATGCTTCTGCACCATTTTCTCTCCTCCTTTTGGCCCCATTCGCCTTTTCATTCCATTTCAACAACTTCTTCTTCTTCTTCTTCTTCTCTGCAAATTCACTTCTCTCCAAATTCAATTGTTTCCCGGCCAAAGTGGGCGAGAGAAGCAGTGTTTTTCTGCAAAGAAGCAGTGTTTTTCCAAAGAGAAGCAGTGTTTTTCCAGAGAGAAGCCGCCGGGCGAATTAGCTTTTCCCGTGTTTTGCGTGAAATTTATTTCCATTTCAATGCAACACAGTTTCCAGTCCAACTTGGGCCTCTTGCAAACTCTTGCATTGAGTTGGCATTTTAATTCAGGCCAGAGCTTAGGGGCGGCCAGTTGCCGTTAGTTTCGTCTGCTTGTTAAATAACTCTTGCCAGCAAACTCGCGAAGTGGAGCCAAAGTTGGCCCACAAAAGAGAGGCGCTCGAGTTTTCAGTGTGTGGAAATGGTGCAAAAAGTGGTGGAAAAAGTGGAAAAAGTGCACAAAGTCACTCAGCTAACGGACCTTAGGCCTGCTGGGGCGCAACTGGTGGGCCCCCGAAGGCAGTGGAGGGCAAAAGACGAGCTCTGGAGGCCCAATTTTCAGCGAGTGGCAAGTTTGTTTCAATCTCTGGACGAAGAATTGTTTCAATCTGTGGCCAGTTTTGTCGCAATTTGGCCAGTTTGTCGCGCTGCTGAGCCAACAGTTGGCCGAATCGGAGCGAAACTAGTGAGCAGCAAACTGGTGATAAGCAATAATTTGTTCCAGCCAGTGGGGCCACTTTCGAAACTTTCCTTCCAACTCGGCGCGATTGTTTGTTTGACGCACTGAGCGCCAGAAGGCAGGGGCGCCGCTGGGGCGCAGCTGCGTTGCTTGCGGGCGCCTTTGGGCTGCGTGTACTTTCGGCTCGCAGTGTGCGGCAGACTGTGTGCGGTGCAGTTTGCGTGCACTTCTTGCACTATGCACATTTCGCGCTGAAGACTTCCAATCGCAGCCAAGCCTTTGGGGCCAAAGGAGGTCTATTTTGGCCCATTTTGGGCGCCCATTCGACGCCCATTTGATTTGAGAGCCAAGAGGGCGGAAAAAGAAATGATACGCCCACTGAGCTGAGGCCACAAAGGTTGGACAAACCGCAGCCATCGGATTAGCACACTCGTGGCGCGGGGTCAAGTTTGTTTGCTCGCCGGTTTGCTCAATTGGGCCTCGAATTGGATTGGATTTCTGTTTGTCTGCAACTCTGTTTGTCTCCTCCTTTCGAGTTCCTTCTGGCGTCGAGTTGGCGCCGAAGGAGAGCCGAGCTCTGCAGGAGCTGCTGCATTTGGGACCAGCTTCGGGGGCTGCAAGTCGGTCGAAAAGGGCCCAAAGTTGGCTTGAAATGCGGGCAAAGTGGCCCAAAATGGAGCAAAAGTGGCCCGCCGACGCAGCAGAATTTTGATCGATTTACTTGATGAGCTGCTGATTGCTCATTTAAGCCAAACAGTTGCCCGAAAACAGTGTGTTGCCCAAAACAGTGTGCAAAGTTTATTCAAATCTGGCCCAAATGCAACCCGCACACTGTCTGCGGTGGAAGTGCGGCCAAATTTGGGCTCGAGTTTGGCGGCAAACTGCAATCGAGAGGCAAAATTTGGAAAATTTCTATCGAAACTGAGCCACAGACTAAGGGCGGGCTCAGAATTTGCATTCCGTGTGGGTGGCAGTTGGGCGAGCTTGGCCGCTGAGCTGCTTGGGCGCGTCTGGCCGGCTGGCAGTCTGCGGCAGTCTTTGGCCCGAATGCGAGAAACTGCAAGTGATAACAAGGACAATAATAACAATATCACTTCCATTTGGGGCCCAAAAGCGGCGCTCAATCGATCAAAAGGGCGCCCCAAAGCGCAGAGGCGGCACACACAGTCTGTTTCTGGCCCTGTACGAGCGAGAGTCCAAAAGGAAGAGTCCAAAGGAAGAGTCCAAAAGGAGTATCAAAACAAAGCAGAAAGACGCGAGGCAGAAGCGCAAAAGCAGAGACAAAGAGAGAAAGAGTTTGATGGATGTGCGGGGGAATTAGGTTGGGCGAGCTTTTTGTTGTGCTGCAACTTGCAAGAGAGAGAGAGAGAGAAACAGCGGCAAGTTTGAGCAACAGCAAAAGAGGCTGCCTTTTGGGCTCTTGCTAATATTCCAAAAGGGCCAGATTATTCTCCTTTATTCTCCTTTATTTCCCTCCTTTTGCTCATTTTTCTCCCCCATTTTCAGGCCGGCCAGAGACTGTCTGTTGAGCTGAGGGCCAGTGCAAGCGGGCGTCTTTGGGCCCCGAAGTTTGGGACAGACAGTGAGCCGAAAAAGTAAAGCAAGTTTAAAACGAAACTCGCTCGTCGTGATCCATTTTTGGCCAAACACTTTTGCAAATTTTCCGCCTTCTCGCAAGGCTCCACTTGGCGCCCTCTGGTCATTTCACACTTCTGGCCGCTCGCCCTAAGGGCTACTCTCAAGCCGCATGATCGATGTTCCGCTGGGGCGCAATGGGCCGCGCGCAACCTTAGCTCCATTTGCATGGAGCCGCCCGGAACAAGTGCATTCGGGAGCTTCTTTCGGGCCACTTCTTTTGGGCCAAACTTTGAATACCAAACACAAGGATGGCCAATGGGCGGCCAAGATTTGCTCCCTTCATGCTTCCGGTTGGCCAGAAGACGGAGAGAAATCGGCCAGCAGGAAGTGGAAATTGATCGAGCGGCGTTTTTGGGCCCACTTTTGCGCTCGATATTCTTTTACTGTTTGAGCTAACTTTCCGACAGACTGTGGCCGGCGAACCAGTGTTTTTGGCCGCCGAATTGGCCGAATTTTACGCAGCCAAAAACACTTCCATAAAGCGCAATTTCCAGAGACTAGGGCGAGAAAAAGAGCCCAGCAACTGGGCGCCGCAGACTGCCAATAATTGCGCGAGTCGCCCCCAAATGGAGTGCGCCCGCTCGCTGCATCAAAGTTGGACTCCAGCGGCGCCCAATTGGGCCGCCCGAGACAGTGATGAGTGGCCGGGATGCAAATTGGGCCCCATTTCTGCACTTGCACTCTGCACTTGCACTCTCCACTAGCGAGCACTTTTCGGCTTGTCCTTTAGTTTGGCCGGAAATGAAGGAGCTCCGCTTGGCCAGCTCAGTTGCAAGAAGAAGTGACGAGCCGCAGAGACAGACCCAATCTGATTTGGCGCCACATCAGCGCCAAATCGGACTGACGATCGTTGGCGACATTTGTTTGGCCCTTTTGCGTCCGAACCAAAGTGGGCCGCTTGTTTTCCTTTGCTCCTCTCTGGCTGTTTTTGCTTACTGACTGTCGTTGCTCTGCTCTGCTTCCGCTCTCCAAGGCCCGCAAGAAGCACTGTTTGATTTGAAATCGATGCAAATAAATAATAATAATACGCTGCAAAGTATCCAATGTTTCCGCCGCTCTTCCAGTGGGGCCGCAATGCAAGCGGGCGGCTCTAATGGGCACAAGTGGCTGTTGTGTGTGCAGCGGCGTGCGCAATTGGACGCCTCCTTCGCCAGCAACTGTCTGCGGGCCGAAAGCGCACAGTTCGCAGTGCACAACTCGCAGTGCACAACTCGCAGCGCAAAGCACGCAACTCAATGGCCAAAGACAAACGCAATACGCAACACGCAACACGCAATATGCAATCTAAAATCTAAAATCTGCAATCTGTAAAAATTGATGGCCGATTGTCAGTGGGCCCAAACAAGTGCGCAGGAAGCCACTCGAGTGCAGCACATTTCGGCCGCTTTCTCGCCGCTTTCAAGTCCAACTCGAGCTCCAAACTGGGGCTTTAAACTGGCCGCCTCGGAGCAGGTTCAAAACGCTTTTCAGCCACCAAAGCGGCTCCAAAATCGGCTCCCCGTCCATCTGACACTCGCTGGCGGCCGGCGAGACTCGGCGAGAAGAGGCCCACTCTTGTTGGGCGGCGAGAGGGGCGGAAATTTGAGTGGAATAGTGCAAAATTGGGCCAAATTGCACTTGTACGATTTGGAAAACAGGCTCGAGCTGCGGCGGCTTAGGTGCGCCGTTTGCGTGCACTGCGAGTTGTGCGCCTGCTCAGCGCAGGGAATCGGTCTGCGCGCAGCCGCGCGCGAATAGAGACAAGCACCGCGCAGTGCAAGTGCCCATTGCCATTGGACAAACAACAACAGTCTCTCGGCCGGCCGAGCAAGCTGGCCTATTTATTGGGCCAAATTATCAGCGCCAATTATTAGCTCGCGGCCGGCGGCGTGAAATCGCCCATTAGAAGGCCCAAATTGAGCAATTTCCTGTGCGCCCACGCGGCCAAACTGGAGGCCAAGCTGAGGCGGCAAATGAGCAACCCAAACGAGCTGGCGACTTCTGCTGGCAGACTTTTGCGCGCATAAATCACCCGGCCACTTGTTGTCGGCGCCTCCTCGCCTCTCTCTCTCCAGCACGAGCCGCCTCCTTTGGCCACGCTCGTCGCCAGCAACTGTATGCGGCACCAATTTGGTCAATCCGAAGTTGCTCGAACCTTCAAGCGGCCGCTCCTTAGGGCACGTCAGTGGAGGAGCTTTGTGTGCTGCACACAAAGCAAAAGCGGAAGTGCGCGAGCTGCAAACGAGGCCCCAAAGCGAAGGGAAGATAATTCATCGTTTCCGTTCTGCTGGCCGAAGCTAGTCTGCGGCTCGCGCTGACCGTCCGCGCGGCTGCCCTCTGGTCAGGTGGCTAACGAACGCAAGACAAACACAAAAGAGCGTCTCGCAAACTCGCCGCCCGAGCCGAACTCGCGAGCTGAACTCGCGCTTCTTGAAGCTCTTGGCTCGCTCAAGAGCGACCGGAAGTTGCTTAGCGGAAGTTGGGCGCCAGTTGGGCGCGTGCCGAGCGGCCCAGAGACAGTCTGCGGGCGGAGACAGTGAGCGGAGACAGTGAGCGCGTGGCAGAAGCCGATTTGGGCCCACCGATTGGCTCCGATTGGGTCGCAAGTGAGCGAGCGCGCGATGACGAAGTGGCGCCGGAGGTGGCGAATCAGTGCCGATGGGATTAGACCTTAGGGTGGGCGCGTGGGTCGCACGCGCCGGGCGAGTTTTTTCTGCCAAAGAGCGACTGTGGCGAGCAATTTGGGCCATTTTTGGGCCCATTTTTGAGCAATTTGGTGCCCAAAAATGTGCTCAAAAGTGGGCACCATCTCTGAACTTTGGCCAACTGGCGGCTTGTCCTAAGCAGAGGCGCTAAGGGCTGGCTGAGGGCTAGCTGAGGGCGACAATTAGCGCCACTGATGAGCGGCGGGAATTAAAATGGGCTCGCGAGGGCCACTTGAGGGGGCCAGTTGGCGGGCGCGAGTGAGAATTTGATTGATTGGCCTTTCTCACAAGTGGCGCCAACTTGAAGGCGCCACATCGGCGCCCAATGGCCAAAATCACGCCCAAGCCGCCCTCAGGTCCCCCAAGACTTTCAATTAACTGTGTGCCGCTGGTGGGCCGGAGTTACGGCTGCGATTAGCGTGGCCAAATCGTGCAGATCGTCGGCGCCCGATTGCTCCGCCGAGACTTGGCCCTCGAACCGGATGGGGCGCGTGACCGAATGCGTGGGGCCGTTTCGAGAGGGCGCCGCTGGGCTCTGCTCGTGCTTTGCTTGTGCTTTGCTTGTGCTAGTCTGCTCGTGCTAGTCTGCCTATGCTAGTCTCTGCTGGAACAATGCACTGGCGCGGCACTGCAGCAAAGCAGTGCACTGGAACAATGCAGTGCTGCTGCAGCAATGCACTGCCACTGCAGACTGGCTGCAGAAGCGCGCGTGCCACACGCCAGCACGCGCCGCCACTAGCCCTGTGCGCATGCGCACTCCGACTTGGGGCGCCTTCCAGTCTGGTTGCGCAACGGGCGCTCTGCACGAGCCTCTCTGGACGGCCCGCTGGACCTAGTCCCGGGCGCTAAACTATAAGGGCGCGACCAGAGCAAAGTGTCCGCGTTTGCACCGGCGACAATTGGTTGCCGGCGCGAGCATAAAAGAAGCCAACAGGCCGCCGGCTGAGCCAGTCGACTGCAAGCAGCGGACGAGCAAAGTGGCCGGAAGAGGCGCCGCACACAGACAGCAACTCGAGAGGACCAGTTGGTCGAGATGGAACGGATCTAAGTCATCATTTGGGAAAGAAAGAGGCTCTCTGGGGCCGGCAAAAATAGTCAAAGATAGTCTGAGAGAGTGTAGAGTAGGTTGAACTATTTGTTAATCCAACAGACAGTCCAAGACAATAGGAGGAGATACATTGATAAGAGACCAGTAGTAGTAAGCTCGTTTCCGTCCAGTCGACTCTGAATCAGAGTCGAACAATAGAAAAGTGGGAATAGAAATAGAAAAATAGGCTCAAGATCGAACACTAAGCTCAAGATTAAACTAGAAATCAAATCCGAACTAAGCCAGAGACAGACAGCCGGTTGGAGCCAGTTTGCAATTGCAGTCGATTTGCCTAAGATTTGAAGTAAATTTTTGAATAAAAATAAAAATATTCCATAAGAAAGCCCGAAATCAAAGCAGACAGTCAATATAGCTCAGCGAGACCATGTTCTTCGAGCAGCAAGCCAGACAGCTTCTCGTGGAGACGCACATTCAGCTGCAACTGCAACCTCACAGACGCCCACTGGGCCACCTGCAAATGGGGCCCCACTGGAGGCGGAGCTTGTGTCTGGTGAGAAGTCGCGTGGAGCTGAGCCGGCCGCTCGATTTAGGCGATTTGGGCCATTTGGGCGCACCTAAGGTCCACAAGGAGGAGCCCAGGGAGCCGGAAGAGGAGCCGGAAGTTGGTGGAGACGCGAGTGAAAATGAGGAAAACAGAGGGGCCAGTTTGAGCAGCAGACTGGAAACAGTGATTGACCTTAGGCCGGGCGAGCAGGCAGCTCAGGAGAAGGAGAAGACTGCAGAGGAGGAGCGGCCAGAGACTAGGTGCGGCCTTCAGGTGGACCAGTTCGCGCAATTGGGCCGCACTCTCAGACAAATCAGCCTCCAGTTCGAGCAGCACCGGCGGACCAAACGTCTGTTAGCTTGATGTTGGGCTCGATATTAGGCTTGATATACGCCAAGCTCGCCCGAGTGGAAACCTAATCTAAGTCAGTGGTAATTGCAACATTTTGGCTTGATCTAAGCCAAATTTGAGCGGAAATTTCCAAAGTTAATTGCGAATTTCGCGCGAGTATTCCACGCAAATTCGGAGAAAACTAAGTAAATCTAACAGTTGAGACTCGCGCAATTGAGTCAAAAGCAAGAAGAAAATCTCCCTCCAAAGTCAAAAGGTGGCCAAAGTGTGGCCACCAATTCGATTAGAAAGTAATAAAAATTGACAAAATTTTTATAGCCGCCAAATTGGGGCCCAAATTCTATGCAGACTCTGCACTGCAGAGAAACCTTTGTACTTTTCAGTGAATGCGAAACAATTATCATTTCAATTATAATTGTTAAACTTGTTACAGTTGCTCGCAGTTTTAATTTGCACTCATGAAGTTCACCCTAGTCACTGGGCCAAACTGGCCCCCGAAACGCCTTTTCCAGAGGAGGACCTCTGAGTCTGAGGGGCAAAAATAAGAAAAGGCGAAACGGCGCCACAGGGCAACTTCCGGCCCGTTGGAGACACTTTGGGCAAGTTTTTTGCCGCAAAATTGGCCAAAATGAATCGCGTGCTAAGAGTCCATAATGTTCGCGAACAATTGGACACCTGGTCGCAATGGAGATTCGTACATTCTGAACTGCGAGTGGCCTTTCTCTGTTGTTTCGCGCTCCTTAGGGTCCTTAGGTTGGGCGTTCCGGTCGCGTGGCTTGCGCACAACGCGAAAAAAAGCTGCACAGTTGCGCTTTGGCCACTTTGCGGCCGTTCTGATTTGGCAAAACTCGCAAAAGTGGCCCCACTTTTGCGCCCAAAAATTGCGCGCCTTCTTCCAAAAATTGGCTCGCTTTTCTGAAAATTTTCAACAAAAAACCAACAGGAACACTTGTCACGCTTCTCGAGTGGCCAAATTGGGGCTGGAATTTCCAAAAGAGCCCGTGAAAGAGCCGCAAAAGCTGCCAGAAAGCTGCAAGAAAGCTGCAAAAGAGCCTCAAAAGCCGCTCTCGAAAAGCTCGTCCTCGTCTTCGTCGTGGTCGTGGTGGCGCCAATCTCAAGAGGTTCTTGCAATTGCAAGAGTGTGGCATGCTCCTGCAAGGCAGACTGTCTGCGGGGAGGCGAGTTTGACAAATGAAAGGCGCGTTTCACTTGTCCTAAGCGCAAGTTTCGGCCCTAAGGAGTCAGCCGGCGTGTTTGTTTAGCGGCCGGAACAAGTGGGCCAAGTGGGGCGCCAAAAGTGGGGGGCCGCGAGGTTCGAGGGGCGCCCTCTGGGCGTTTTTTGCCGCTCGCCAGTTTTTCGCTTCAACCAGTGTTTGCTTAGCTCTGGCGGGGAAATAATTGCACTTGTCAATTGGGCGCACTCGAGGGGCCCAAGTGGTCCTAATTGGCAACACTGGAGGAGTGTTTTGATTTGTGCTCGGGGCTGGCCGAGCGATCGGGGCGACCCTTAGGGCTGCCAAATGAACTGCGGCCTAAGAGTGTGGAGCTGCGGCTGAACTGAAGACAGTCTAAACTGCAGACAAGCTGAACTAGAGACTAGCTGAACTAGAGAGAAGCCGAACTAAAGACAAGCTGAACTAAAGACAAGCTGAAACTGAACTGCGGCCCATCATTAGCTGAGGGAGAGAGAAAGTTAGCCAAAGGCTGGCCCACTTTTGGCCGCGCGCAAACAAACCAGTGCACTTGTTCTCCTTTCGGGCCCAAAGCAAATTGCGCCCACTCGAAGCGGCCGAGGCCACACAGCGAGCAGAGCAGTTCTCTCGGCCAAATGGGCGCATTTCCGCAACACAGACACTCGTCCGCTCGCTTGGGGCGACCGCTTTTTCCTTTGGTTCCCTCTGGGCAGACAGTTGCAAGTGGAGCCAGTTGCAAGTGGAGCCAGTTGCGTTTGGCCAAAGTTGGAAACTGGCCCAGCCGAGCTGATGGAAATTGCTCTGGTTTGTTGGAAAAGGCTGGAAAAAGCGAAAAAAGGAGCCTAACAAGTGACACGTCGCCCTGTTTTCTTTCCTCCTTTTCCAAAGCGAACCTCCTCCAATGCTCGATTTCTGCTTTGTTTTGCCAAAAGTTTTGCCAAAAGCGAAATTCGAATTGCGGTTCGAATTGCGGTTCGCTACCAACTGGCAACTAGCTCAAACAGGCTCCAAACTGAGCACATCTCAGCGCAGCCAAGACGACCCTTAGGAGTGGGCGCGAGCCGGAAATGGGCAGCGAAAAGTGGGAGAGAAAAGTAGAAATAAAGGGAGAAAGAGAAGGAGAAAAAGCTGGAAGGAAAATGAAAAATGGAACCGAAAGCAAAGGAGTGCAAGAGGGGCAGAAATTGCAAACAATTGTCGTCATTTTTGTCCCTCCTTTTGGCTCCCAAAGTCTCCATCTCATGCTCTGCATTCGAGCTCCTCTCGCCCCCAAATGGAAACACTCCACTTTCCATTTTCAGCCCATTTGCGCTTCCATCCTTCTCTCTGGCTCGGGCCACTTCCGGCCGACTTGGAGCCGCAAACAAGTGGCCTTTTTGGGCGACTTTTGAGCGCAAAATTGGGTGTTTGTTTGCGGCGAGTTTGCGGCAAAGATTCCTCACTCTTAGCTCACATTTTCAACGCAAATCTTGAAATCTCACACAAAAACCTCAACCAATCAGATCAGAGCTGCCACCATTTGCCACACTCTTTTGCCAACTGCTCAAAACATGATTTTGAACCCATTTTCAGGCCTGAAAAGGCGCCTCAGAAAGGGTCTCAAAATGGGTCTGCTTTATAGTCTTGCCCAGTGAGCTAGTCTCTGGCAGCGCTGGTCTCGCGCCCAGTTTCTGGCCAGCGCGCCAACCCTTGTCCTCAAGCAGCCCAACTCGCAAACAAGCAGCCCAACTCTTGCCCAGCAGAGCGGAAGTGGGCCCACTTCCGCCCTTGGAAGTGGGCAAAATTGCCAAGCAAAATTTGCCGAGCAAAACTGCGCTCTGGCTGCTCGCGCGCGTGCTCAAAGGCTGCGCGTGGGCGCCAAACGCGGCCGGAGACACTCTCGCCTGGCCTTTGGAGCGCAGTCTGAGGGGGCAGATGGCGTTAAAGTGCACTTCCTGGCCTTTGGAGCTGCAGCCAGTGACCAGCGAGAGACGAACGAGTGGCCGAAGAGTGACCATCGAGCGCCAATCAGCGACCAAGTGGCCGCCGGTCACTCTTGCTGCTCGGCTCGATCGGCCAACTGGGACAGATAATCGTTTGTTGGGCGCTTCCATAACGCACTTCCGGCCTGGCTGGAAACTGCGGCTACTTGTTGAGCGGCCGAAAAGGGACTGTCTTTGGCTGATTTTCGCCTAAAAACAGCCAAAGACACTCTCTGGGCTGCTGCTGGTTGCCACTTTGTGCACTCGAGTTGGCCATGAGAACTGGAGAGTGTTCGTGTGTGCTTGTGTGCGATGAGATTACCTCTGGAGAGAGCGCGAAATTGGCCGCCTGGCTGGCCCATTTTGAGCCCAATCTGAGCTGAACTCCAAACACAGTTGAGCGCGATGGATCACATTTGATCGCATTTGATCATATTTGGCCACATTTTGCCGCCAGACTGAAGCTAGAGAGCGGCCAGACTTAGTTTGTTGGAGAAATTTTCTGGCCGCGACAAAAGAGCCGCCCCACAGCTTAGGGCCGCCCGCACAGCTCAGCTCGGCTCAGCTCAGCTAAGGACACACAACTAGGGCCAGAGTTCACACGCGGCCCCACTCAAGTCGGCGGCCAAGTAATCTTGATTCATCACCAAAAGGGGCCAGTTTCCGGCTGGCGAAAGAACCGCAGAGGCGCCACAAGAGAAGAGAAGAGGCTCTGTTTGAGCTGTGCTGGAGAGCGCGCGCGAAACAGTCTCTAATCTGTTCGACTTTGATTTCCACTTGGGGGCGGCCATTTTGATTGAATACTAATGAGCTGGCGGAGGTTGCGCGTTGCTCAGCATCTCGCGCGCTCACATCCTAAGGATTGGGCGACATTGGATATTGCAGCGAGACGGCCGACTACAGTCTGCGGGCTTTTGCACCAGTTTTGCAACAGTTTTGCCCCCTTAGAGCACGCGCCAACTGAGCAAACTAACGTTCACACGCCCCCAACACAGACAGACACAGACAGACACACGCGCCCTCACTGACCACAAGCATTTTGGGCCAACTTTAAGTCTGGAAAACTGGCTCTTCATAACAATTACTGGAACAACAAACTTTCAATTCAATTCAATTCATCATAATCAGCAACCAAGCAAAGAGGGACAACACACAGAGATTAGCACAACTCCTAACTGGCGGCGCTCCTTTGGGCTAAATAGAAACATTTAGCTCGAAAACACGCCACTCTCTGCCGGTCGCTAACTGAAAGGAGTGGCTCCTCTTCTTCTTGCGAGCGGCTCATCATTATGCAAGGCGCTTGCGTGGGCGTGCGAAAGTGGACACACGATTAAACATGCACACACGCCGTCTGGTTAATGCAAAGAGCGTGCACCAAGAGAGCGCCACACTCTAGCCAGACCAGCTCCAGACTGGCCCAATTGATTTGGGCCGCCCACAGGCAAGTTCTCACGTTGCAAAGTGGTGTCTGTCTTTGGTGGAAGGCCGCCACTTTGCACTCTATGCAAATTTTCCAGAGCTCGTGCTCTGCCGGCCAGTCTTACATTCACGTGTTTCCGCCCAGTTTTCGGCCAGTTTTCGGCTCGGTGAGCTGTCTCAGAGTCTTTGAACTCGGTTTCCCAAGCTTGGCGACTGATGCGAAGACTTATGGATGCAAAGACCAATGCGAAGACCAATGCTAAGACAGTATAAAGACAATTTAAAGACAGTATAAAGGCTGTATTAAGATTGTGAAAACTACTAATAACAACACACAGTCTATAGCGGCGGGCGACGAAAGCGCCATCTGGCGGTGGCCGCCGCAACTAGAGCTCAACGCGCGCGTGATTGACAGCGCCAGAGCACTGGTTTGACGGGCGGCCTGTCAGGCGCACACACGCAGAGGGGCACACAAACAAGTGGCGCTGGGGGGCACTTGTTTGGGCTTAGGCTCGGCAAACCTAGAGGCCCAGAGCGACGAGAAGGCCTCGCCTGCAGAGTGCCAATCATCGGCATTGGGGATTGGCGGCCGCCCGATAACGAGCCCAAGTTTCCGGCCGCCAAGCACGCCGAGAGAGAGAGAGAGAGAGAGACAGAGGCGAACAGCAAACGGCGCCCCAGCGGGTCCACCCACGATACAATGGCCGTGTGTCAGTGCGGTTGACACTCGTGAACCCTCGCCTGCAACGCCTGTCTCAGTCCACGAGGCTCGAGCGCCGCCGGAACAAGTTCAAGTGGGCCGCGAGCACCTTGCGCTGGCGCGGCGGCAACGCCGCTCGGTCTGAGTTTGGGGCGCCGCGGCTTAGGGTCGGCGGGAACAAGTGTCATTTGGTTGGCAAAGTTGCAGCTCGTCGTCCGTTTGTTCGTCTGTTCAGCCGCCCGGCCACACTGGCAGCCCTTAGGGTCGGTCGCATTTCGACGCCCACACACAGGCCCAAGTGGGGCCCAAGTTGGGCGCCATCAAATGTGACACTTACACCAACAGCGACACTTAAGCTCCCGCCGAAAGCCAACGCGAAACCTGGCCCCAAACTGGGCTGGAAAGCGGCCGAAATACTTGCTCAAACTGGAACCTTGTTGCCCGTCAGAGGCAGTCTGCGTCTGGCGTTCGCCTGCAAACTGGGGCGCCTCTCGCTCGCTCGCTCGGATCAACTGTGCAAACTTTGGAGACACAAAATTGATTGAATTAAAACATCTCTCTTCTCGCTCGCTCGCTCGCTGCTCTGAGGGTCTAATTTATGGCAGCCAAACAGGCAGGGCGGCATCCCCCACCCTTGCAGAAAGCGGGCTCCTTTTGATAAACATGGCAGCACTTCTCGCCCAAACAATACGCCCGAAAGCAGCCTGGCTGCCACGAGCCTTCGCGAGGCGGACAACAATTGATTCGGCGTTTTGCTCCCCGTCGGGCCACTCAAAACTGGGCCTCCTCTGGGCCCCAATTGGCTTTTGCACTGATTTTAAGTGGCTGGCAATAATTCATAATTTCGCGCCTCTGGCCGGCCGCTGCGCAGCTCTGGCGGCGAGTGCGCGCCAGCGAACTTCCAACTGGCGCACCAGCAACTCTCGGCGGCCAGACACTGTGTGCGAGTGTAACGTACACAGTCTGTACCGTACACAGTCTCTGGCGCACACAGTCTCTAGCGCACTGCACACGCTGCGCCCCGTCGCCAAAGAGGCGCCAAAAAAGCGCCCCAAATGCACCCATTGGGCGCCCACGATGCTCCCGCTTGCTCCCTGCATGTCGCCTGCATGTAAGCGCCGGCCAGAGCTTACTGGGCGGAAGATTAATGTCGATTAGATGAACAAGTGGCTTGGCCGGCCTTTTATTCGGCCCGTCGCCCGTCGGGGAAAGGAGGCCGAGCAAAGAATTGGCCCCAAAAAATGGCACCCAACAAGCGGTGGTCTGTTGGTGGAGCTGTTTTCTAGCGGAGCGGCTCAGCTCTGGGCCGGATTGCCCATGTTGGTGATCATGAAGCGAACCTAAGCAACAACATTTAGCACCGAGCGGCCCATTGTGCTCGGCCGGGTTTCTCTGTTGAAAAAGAGCTATAAAATCAATCAACAGTGAAGAGGAACAATTGGAGGAAATGTTCTTTCCATTTGGGGAGGCCCCTCCCTCTCTCTCGCTCGCTTTGAGCTGCTGCTGCTGAGTAGGAGGAGCCAGTCCATCTTTTTGGCGGCCATTCTGTGATTGTGAGTTGCGTGCAGGCCACTTGAGAGTGTATGTTTTTGTTGCGGGCCAGCTTTTTCCAAGTGCGCCTGCGGAGCGCGCGAATCCTGCTGCAGAAATGCTCTGCGTGGGCCGCACTGCTTTCGCTACGAAGGCAAACGAGTGGGCGCACACAGCGCACAGTAGCGCGCAAAGAGGCACTAATCAAATAAGAGTTGCTCCATTCGGTGCGCACAGTGCGCCCTGCACAAAGCACAGGGAATGGAGCGCCACGCAGACGCGGACGCAAAAAACCGCCGCCCGCCCTTAGCTCGCCCTTCGAGCTCCACTGCACAGACTCATTTGTTCCGGCCCCCAAAAGGCCCACTTTTCCGCTCCCCCAACAAGTGCTCACCCGCTTCCAGCCGCCAGCGACCACTTCCGAGCTACCAGGCGCCAACCAGGCGCACGAGACGGCCGCATCACGTGGCCGCGGGCCGGAAGCGCCCAGTGGCTCTGGGGCGGCGCTGCACCTGCGCGGCCCAAAAAACGCCCGGCCGATATAGTTTTGGACGGCCGAGTGATTGATGGGGCCGATTGCGTGGGCGTGGGCCGCCCCAAAGCCGGGCGGTTGCCGTGGCGGTGGCGCCGCAACTCTGGCCTTTCGGGGCCAGTTTTATGCCAGTTGGGGCCAGTGCGCCGCCCTCGGACACCTGTCGATGCTTTGGGGCGGCCCTCTGACAGGGAGCAGCGGTGGGCAGACAGTGGGGCTTAGGAACGAGCGCGAAATGGGCCCCAAATGGAGCGGCGCGGCATCATTAATTATCTCAATCGAGCGCCGAATTGGCCAATGATAATCGAGCGTGCCTGGCAACTGGCTGCTGGCGGCTGGCAACTGCTGCTGGTGGGCGCGCGGATGTTTGCCCGCCGGCTGTCAGTCGGACACTGGCAATTGGCGGCCAACTGGCGACTGGCAATTGCCGATCGCCAGATTGGAGTGATTATTGCGGCCAAAAAGAGGCCCAGCAGGGTGGACAGGTTGCTGCTGGTGGCCAGTTCACTCGTTGGGCTGTTATTGTTGTTGGAGTGCAACAATAAGAGGACACAAAACAACAATTGCAATGGCGACGGTTGCGGGGCCAGAAGAGGCCAGCAGATAAGGAGGATAATTTGTTATCTGGGCTGGTGCGTGCCGCAGACAGTGCATGCTGGAGCGGGCGTATTGCCCATTGCGTATTGTGCACTGTGCACTGTGCAGACTGAACGCGCTCTGTGCGTCGCAATATTGCGCGTGTCGGACTGTGCGCGGCGGACGCGTGGGCGTTTCGGGCCCGCCCGACGCGCCGCGCTAATCCAGTGCACTGTGCGAGCGCGGACACCCGCCCGCCCGCACGAACAAGTGGCCCGCCGAGGAATCAATTTTGGCCGCCCACTGACCGCAAATGGGCCAAGATTAATACGTCGCCCCTCGGCTGTCCGTGCGGCCTGGCCCTAACAGCGCCCCTCGGACGGTCGGCGGCGCTCGTCCGCCCCTGAGCGACAGGCGCGAAGCGAAAAAGTCAACCGGCGGTCAACTGGAGCGGGCGGGCAGACCTCAGCTCGGCCCCCGTGGAGGCGCCCCTTTTTTGGCCCGCATTAGGCCACAAGTTTGAGCTCCTTCGGCCAAAGTCGCGCAAAAAAGTGACTCTAAGGGTCCCCCGACGCTTAGAATGCCTCGGCCGCACTTGGGGGCGCCCCCGGAAGAGCCGCCGACGCGGCCGCCGATCAGGTGCGGCCCAGCAGGTCGGCGGGCGGCCTGGCCGCAGTGCCAATGATGCGCCGCTCCAATATTTGCATACGGCCGGGGAAACAAGTGCAGGAAGGCGGCTTGGGGCCCAGCTGGAGGCCGTGCGGTCGAGTCGCCCGTCAAAATGGGCCCATTTTTGTCCATTGTGCGCGCGTGTTTGACTTGTGCGCGCACAGCGCAATAGTCGCGCAATATTCGCCCCAACGACAGTCTGCGGGCCGCGCTCGCTGTGCTGCACAGCGCTGGACAAACTGTGCATTGCAGAGTCTGTGCGGCGCAATCCAACGCGCGGCCAATGCGCGACAATGAATGATGACGGCCGACAAAATGGATCGGCCCAGCTTAGTGGGCCTCTGATTCAGGCCCGTCTGTCTGCGCGTCTGTCTAGGGCCGAGTTGCTTTTAATGTGCTATTTGCTTTGCTCGCCGGCGGAGCTAATGTGCCCGCCGAGCAAACAGAGCCGAGCGGGAGGGCGCCGATTTGGTCGGATCACAATCGCCGCCAACTACAACAACAGCAGCAACAACAACGACAACAAGTGCGCCCCGAACTAGATTAAAGGCTTCTGGAGACTGGAGACTGTCTGCGCTGCGCCCGGCGGCCAGATTGGGCCGTCTTGTGGCGCCCTGTGGGTCCAGTTGGTCGGCCAATTGGCCCACTGGACTAGCCGGAAGGCCGAGGGGCGCCAGTCATCAGTGTCGTCACGCGGCCGACTTTGATCAATGGCTTTGGCGAGCCGATTGGGCCAGTGGGCGGCCCAAGTAATTCGCAAATTTACTGCTCGCCAACCAGCTCCTGCCAGCGGCTGCCCATTTCATTGGAGATTGGCCACTGCATTGCAATGGCTGCGGCATTGCAGTGCTGCTGCTGCTGCTGCCACACAACAAACAACTGCTCCTCTGCTTTTGGGGACGAGCAGGATGAAAGCAGCGGATGAAATAAACAAACAAGTGGAAAAATTATCATTAAATTACCATTAGAGATTGAACACTTTTGGCAATAAAATGGTTATTAGTTTCGCCCCTTCTCTGCAAAGGCCTTTCGACACGCCTCCGCCGCTCGGGCCCGCTCGGCTCCTGCGCGACACAATGGCTTAGCTGGCGGCCCAGTGGGTCCTCGGCACTTCCGGGATGAGGCCGGCAGATTGGGGGCGAGAAGCGAGTGGCGAGAGTCGAAAAGGCGCCCGAGACTGTGGTGGGCGCAGTGGGCCGTTTGCAGCGCGCAAGCAGTGCAGACAGTCTGCAGTGCACAGTCTGCAGTGGAGAGTCTGCAGTGCAGACTGCGTGCGGCGCGCACTGCACTTGCTCGTGCACTTGGCCGCACGCGCGAACCCCTTTTTCCTGCGGCGCCATTTTTGTCGCCCGGTTATTTATGAGCGCCCGCCCGGCGCCCCACTGCCCACGGGCGCCCTTCCGCCTGGCTCGAACACAGGCGGCACGATTGGGGCTTTCTCTGCCAAGTGTTGTGTGAAATTTGGAGCCAGTGTGGCGTGAAACTGGCCCACGAGCTGCAGGTGGCGCTCCAAGGGGATAGGCCCCCTGGGCGGCCTAGTCTGCCAGTTGAGGCCAACTAGGAGGCCAGTGCGGCGTTTTAACAAAAATGATTCTCCGCCAGAAATGATTCTACTTGATTTGAGTTGAAATTAATTGCTTTCTTGCGAGCCCCAAAGCAAGGCGGCGCCCCACAGGCGAGACGCGGCCAACCTTCCGGCCAGACTGGCCCACAGGCAACTGGGCGGCAATCGGAATTGGGCCTCGAGCTGGAGGACAAGTGAATTGGGCGCCGATGGAGTGGAAAGCGGAAGGAAGAAGGAAAGAAACGGCGGCCACTTGTTCTGCTCGTTGGAGGTGCCTCATCATTTGCGGCAGCCCTAAGGGCCGGCCAACAAATCGGCCCCAAGGATTCTTCCGCTCGGCTGGCCTGTGCATTGTGGCTTGTGTATGGTGCATAGTGCATTGCGGCTTGTGCATTGTGCATTGTGGCCGCCTTGTGCGTTCAATGCATGCTTTGGTGGCTCCTCTTGGCTGCTGGCGAGCATGTAACAAATATGATTTGTTCAAGTTGCTTTCGTCCGAGCCACTGGAGCAGCTTTGGCGCCCACTGTTCCTACTCGCCAGCTTGTTCGCTGGCGGCGCCGTTTGGGCGCAATGGGCGAAATTGGCCGCTCGTTAGCCGGTCGCCAGCGGCCCCAAACCGCCGCGAACAAGTGGGAGCAGCCCGCTCGCGCCTTTCGGGCCCCAACGAGTGCCAAAAAAGGGCCAAAAAAGCGCCAGCAACCAGCCCAAAGGACAACCAAAGACAATGGGCAACCAGCCGGCCCGATCGAGCGGAAGTTGGCCCGGCGGCCAGTTTATTTGGGCGGCCCCTGAGCGTTGCGGAACGGTGGCAGTTGGCTGGTTGTTGCGGCTCGTTGGCGCAACCGCCTCATCTCCTTTCCTCTCCTCTCTCGTTTCCGCCTGTCGGCTGCTCGCTCTTGGCCTCTCGTCAAATTTTTTCCCGCTGCTAAATTTAAACCCAATCCTGAGGCGAACAATCGGGGGCCAACTTGCCCATCAGCCGGCCTCTGTGTGTCAGTGGCCGCCCCTCAGCCTTTTGCGGCCTGATCGGCCTTTTTTGGACCTGTTTCTGGGCTGGGCTCCAATTGCGGGGGCGCAGTTGGATTGCGTGCATCTGGAAACCGGAAGGGGCGCTCAAAAAGGCGCAAAAGGGAGCTGAAAGCGGCGCCAACTCTCGTCTGACCTGCCCGTTGGCGCGCCCAAAAACAAACCCGCACAAGCGGCAATGCAAAAACACAGCGCTGCACTGCACTGCACTGCATTGGGCCGCCCAACTCACTGCAGCAAGTCCCATAGGCGCCCCATCGCGCGTTGGCCCTCGCACTGCCTGCATGTATCCTATGAAGCCGCCCTTTGCCTCGCACCTCTCCAGCTCCTCAAATCTATTGCCGCCCTGCTGCTCGCACCCAATTGTCCTATATACACTGTCTGGCCCTTTCCAAACAGGTAGCAGAGTTTCAATTTTACAAACAGCCCCAAGAGACAATCATGAATTCGCTTGACGACTTGGTGGGCAGAGATTTTGCCCCCTTTCAGGACATCATCAACGTAACGCTGGCTCCCACCCCGAACACCACAACCATCATTGATACCAAGACTGTCTGCAACTGTGCCAGCGAGTGGAACAGTTTGAGCAAACCACTGACCAACAGTATTTTGGAAAGCAATCAGTTGAGATACAAAATGAACGAAGTGTTCAAGGAATTATTCAACACCACCTCAATTGTGATGGACAGAAACAGAGATAAATGCGACCTAAGTCTCGTTTGGGCCACCCTGGCATTTGTATTCATCTCCATGCTCATCACCATCGGCTCGGTCATTTATTTGTTCCTAAACCAGATCAGTCTCATTAGTGGAACTGGGAAAGCAATGGGCGAGAGGACGCCCAACGAGGAATCTGCCCTAGTTGGTGATCTTTCCAGCACAGTGCCAACCATGAGACAACCAAGTCGGTTCCCCACCTTCAGGAACCAGTATTCGCCACAGTCGCCAAGTGGGCTTCCCAGCCAGCAACAGCAGTCCTTGGCCGCTCCTAAATCCGTCACCAATATTCCACAGGTGACGCGTGCTCCAGACTCGCCCAGCCAAATGGCCGACGGAGCCCCATCGCCCCTCTCGACAGTATTCAACGCGGGCCAGCCTGACTCGGCCAAGGCGACCAAGTCGCCCCAGGAGACCGGCGTGGCCTCCAATCCGGGCTCAAACATCTCGCAAGCAAGTCGACGCAGGTTGGTACTCCCGGCACCAAAAGGGCCAAGTCCAATCACTCGAGAGTCCAGCTCCGGCGCCATGAGGTAGTCTGTCTGTCTGTATGAGATTGCCATATATTTTTCCCCATCCTTTGAGCCTATTCGATTGCATTCAGCCCATCCTTTTGGGCATAAATTTATCCTCATTTCAAGACTAAGAACGACATCCACAGAGTGGTGGCCAAGATGAGCATTGCGAAGTAGTGGCTTGCTGAGTGGTAAATGCTAGATCCTTGCCAACTTGAACTACCGCTTGTTATGGAAAGATACTCGCCCTCGCTGCAGGCGGGCGGACACACTGGCTCGCCATTTGGGGACCGCTCGAGACGCACTGAACTGGAACGGTCGCCCAACTTGTTGATCGCCCGACACCTGTAAGTGCCGTAGTCACGCTCCTCAACTCGCCTGATGCGAAGGGTGGACGACAGATAATCGTGGGAGGTTGAGATTGTATTGATAGAATATTGCTGCTGTTGCAGTTGTCCCTCGGCATTGTTGGCAAATGAGTTGATCTGATATCCATCCTTCAGCCAACTTATGTCGGACAAAGGCGAC
>Ga0268247_10000180_pt1 | contig 22119 bp, 18 predicted proteins | sample AgamicOrMae_FD_200245 | JGI IMG/M metagenome (GOLD analysis project Ga0268247, IMG submission 200245) | Agave microbial communities from Guanajuato, Mexico - Or.Ma.e (v2) (version 2) | ecosystem: Host-associated > Plants > Phyllosphere > Phylloplane/Leaf | place: Guanajuato, Mexico | collected...
GAAACCAAATTTGTATCATGTCCCGATGGAGAGATAAGTAAGCGCCGCGAGGTTGTACATACAGTAAATTTGCATGAGATTGATGTAATCAACAGTAGGACACAAGGGTTTTTAGCACTTTTTAGTGGGGATACAGGGGAGATAAAACCAGAGATAAGAGATCAAATCAATGCTAAGGTACAGGAGTGGCGCGAAGAAAATAAGGCTGAGATAACAACCGGAGTATTATTCATCGACGAATGTCACATGTTAGATATAGAATGCTTTTCATTCATAAATCGAGCCATCGAATTGGATCTCGCCCCCATTGTAATCATGGCCAGTAATCGAGGTATGACAAAAATTCGTGGAACTAATTATATCTCGCCCCATGGCTTGCCGATGGATCTCTTGGATAGGATGGTAATCATAACAACTTCCCCTTACTCAGCCGGAGAGCTGAAGCAAATAATCAGGATCAGGTGCGACGAAGAGGATGTTAAGGTGAACGAGGAGGCTCTAGAGGAGCTGACTAAGATCGCTGGACAATCGTCTCTACGCTATGCCATACAATTGATAACAACTTCCAGTTTGATCGCAAATCGGCGGAAAGCTGATCCAAGAGAGGTAACTGTGGATGACATTAATCATGCGTATAGATTGTTCCTGGATGAGAAGCGATCTTGCAAGTTCTTGCAAGAGTATGAGTCGCATTTCAAGTTGGATTTCTCGCCAAGTTCCGTTGGCATCTCATCGTGATCTGTAGGAGAGGAGGGCCACAAATGGTGCTCAATGAATAGGAGGATACATGAAACTATTCAGGTACACATGACCAATCGGAATAAAAACCAAAGAGAAGAGTCGTGTGTCGATTACTTTGCCTCAGAGCTCCACAGCGACCAAGGTTAATGAATGAATCTCTGTTGGATGCAGACCAGCATAGAGGACTTGCTATTTTGATTTCAGAATGATGCTTGTTTTGAAAGAAAAAGGAGGAATGTCACCCGTGTGTTATATGTTGCAAAAGGCGTGATGCATTATTGTTTGTGTGTTGTTCATTGTGGATTGGTTGGTCGGGCGAGAGTCATGAGAGTCAATTGATTGTGCTCGATAGGAGTGTCCCACCGCTTTGGTATGAGCCACTTGAACCGGCTGGCCGGCGGGCGGCCAATAATTCACATACATAGTTGCTGTCCGTCCATTTGTTGGTAGACACCGCCCGCAGAGTTGCGAGCGCGTTAAATCATTAGAGAAACTTGATTCACTTTTGCCAGAGGCCAAAAACGTATCAATTTTGAGAGTGCGCTTTAAATTGTCGGCCAACTCGAGAAGACATTTAGAATTAGTTGTTCGTGGTTCTATTCAAATGAGATTAAACCACTTTTGAATAGGACCATTTGTTAGGAGTCGGATGTTTGCGAGTTGCGAGAGGGGAGGAAAGCACTTTTGGGGAAGGAAAGTGGAAAGGAACGAGGAATAAGGACCAACAATCATCATCGAAGGGAGGTATTATTTGTGTGTGGTCTGCTAGTATTTGTGGTCGGTCACTTATGCTTTCTGCTTTGTGCTGCTGGGACGCTTTTTACGATTTATAGCGTCCCATTGTTGTTGCCCCAAATCGACTGTTGTTACCCAAACCAAATGGCCGCCATTAACCGAGAGACACTTTGTCTGCCGGCTCGATCCGTTCGGCTTGGTGACAATGGGCCACCACTGAAGAGTAGGAGAGGCCACAAAAGGGCCCCATCGTGGTGGGCATGTGTTGGGGGACCATGGGGAATGATGTTGTTTCAGGCTGAGGCTCGATTTCGCAATGTGTGGCAAAGCACTGGCATATGATACATGCAATTATCGGCCAGGGGAGGACACTTTTACGAGCTGGAGGCACTTTCTGGGGATGAAAAACAGACAAGCGAGGCCACAGCTTCCTGACGAGAGAGGGTGGCTTTACCTGGGGGAACATTCGAACGGCAATCAGGCGGACAAAGAGAACTCTCTCAAGGGCAAGGTGGGCACTTAAAAGGTGCTCCAAGTTTCGATTGCGCCGCCGTCTGTTGGTCTGAGCTAATCTCTATGGCTTGATAGTGGCTGATTGGTTTTTATGTCTAAATTTGACTCGAGTTGTTGTTGTTTTTGCCCACTCTCCTTTAGCCAACTCTTGTTCCTGCCTTTTCCTTTCGCTCGAAAAGTAGCTCGTTCCGAGAGCCACTTTTTCAGCTTCCACTTGAAGGAGGCACAAGGATAAAAGGAAGCTTCAGATCGAAAGCCAAGGAGAGAAATTGTTGCATCTTATGATTCTTTTTATTTGGGTTATATTTCCATCTCAAGCATGTTCAGGCCCACAATCAGGCCAAGTGGTCTCTCGCTAAACGAGACTGCTCGCACTCCAGCTGCTCGTCGACCAGAGAAACAGGAAGGCCATTTGGAGTGTCTGTGGGCCAAAGTCTGTGGCCCACTTTGCATGATGCTGATTTGAAGCTGGTGCAACTGTTTTCTGGCTCGAGTGGCTCGTGAAAACCTGAGAGGGAAAAATGTGAAACCGAGACTGTGAGTGCCAAATTGAGGTTCTTCGAAGATTTTTCGGAAAAATTTCCAGCATTGCGACTTGCAATCCAATGCTGGAGATCCAAAGATCTCAGACCTGCTCAATAGCAAATTTGCGAACTGTTTTCAGCCGATCAACAAGTGGACAAAACGACGAGATGGACAAAAGGGCGGCCGAGATGGTGAATAGTGAGCAAAAGTGTGCTCACGTGGTGCTTTCCCACGCAATCGGGGTCCCAATTGACGAGGCAGATTTCATATTTTCGCCTGTCTCTTTTGTGCTGCTCAAAGGCTGTTCGAGAGAGGCCCAAAGAGAAATAGAAGAAGACACTCCTCCAGTTTGGGCCAGTATTTAGTGGGCGCAAATTGAATCATGTTTGCTTGTTTCTCGCCACTCTCCATGCCAGTGTTTGGCCGCAAACAAGAGCAACAAGTGCTCGGCGCGAGGAATTTCTTCTTCTGGCCCTCTTCTCGTGGCCTGTCCAACTCGTGGACTGTGCTCGGCTCACAATCGTGTGCTCGTCATAATCGTGTCCCCCTCAACTCTCAGTGGGATTTCCTCCGACTCTAAGGTATGACTTATCCTGCGCGATTTTTCAGGCTGACTTTCCTTTGAATTTTCTCCAAATTTTGCCCGCCGAGAGCCATTCTGCGGCACTTCCATGGGCGTCTCCATGGCCTCGAGCCGGCGGCTCATTGATTCACAAGTGGAATTTGGGCTGTGGTCCGATGGGATGGGACCGGGGCTGAGGCTGATGCTGAGGATGGGGGAGAAGAGCGATCGTTTTGGCCGTGAACATGAACTGGTTCGAGGCGGTGGAAGTGAGAGGCAGAGGCAGTTTGTGTGGTTGCTGTGCTTGTTGCTGTTGTTGGGGAGCTGAGGAGGAGGAAGAATGGGATTCTCAATTGATTGGTGATTGGAGATTTGCTCTGGCCACAGTTTAGCCACTCGTTTGGGCCAGTTGTTTGGCCGGCCTTTGGGCGCGTCAAGCGCGAGCCAAACTGTGGCCCCAAAACAGTTTGTTGTTGTTTTGCTTGTCATTGTTAATGCGCGTTCGCACAGCTGAGAGCTGAGCTGCGCGCGGCCATGCTTCTTTGGCCCGCGCGACTCACTCTTGTGCGCCTGCGGGCCGCCCGAAGTCCCGAAAAGGCAGCCAAAAGAAGCTCGGCTCGCTCAGCTCGCCCGATCGAGATTGACTTTCGAGATGGAGAAGTGTTAATTTCGGCTGTCTGTTTGCGGCGAGCAAACAAACCCAAACACACTCCTCCCCGAGCGGCCCGAGCGCCGCAAATGCCGAGCCCGAGCAACTGGCCCGCGCCGCTTCATTATCCTCCTCCAGCCCGCCCGTCTCTCTGTCTGTGCGTCTGTCTGTCTGTGTGTCTCGATTCCATCGGCCACAAGTGTCCCCCAGAGCGGCGGCCTCTTGTGGCCTGTTGGCGTCTGAGACTGGGGCCGGCGTGCTCGAGTTGGCGGAGGAAAGAGAAAATCTCTTGATCGGCGCTTGTTGCTGAAAAGTGACACTTTCGTGCCGCCTTTTGCCTTTTGACTCGCGCCGCCAACTCCTCAACGCTTGTTGCTTGTTGCTCGCTCCAAAAGGGGGCTACTCTTCGGCGGTTGAGGCGCAAAATAGTGCAAAATGGTGCAAAATAGTGCAAAATAGCACAAAATAATGCAAAAAAGCGCTAAAGAGCAACTACAACTCAATTTGCTGCGCCCAAACGAGAGGCCAGCTGAACAACGGGCGCCTCTGGAGGAGACTGGGCGGCGCCTCTCGAGCATTCCGGCTCCTTTCGGGCCCGCGACCTGAGCTCGTTTGTCTTGCTCTCGTTTCCTCAACTTGGCCCACTTCCCCCGCGCTCTCTGTCTCCGCCGCATGCCATTTTCTGCACTGCGGAGTCAAACTATTGACAAAATATTGCCATTCTCTGGGGCCGGCCAGTCTGCTGGTTGCAGTCTGCCCCTTGCAGTCCTTCCAGTTGCAGTCCTCCCAGTTGTTGTCGCCCAATCGCAGCCGCCAGTCGTCCTGAATGCGAATGCCAGACAATCCGTTACGGATGCCGAGCGCGCTAATCGATTGTGCGGCCCCCTCGCTCAGTCGCGGGACAGTGCGCGCGGGCCAAGCGGGCGGCCCGCACGCTCAGCCCAAAGCCCAAAGCCCAACCCAAAGCCGAACCTGAGCGGCGCCCGCACGTCTGCTGTTCGGCCGCCTATAAAGCGCGCACACGCACGCCCAACGCTCGCCACGCCCACCCGCTTGTGTTCTCCGTCCGCGCGCGCAAATCCCATAAGCACACAATTGGGGCGAATTAATCTTGATCGAGAGCGCGCCGCCGGCCGACGACTGTCTGCGGGCTGAGCACTGTGATCGGGCGTGCGACTCGACCCTTAGGGCCGGCCGGCCACTCGCTGCTTGTTGCGAGTGGGGCGGCGCCTCTTTGGCTCAGCATATCGCAAATCGGCCACATAATCACGTCCAATAATTCGCCAAACACCAACACTAATTCCCGCCACGAGCACGTGCTCCTCTTGCTCCGAACGAGGGGCACAAGAGCTTGGCGCTGAGCCCAAAGCGATTGGCTGTTATCTTGACTTTCGGCTGGCCTTTGGTGTTTGTGTGTCTGCCTGTTCTCAGACTGTGTTCCAGAGACTGTGTGCCAGACTGTGTGCCAGAGACTGTATACAGTTTTGCAATTTGTTGAGCGCGACAACAACAAATTGATACATCACACAAGCGACGTTTGACGTCTCAATGCGCCGCGAGAGAGCGAGCGACAAAAAACTAATCGGCCTCCCAAGTTGAAAGAGGCAAAAAAGGGGCTTTGCATAATTCGGCGTGACTTTTCTTTGCGCGAAGAAAAGTTCCAGCAAAGAAACCAGACCTTCTCTCTGTTGCTCTCTGCCAATCGCTCTCTGTTGGCCCTCAGGATAAGGAGCAGCCGGCGGCCCTTAGGTCTGGAGGCAGAGAGGCAGAGAGAGGCCAGTCGGCGTCGTTCGAGTTGGGGGCGCGCAAAGGGCGCTTCCTGCGCGCCAGAAATGAATCGAGCGCCGCACACACTCTATAACAGAGTCTAGGCCCACCAGAAGTTGGCCAGCGCGACGCAAATCGATCGCAATCACACTTCTGTCACCATATTTGAGCATGTTTTGCGCTCGCTCGTTCGCCGGTTCATCTTGCTGCCTTTTAGGCGCGTTTCCTGCGCGCAAACTGGCCCTTAGCTGAGGGAAACCTAAGCGCAGCCAAGGGCCAGTTTGCGCCACAAAAATGGCCGCCAAAATTGGTGAATGGAAATGGGGCGAAGCAGCAGAGCATGTCTGCGAGCTGCTCGCAAAAGGCGAACAGAAACGATTCTCAGTTTGCGGTGGGCCTTTAATGAGCTTTGCGCGTTGCCAAATCCGAATCAATCGGCGGCCCTTGTCTGCGCCCTCATGTTGTGGTTTGTTTTTCTCCAGCACTGAGCTCACGAGTCTCGAGCAGAACATTGGGCCGAAAATTGGGGCCAGAATTGAGTGTTCACACGTTGGCAGCGAGCAAACTGTGCACTCACTTGCGGCTGCAAGAAGAAGAGTGTCTCGCGCGAGAAGATTCAAGTTTTCGTGGGGGAAAAAAGTGGGCGAGAAATCGCGCACCAAAAGTGAACGAGAAATCGCGCACCAAAAGCGCAACTGTTAACGGGCCATTTTGGCCACCAATTGGCCACCAGCAGCAGCCCGAAAAGCAAATGAGCAACATTGAGCAGCCTTGCTCAATGTCAAATCAAGCGCAAATTAACTCGCCCATGCTCATGCGGCCCACTCGCTTCCTGCGCCCAACCAATGGCCATTGCCGCCCCATTGGAGCACATTTGGTCCTCCTCTCATCATATTTCTCCCCACTGCTGCCCTTCCCCTCGAAAAAGCTCTGCTTCCTCTCGCCTTCCGAGTCGCCTGATTGGCCGCCGGCAAGTATTGTCGGCCAGTGGTCGGCCAACTGGGCGGCTCACTAAACGGCGAGCATGAGCTTCATTCAGTGCCAATTGGGAGCTCGTTTGGCCAACACATTTGCTCGCCGGCAAATGGCCAGCAAATGGATGTTTGCGGCGCCACAGGGCCGAAAGTAGTATCAGAGTGGCGGTGGAAAAGTGTGAGTGGAAAAGTGTAGGAGAAGTGTAAAAGTGTAAAAGAAGTGGAAAAGTATGAAAATTTTCACCCCGAAACGCGCTCGAGTGGAAAGCTGCACAAAAAGCCCTGTTTGTGGGCTGTGTGCGAGAGCGAGTCTGTGTTGTTCGCCGTTGCTAGTCTTTAGCCACTTTTGCCGCTGTCTCTCTGCAGCAGTGCTCTTGTTTTGCTTCTTAACTCTGCGCTCTGGCGAACTTTGTCTCCTCCGCGCAAAGTTCGCTAGTCTGCCTTTGTCTGCGCGACGAGCGAACGAGGCAAACAAAGCACAAATTGAGTTGTTGCTCTAATTCTAATTCGCCGCTCCCACTTCTCAGCGGCACTTTTCCAAACCTAAGCTCTAACTGCCCCGCTTGGCCAAAAAAGACCCCCACTTTTCCCCCACTTCTTTCCCCTTTCTCCTTTCCCCCTTTTTGCGCCACCATTCAGCGCCAATGCAGCACCAATGCAGCACCAAAGCGGCAACCCTTAGCTCCTCTCGGCCCATTCTCCTTGGCTGAACGCTGCGACCCACTGCAATCGACTGAATTTGGCCCTATTTAAGCTCATTTCAGCGCCACACAAAAGGCCAACACACAAATCCGCTCCAGAGCCAAGGCCCCAAAAAGGCGACACAAACACGAGAGGAAAACAACAACGTCTCATTATTACACTCGCCAATCCTTAGGCCAAATTTGCGCTTCCGAATTGGCCCCCATTGTGTGTCTCTGCGTCCTCTGTTGAGCTCTGTCTCTTTCGAGCTGGCAAAAGAGCAACTCCGGCAACTCTGCTCTCTTGCGATCCTTTGCGACGCTCGAGAGCGCGCGGAAGTTCGCCCTGTTTGTTGGCTAACAATTGGGCCATTCAATTTGCTTCCAACCAGCGCCGCTTGTCTCTATTAGGCAACTTTATAGAACATTATTAATAGTTTTCCGCGTTCGTCGAGCGTGCCTCCTTCTTTCGTGTCTTTTCTTGTCCTTTCGCCTACTTATTTCGTGACACACAGCACCACACAGCACCACACTCAGTCTCTCAGTGTTGGCTGAGAGCTTTGGGCCACTCGAGCGAGTTTGGAGACACGCGAGCAGAGTGGAGCACAAGCGCAGGCAAAGACGCTCAAAGGGCGCGCAAAGTGGCAATTGTCTATAAGAGCCGCCAGAGCTAAGCCCGGCGGGGAGTGTCTGGGGCGCTTTGCTCTGATTTGACGGCGAACGAGCAAAAGTTCGTTCGCTCTGCCCCTGCAGCTTGCCCTTGCGGCTTGTGTGCGCTGATTGCGCGCACAGTCTCGTGCTCGCGCAGGGCAGACATTGGCTCATTTCAGTGCATTCGGCGAAATGCCAGTGCATTTGCACTGAAATGAGCCCAGAAATCCACCGAAACGCCTTTGAGCTGCCCCAAAAATGTTCGCCGGCGAACAATTGTCAGCAAATTGAACAACTGCGCACACAAAACAAGCTCGTTCCCTTTTTCTCCCAGTCCAAATCTGATCGCATCACATTTTGCCCAATCTGATCATCCCCAGATAATGCGCCGCACCTAATTGTCGCCCCTCTTTTCTCTCTGTTTGTTTTTTCTCTCCTCTTTTTGCTCTTTTTGCTCTTTTTTCTCTTTTCGCAGGACACAAAAGCCGCACAAAAGTCTGCATGAAAGCTCCTCTCCACTTCTCTGCTCTGGCACGTTGCCCCAAGAAGTGCTGCAAAGCCTCAGCTCTCCTCAGCTCGTCCTTCCAGCGAGTGTCTGTCTGCCGAGTGTGGGCGAACAAGCAAATTCCAGCCTTTGAACAAACTGGCAAACTGCTCGCGACCAGTTTGCTCAATTGGCCACAAGGAACACTAAATGAGCCGCAGACTGTCCCCAAGAGCGAACGTCTCAATTGGCATCTCGCTCGTCGAGTGTCTGTCTCTATGAACTGGGCGACTGTTCACAATCTCGCGCTGCTCACAGACGCGCGCTGCTCTCTGTCATCGAATGTCGTCTCGTAAAAGAGGAGGAACAAATGCTCACTTGAAGCAGCAATTGAGCAATCGAGCAAACCGCAACAGCAAACACAGACTGTCTCCATTGTCTCCAATTTGCCAGTTTCAAACTGGAACGCTTGACGCAACTGAGGCGCCGCCAAACGAGATGACACTGCTCGATGGCGCGGGATGAATATGAAATTAGGCCCCAGGAGACTCTTCTGCCTTCTGCCTGAAACAGTCTGTGTGCAGTTTCGAACAACTGTGTGCAGGGCCAAGCAGAGACTGTCTGGCAAAGATTGAGCAGGAGAGGAGGAGAAAAAAGATGGCCGATCCATTTTGCGTCCACCTTTGAAGAGAGAGACGCAAGAGAGAGAGAGACAGTCTGTCTTCTGTGAGACTCTCTGTGGACGTGCTTGGGGCGCCGATTGAGCCGAGAAAGTGCCCGCGGCTAGTCTGCGGGAGAAATCAATCAGAGTTTGGCGACACGAAGGGCGCCAACAAGTCGCGCTGGCCAATCACCATTGTGTCACAGTGGCGGTGGGCGCGAGCAACTGGCGCGAGCAACTGGGGCTCGAGGCTGCGCACTGGGCACCACGCACTATGCACGAGGGCCAGTCTGCCGCCGTGAACGTGGAGCTGGCGGCAAGAGAAAGAAGCAAGAGAGAAGCAAGAGAGCAGCAGAAGAGCAGTCCGAGTGGCGAGCAGTGGCTAATCATGATAAATGGGCGCGATAAGGCGGCATTGTTTGGCTCGTGTTCACTTTGGGGCGCTGCTTTTCCTTCTCTCTCGCTCATCTGCGTGCTTTTCTGGGCGAAAAAGAGACAGTGAAAGAGAAAGAGACGCGCGCACACAAACACGCAACGGGCGCTAATCCTTACAAATTTCCATGTTCCCAGCGAACTTTTGCACTGCGCGCGTGTCTCTCTCTTTGCGCGCCCGCACAATTGGGCGAAAAGCTCGTCTCTTGCCCCTTTTGGACTCTCAGTAACAAGCGCAACAAGCAACACTATAAGGCAGCTTTGTGTGCGCTTTGTGTGCGCTTTCTGAGCGCTTTCTCTGCGCTAACATACTGCACTGGAAACAAGTGTGCGAACAAGCCCAAAACAGGCTTCTTTTGGACTAGCCTTAGACCTTAGGGCTGGTCGCGCTCAGGGCAGAGACAAGCTTTTCTCTTACAGCAACTTTTTGCTGCCAGTAAGTTACCGCAGAACAGGTTGCGCGAAACGAGATCAAGCTCGCGTCTTGTGCGCCCAAACTGGGCCCATATTCAATCCGCCTCCAATCCAATGACAGTGCGGCAATGGTGCGGCAGTGATAGTCTGCGACCACCTCTCGAGCGGACAATAAACGAGAGATAAATCATCTTCCTCTTTCGGGCGGCCGCAAACAAGTGCTGGCCAGCGCATGAGTGTCCTGCTCGAGACAAGCTGTGGCCGCTTTGCTCGAGCTGAGCTCTGGTCTTTTCTGGCACCAAACAGCGAAAGGTGAGCCGAAGTCTCATGCAAATGGCCCTGCGGAGCTCCATTTGTGGCGGCGGAAAGCAGACAGACGAGCAACAAGTTTGCCGAATTCCGATGGGAGCTTGTGTGCAGCTTTGCGTGTGGCTTTTGCGCGCCAACCTGCGCCAATCTTGCATCATCTGAGCAACAAATGCTGGCCCATTGGAGGCAGCTTAGCCCCCGGCGAATATGCCCAATTGGAGTCAAATATTGGCCCATAACTCAATATTAGTCTGCAATATTAGGCCGCACACACTCCCGCGCCTGACGGGAAGCTACACTAGACTGTAGACTGTAGACTGTCGACTGTCGACTGTAGATGGCACTGGTCTGCCCACTGGTACGAGCTGGTGTCATTGGCTGCAGCTGTTGGGGGGCGAAACAAGTTGCAACAATTATTATTATCGCCATCATTGGGTCGCAAATCGCGTCGAATCAGCCTCGCTTTGGCCAGCCGCACTTAATCCTCTTAGGCCAGTGATGCATATTCGTGCGGCCCCATTTTGCAACTGTTCGCTGGGAGCGTGTTGTGCAACTGGCAGCAACTGTGCGCAGTGCAGTTTGCAGTTTGCGTTGCTGAGCGGCCGAATTCGCCACTTGTTTTCGCACCGACTTGACCTAAGGTCGCGCGCTGGGCTGTTGCGCTCGCTCAAAGTTCGCCGCGCACTGCAAGGTTCGCTCGCAGATGCGGGCCAACCTTAGGGCCAGCTCAGCGCCCGCAGACAGTCCGCCGCAGACAGTCCGCCGCAGACAGTCCGCCGCGCACTGACACCTGTTTATGCGGGCCCAGCTCGTCTCTGCAGACTTGTGTGCGCGCACTTCTTTGGGCAGTCTGTCAGTCGGACTGACTTTGAACACTAAGCGCTGAAGACTGGCGAGTCTCGAGCTGCACTTCCAGCAGCCAGAGACTGTCTGGCAGAGACTGTGTGCAGCTGGGCCGCAGACAGTCTCCCACCTTCCAGCGGACAGTGAACAGCGCAACAAACAAACGCGCAGGCAAAACAAACAGCCAGGCCAATCCTTTTTGACAGGCGCGAAATCTGTAAATATTGACCGTGGACGTTGGAGAATGAGCTCCAGTTGGGCTCTGAGCAGTGTGTGAAATGTGATCTCGGCTGGAGCGGGCGAGCAAGCAAGGGAAGCGCCGCAGACTGTTGCTGGCCCAGAAGGCGCACTTTACGTCGCTCCTTAGGTCTCGGCGTCTTAGAGTCTGGCCGTCTGGGCGGCTCTTCCGTCTTGTGCTCGCGAGTGCAAAACGGAAGAGCCAGAGACAGGGACAGATGAAGACTCGGGCGAGCGAGTCCTCATCTGAAGGCGACGAAAAGTGGCCTTCAGATGGAGAAGAGAGTGTTGCGTCAGAGTGTAATTGCGGCCGCCGCTTAATGACACACTGGGACGCACTTGGGCGCACTGGAGACACTTGGCGACACTTGGAGACACTTGGCGACGGTCGCAATTAAGTGTGAGCTCGGCGGCTGAGCTGGAGCGGCGCAAACTGGCCCAAAAGGAGGCGTTGAGGTGGGAAGAGCTGAGGAAACTTGGGGGAAATTGAAAAAGTTGAACAATTTGAACAATTTGAACAACTTTCAGCTTTTTCAGCTTAAAACAACAATTGTCGCCGCCAATCAGGCCGCCTGGGTGGCCCTTGGAGCTTGTTTCGGGCGCAGAAAACGTGCTGGGTGGCCGCCGACAGACTGTCCTCGGCCGTTCGTGTCGATGTGGCGCTCGCTCAATATCGCTCGAGTGGAAAGGCCCCGAGCGCAACCCGCAATTAGCGGCGCGCAATTGTGCGCTCAGAGTGGGCAGAAATTAGCACAGATTAGCTGCAGGCCGGCGTGTCCCAGTGCGCGTCTGTCTGTCTGTCTGTCTGTCTGTCAGCTGAACGCACAGACAGACAGCTTCGGACTTGGAGCCGTTTTTTCCAGTCTCTTTGGGGGCGCCAATTGCAATGGACTTTAGCTGGTTCGCCCTAGACTGTGGTCCAAGGCCGCAATGTGCGCGCAGTGTTTCGCTTTGGCCGCAGACAAGCTGGCGCGGCATATTCCACACTTGTCGCTGCCTTTTGCGCACAGAAAGCGCACAGAAAGCGCAGAGAAAGCGCAGAGAAAGCACAGAAAGCGCACACTTTTCACACTTGTCGCTCGTTCGCTCGTTGACTGTGCGGCCCAATTGGCGCGCACAAACAACCAGCGCCAATTGTGAGCAGCGCGCAGGAATGCGCCGCCTCTAAGCTGCGGGCCTGTCAGACTGGCGCACTTGGGGGCCATTTCTGCCTCTTTCACTGCCTCTTTTGGCTGCAACTGCATCTTCTGCAAGCGACTGCATGCAGTCTCACTAGCCACTGGCCGTCCCAGTCGGCGCGGCGCCTGCCCACTTTGAGTGACACACGAGCTCGCATTGATACTCGTTGCACTCACTCAACGGCGCACTGGCCACTCAGAGACACACAGTGTTTGCCGGCCAACTGGGCCACTTGTTGTCCCACTGTTCACGCTTAGGCTCGGCCCAAGTTTGGCCACTTTCTTGCTTTCCAAGTTCCAAATTCTGGCAAAAAGTGGCCATTTTTCCAATTGGCAGCCCCCAGCAAGTCTCTCGAGCCGCACACAGTCTCTGGCGTGTTGGAGGCGCCAACTTGGCCGGCTGCTTGCAGTGCCCAAGAGGCGCCCTCAGTGACAGACAGTCCGCGGTCGTGATCTATCTTGCGGCGTCTGGAGCGCGCGCGAGCCAGCAGGACGCGAGTGCTCGCCGCAGACCAGGGCCGGTTGCATAACAATCGCAATCGAATAATGTTCGAATTGGGGGCCACAAGCAAGGCGAGCCCGAAGGCCACTTGCTGATTCAAATTCGCACTTCCAACTGCCATGCTTCGGCCGCTTGTCTGCGGCGCTCCTTTGCCCATTTTCGATCACTTTCCTTCTTTTTCCTTTTAATTTCAAAGTTTTAATTTCAATCAAACTCGCACAAAGAACAGTGCCAACTGCGCGTAGTACACTCTCAATCGTCAGTCGTCGGCCCAGCTAGACTCTAGGCTGCCAGGCGCACGTTTCGGCGCGCATTTTGCATTGTTTGTCGCAGTTTGGGCTCCACTTTGGCTCAGTTTGGGCGCCCTAAGTGCTCGCTCTCAGTCGGCCACGCGCGCCCAAGACAGTCCCAAATGGAGGCCAGTCGATGGGCGCAAATGGGGCGCCTTGCAGCTGCTTTTGGGCCAAAGAAAAGCAGGCCAAAGAGGGACTCTGAGCGCCAATATAGTGCAGTTGTTGCGTGCGATCAATTGGCCACTTCGAGCGGCCGATTTGGTGCGGCCAAACTGCCAGTTGTTGCACGCGAATTGGGCCTAATTGTTCTCGCGCTCAGTCCCAATTGCTTTGGATTTGGCCAAATTTGGGCGGAAATTTGTGAAATTCTGCAAATTTTCGGGTGAAAATGATGCAAATTTTGAATGAAAATTGTCAAACTTTGCCAAATTTCGGCCAAATTTCACAAATTTCGATAACTTCCGACCCTCAGAAGTGGGCTCTTCTGTTGCGAGATGGCGAGAAGAGGAGTCAATTTGGGGCCGCAATTTGGTGGGACGAGCAAAGTGGGAGGACAGACTGTTGGCTGCAGACTGTTGGCCGCAGACTGTGGCTCGACTGGGCGGCCTGTTTGGCCACTGGAGATCAGCGCAACAGACACATTTTGACACCGCGCCAGTGCAGTGGAGCGCGCGGAAGTGCGACTGTGGAGCACAACTGGATTCAAAACTGGAGCCAAAAGTGGACAGCGAAGAGAAAGAGGAACTGAAACTGGAAGTGGAACTGGAACTAGAAGTGGAAAAGGAAGAGGAAGAGGCTCTCTTTGGGGGCCAATTGTGCGCACGGAATTCGCGGCCATCAGAGACAGACAGTCGGCGGTTGGAAGAGCTTTGAGTTCGAGCAGAACAAGAGCAGAATGAGAGCAGAATGAGAGCAGAAGAAGAGAGCAAAACAAGAGCAACAGAGGAGGAAAACAAGGCCAAAACAAGCAAACAAGAGCCAGCTCTTGCTTGTCGGCGAGCAATCCAGAACAATCCGATCTGGATTGTTCGCTGCTCCTTTGGACTTGGGGCCAAATTGATGAGTTGAGGTTGAAATGGAGAGCAATAAATTGACACTTACATCTAAATTTATCCCATTTTCCACCCAAGCTTCTCCTCCGGCCGCTCACAACTGTCAGTGGGCGCTGCTCATTGGCTTTGCGGCGCCCAGTCTTTTGCGCCTTTGCTGCAGTGCGCCTTTGGTGCAGCAGACCTAAGGTGTAGCCTGCAGGCCGGCGGCTGCTCGAAAGCGCGCGCGTCCAAGCAGAAGGAGGCGACAATATGGAAATGATGAGCAACTGTTGCCCGCTCGACGCCTCTCGAAAGTGGCCCCACAGAGAAACTGGAGGCGCCCAAGCAGAGCTCCGGCGTGCAGAAATGAGAAGCCGCCGCAGAGCTGAGGGTGCTCTATGGGTGCCAGTTGTTGCACTTTAGACAGTCTGCGGCCGCAGAGCAGACTGCCTGAAGTCCAACAACTGGCCAAAGGTGGGCCGCCGCTTCCTCGTCCCAAAGGCAAAGGTGTCCCAGAGGAGCGGCTCTAAGGGAAAGGCGAAGAGGCAGAGTGTGGAGGGCAGAAACTCGCGCACAAATGAGCAATCATTAGTGTCAATTTGGGCCACTCTTCGCCCTAAGCAACACAAATGGGGCAACAAAAGCAATTTTAGCCAATCTCGAGTGGCCGCAAACAGTGAGCAGCTCTTCTTCCTTCTCCTGCTTGCTATTGTCATTGTTTTCTCCAACCAGAAACAACACCTTTTGTGTTTCTTCCCCTCAACTGAGCGCGAAAACCGCCACAGACTGCCTCTCGTGCTTTCGGCTTGTTTGAGGCGACAAAAGGCGCCCAAAAAACAAAGTGGCCGCCGCCTCAGTTTCGCCGCTTGCTGACAACAGACGTCCGCTTTTTGGATAAGAATCCGAAATAGAATCGAAAGAGCGACGCAAACTCCAAACTGTCCAAACTGGGCCAAATCAAAACCTGTATTTTTTGCATTATATTCCGGTTCAGAGTAACTGATAAACGGCCTCAAAAATCACTCATTTGGCCTTGTTTTGCTTGTTTGGCTCGAACTCTTTGCACTAGCAGCAATCACAGACCACCAGCGTTGGAAAAAGACCATTTGATACACCATTTCACACAAACGATAATCTCTTTATTAATTAAAGCGATAATAATAATAAAGCCAAACGACCAGGAGCGGCAAACTAATCATAATCTCATCTGGAAGAAGAGAGACTCTTTGGAGAGACTTGATTAATCAATAAGTGAGTTTGCCTCAGAATACATGAAGACTCTAGTTCAACAGCTTGTCTATTGCGAACGAGAGGCTGGTGCGCGCTCGGTGCTTGCCCGCGGCCCCGCCCACCTGTTGTCGGGTGGGCGTGGCGCGGTCTGCGTGCGAATTTGCGTGCGCGCGCGGGCCACACTCCGCCGGCGACTGGCTGGCGGCCCGCGAGCCCGCCGAGCGCGCCTCCTCCTCCTCGTCCTCGTCCATGTCTAGCTCGGGGCACTCGTCCGAGTCGAGCTCTTGTTGTGGCTCCTCCTCTAGCTGGCGCGCCTTCTCCTCGTGCGCGGGCGACTTTGGGCGGCGGCCGAGGGGCGGCGTCCAGCCAAGAGTGGGCGCTCGGCGCTCGAGGGGGCCCGCGGGGGGCGGACTGGGCGCCAGCTTGGCTGCGTTGCTCGCTGGAGCTTGAGCTGTGTGCTTGGTGGAGGCCGCCAGGCAGTGGTGGTGGCCGGCAAGACGCTGGCCGCAGGCGCAGGGCGCGTTGAGCTGGGCGCGTTGGCGCTGCAGCTGGGCCGCCGCCAGATATTGCTGGTGGAAGTGGGCGAGGTGCATTTGGAACTGGTGGCTGAAGAGGCTCGCATATTGCTGCTGGATGCTCGGCCGGGCCAGCTGAGCCTGCTGGTTCAGCTGCATGCTCAACTGGTGCTGCTGCTGGTGCACCATTGCGGCCGCGGCGGCGGCCGCCATTGCAGCCGCCTGCTGCTGCTGCTGTTGTTGCTGTTGTTGTTGTTGTTGTTGTTGCTGTTGTTGGTGGTGATTTTGTTGCAATTGCTGGTCGTGGTGGCGCCCCATTTGTTGTTGTTGGGCGATGAGCGAGCTGAGGGCCAGCGAGTTGGCCGCGTGGCACTGGGGCGGCGAGCTGGTCGGGTTGTGCGGGAGCGGCGTGTGCAGGGGGCTGGTGCGCGGCGGCCCGAAGCACGCGTTCGGCAGGCGCGCGTGCGGGCCCGGGTTCGGCGCGCCACTGGAGGGGGCGTGCGCGCCCATCCCGAGCGGCAAGGGCGGCACGCGCGCGCCCGCCTGCAGACGCGACGCTGCCGCCAGCGCCACCAGCGGAATCACCGGTGGCGGCTGCGGCTCCCCATTGGGACCCTTGGGGGGCTCGCCCGCCGCGCCCTGAGCGCCGCCAGCCGGCCGCAGGGGCAACAGTTGGCCGCTGAGCGGGCCCAAATGCTGGGTGCCCACGTTGATGCCCAGGTTCATCAGCAGCGAGCGCCTATATGCGGCGGCCAGCCTGTTGCGCGACGAGGAGCTGTTCTTGCGCCTCAGCTTGCCAGTGGTGCCCCCAATGAACACCTCCTCCGAGGCGCACGGGTCCAGCATCCAGTAGTTGCCCTTGCCCGGGTCGTCGTAGTGGCGCGCCACCTTGACGAAACACTTGTTCAGACTCAGATTGTGTCTGATTGAGTTCTGCCATCCCTGCTTGTTCTCGCGATAATAAGGATAGTTCTTCATGATGTACTCGTAGATTCCGTTCAGAGTCAGTCGCCGTTCTGGAGCTGCCTTGATGGCCATCATAATCAGCGCATTGTAGCTGTACGACGGTTTCTCGTACTTGACACGCCTCCTTTTGCCACTCTGCTGCTGCTGCTGTGGTGTGGCGCCCGAAACGCCTCCTCTTTCACTCTGATCCAAGTGGCCACTGTCTGGCCCCAACTGGCCGCCCGAAGACTCCTGCTGAGACCTAAGCTCGCCGGCCACTTTCGGCTCCTTTTCGACCTCGTCCTGGCGCCCGCATTTAGCCTCTCTGGGATATGGATCCACAAACTGCGCACTGTCCTCGTCTCGAGCGAGCTCCTTCCCTTCACTCTGGATCTGCTGCACTGTCTGCTGGGCAATCATCTTGCTGCTGGGCCGCTCGCTTGCCGCTGGCTTGCCGCTCAAGTTGGTCCGATTTGTGTCACTGAGTCGTTGCGATGTCATGCTCCTCTGCTCATCCTAGTCTCAAACCATCCAATGGGCGCTCCTCTTTTGTCCTAGTCTATTGCCACTCACAAACCTCCGCACACTTTGAGCTTCTCAGCGAGAATTTTAGGAGATCTCCTCTTTTTGGGACGAGCGTCTCGTCGTCCTCCTTGTGATTGTTGCTGCTCTGATTGTTGTCTTGGTGCTCTTGTTGTTGTTGTTGTTGTTGTTGTCGCTCCGAACACTGAGGCTCAACTGAATCTGTGCGCTGCCAAAACTAGACCAAAACAACAAGTCGCACTCTTGTGCAAAGCGGGCCAAAGTGTGGCAGGCAAAACTATCAACTAGAAGCCACACTTCATCCCAAATGCTCACTGTGTTGACTCGACTCCTTTGCGCATGCACACTAGCCCCAACAACTGCTCACTTGACTCCTCTTCTTGTTCGCTCTGTGCGGCCTGCTGCCCATGTTACGAGCAAATGTTTTCAAAATATTTCCTCTCAACTGGGCCAAAACAGTGTCAGCAACCAACTACAACCATTCGAATGGGCACAGAGACACCAATCCAACAGTTTGCGCGCGAGCAAACTCACAGCTTAACCTATAGACTGAGGACAGAAAAACGAATCGGAGCGCCAGCTTGCGGCAGCGTTTGCAACTACCACACACTGCTTCCAACAATGCAACAAGGTGGACATTGAGATATCTCCACATCTCAGTGATTGTGCCACCAGAGAGTAGCAAGTTAGGACAATGCAACCTGTGTCTCTCACCACAATGTCGCCAGAATTCAAGCGAAGATTCGGGCATGAGTGAATTTTGATACAGAAAGCTTAGAGAATGAATTTGAGGTTGATGAAAAATTAGCTTATGAGATTTTGAGTTGTAAGGCTTTTGACATTTATTGGGCCTGTGAGAGGGAGGGTAGTCCCAGCAGATGATGCGATTACCATGCATCGTATGACTTGGGTGCCAACGTCTTGGGCTTGTTGTATCGGTTGACTTTTACGAAATCGGCCTCTCTTGGCTGGGCTGGCATCCTCTTGAGGAGAGGTCTCTGTGGCTTCAGGCCGGCCTTCATGTCAGCCGCATATTTCTCCTTCAATTCGTCATTCTTCTTCATTCTCTGCAAGAAGTCCTCGCGACACTTTGAGTGTTTCACGTGCTCAACACGAACATTGATTCTTTTCGGGATGATGCGATTCCTGACCCTCTTGTTCACAATTACACCCACGGCATGTGGAGTGACATTGAACACCCGTCCAGTTCTACCGTGGTAACTCTTGTGTGGCATGCCCTTTTGGAAAGCACCATTACCTTTGATATCTACGATGTCTCCTCTCTTGTATACTCTCAAGAAGGTTGATAGCGGCTCCACTCCGTGTCTTCGGAACGGCCTGGCGAACATGTACCGTGTTCCACGTCTGTAACCTTTTGTGTTGGTCATCTTTACAGATTATAATAGCCTATGTGTTCGGGTGTAACGGCCAACCTAATATGGTTTAGGCAAAATAATGTATGCTTAATAATTAAATTTGTGGGGAAATGTCAATTGTTTTTTACAAGACGAGAAATATAAATTTTCGGCCATGCCAGAGTATCCAAAGCGCAGAAATCACGTTGTCTCACCGAATACACAAGCGCAGTACAGAATTCAGTGTGCGCCAATGTTTCCGGCATGCAGACTCGTGCGCCCTCTAGCGTTCTGATGAACTTTTGAGCGCCACATTCAAAGTTGGCCAAACTTTTAACGTTGGAAATTTACTCTCGTTTGTTATTGAGCTGCCAGTGCTTTCGTCGCTTTTGCTCTTTAAATTGTTTATCTCTTGTGACGCAAACTCATCCAATCTATCGGATGACCAGTCCCGTTTTTAATCTATCCAGATCCAAATCCTGAGCCTTATCTATTCATATTCGGCCTCTCTCATCATATAAAATCAGTCACAAGTCAAACATGGTAGGTATTTCTAAGATCGAATTAGACTCGCCAAGCTCAAATCTCAACCATATTCACTAATCTAAAACTTACCCAAAACCTCAACGGTCATTCTTCAGTCGGCCGGATTGACTCAGAGAAAGGCTAAGCCGCTGCAGCCGGCAACTAATATCATACACACTAAGATTACTCAGGAGGCAGATCGATATGAGAATCTCAAATCAGGTAGGTCCTTGCAAGGCGGCCTCCAAAATAGGGTTTCGCAGCCGAAGGATCTCAAAGCTTTGAAGGCTTCAACCAACATAATCCACAACAAGACACAGCGGAAGGCGCCACGAGGTCTTAAGAAATTGGATGAAAACAGCGATGCTGTCAAACTGCCCGAAAAGAATGAAACAGAAAGCAAAAGCACCCCAGCTAAGTCCAAGATCAAAGTCGACGAGAATGATGTTGACGCTTATTTTAAAGGTTCTTACAATCCATTGGATGACTATTACCCCCTCGACGAGGAGCTTTATCAGAGAGTTTGCAAACTAGAATTAGCCGACGACGGGTTACCTAAGTTTGATTCGGACGAACCATTTGACTTCTCGACTTGATCAATTATGTGTTTTGATGAAAGCTTTACATATTCCGCCGCCGATGCCCACTCATTTGCATCAAACTGTGCATAACATCTCAGTGACAAGTTACCTAAGTTGCACCTTCCATACCTGTAACCCGCCAAAACGAAATAAAACGATGCCTTGCGCAATCTTGTCCTACTCATGATATAACATCTAGAGGCCTGCTCCAGGAATAGAGCTGACTGTAGGTCATTATCGTTTCCTGTTAGAGTAACAAAAAACTTAGCAGCATCGATGGGAGACGTATTACGCAAGATGTCGGTTGCTATTATACTAGCTCTGGTTGCTAGCGCATTGCTACGGCATGGGTCCATGTAGGTCGCCACGGCTTTCTCGATGTAGTGTCTCTGGAATTTGTTTAGCATAAACATAGCCGCAGCGTGAGCTTCACAAGCCCCGGCATAATACAGCCAAGCTCCATCGTTCAAGAACTCCTTCTTAGCTAAATCGTATGAGCTGCTAGCTAGTTCATAGAGTCCTAAACACATCGCTATATCACCCAGTTTCCTGCATTGCATCTCTCCCGCATCGGGCGTGTACACAACTGATTGATTCACATAAGATGTTTGGCCTATGTTTAGCAATTGGCGCGTAGCTATCACTAGATTCCTCCTCAATCCCTTTCGAGTAGATATTGCATCACTCAGTATCCTAACTTGTCGTTCGCACCATGGCACTAATGAGCCTGCTATGAATGATTTGAGCAGAGATAATATATTCTGGCCCGGCTGTTCTATGGGCACGTTCAGCCAGGAGCAATTGTTGTTCCCAAAACAGTTAACAAAACGATTGTAAAGCTGCTCATATGGAGGCGCAATTTGATTAGTTTCGAAATTTGTAGGTATAGGAAGTGTATCAATGCTACTCCCTGTTTCATCTTGAAGAGGCTGACTATACGTTTCTCCTTTTTCCTGAACATTCACAATGATGTAGTGCTCAATAAAGCCATTGGTCAAAAATCTAATAATATCATTGTCTCTAACTTGACTCAACAATTTAGAGGCTACTGAGTCAAAGTTTTGCAAATCCCGAGTGCTCAAGATGATGAAAACTCCGAAATTTGAACCAATAAAGTCGTGATCATAATTGTTGTGACTACTGATGAACTTATCTTTCCATCTCTCGAACCACGGTGTTGCATCCAAATCCACTATATCTGTTAGTTTATACTTGGTGCTTTCCTCGGCGACGACAGCGTGCAACTGATGTTGGATTGCATTCAAATCCGGTCTAGTTTTCAAATCATTAATAGTGTTGATGCGCAATCTGAGTTGGTTTATCTGGTGAGCAGTATTGTTGCTTAGATCACGGAAGGTTACTCGTTGTAAATCATTGACAAGATCATAGTTCTTGAGGATAGAGGTTATATCGCACAACCTCTCAATTGACTCGCTACAAATAGTTACTATGTTAACCCTGAAGAGGCTGGATATTGAATCCATTGCATTCAATTTACCAGGCGTTCTTTGGACTATTGAGGATAGATCTTATCAATATACTGAAAGGCTCATCTATATGCTACCCTAATCATTGGATGAAATATAATTATCTAGATATCTTGTTTCCTAAATAGACCTTGTATAACTTGGCGAAATCCTAGATCCGTCCGCTTTATGTTGTGCTTATACCTTTCGAAGCTCAATCTCAGCACAGCCAATTTCTTGAAGCCTGACAATTTTGAGTCGAAAACGGCCGTCCGCTCTAGAACTGTGGTATTCTCCTCCGACTTATGTGGTTTGTACACACAAACTTCCTCTATTGTTAACAAATTTGTTGCACCTAAATTACGTGTTATTGTGGTGAGTGTTCGCCTTAAGGGATCAAATACTGACTCTTCTATGATATGGACATTTTTTGTTTGCATCAAACGTTCAATCCATCTTGGGCAGCTGTTAGTTTTAACAAATAACCTCTTAGTAATCAATTGACCATGCGAATCTATGCGTCTATCTAAAATATCCTCGCTTAGCACGTGCTTGCTGTACTTATTTGGGTATCTATTCCAAAAGGCTATCGCAATCTGTTGCCAATCGTGATTTATAAGAGTCGAGCCTTCGTATTTTTTCATGATGTCGATGGAAATACAATAATTAATAGAGGTTTGCCTGATCTCCATCCAAGGCGAAAAAACAACTTGAACAGCAATTCTTTGCCGCAAGTGGCGTGAGTAATCTCGCAGGGAAAACTTGCACGCGGTTCTTT
>Ga0268247_10000181_pt1 | contig 22113 bp, 18 predicted proteins | sample AgamicOrMae_FD_200245 | JGI IMG/M metagenome (GOLD analysis project Ga0268247, IMG submission 200245) | Agave microbial communities from Guanajuato, Mexico - Or.Ma.e (v2) (version 2) | ecosystem: Host-associated > Plants > Phyllosphere > Phylloplane/Leaf | place: Guanajuato, Mexico | collected...
GTTGTTCAAAAGTGTGTGCAAAAGTGGCTTTGATTGGCGCATCGTCCTGGAGGGCGGCTCATTCTTTTTCTCCAACTGTCACATTTGAACACTGCTGAACTCTGGGCCCCAAAACACTGACAAAAAGGAGGGCGCTTCTCTTTGGGCACACACACACACACACGCTTACACACTTACACACAGTTATCACAGTTAACAAACTGGCATCTCTGGCCTGCTGGCTGGCAGGTCAAGTCGCCGCCGAGCAGAGACAAAGGGCGGCCGTCTCGCTGGGCGTTTGGCCAGCTGATAGCTCATTGTGGTTGCCAGCTCTTGGTTGTTGGCCGAGAGAGAGAGAGAGAGGCCGTTGGGCTCGTCTGCGGGCCAGTTAATAAACTTGTCAAGAGGGGGGCGCAAAGCGGCGTTGAGCGCGCGCCTTAGCTTAGGTCTGTTTGGCCTGTTGTGCGGCTCTGAGTGTCTGGCCGCAAAGACCGACCGACTGAGTGCCAGAGGGTGTCTGTGTTGTGTGGTGCAGTTTGCGCCCAGACAGACACAGATTGGGCCTGAGATGAGGGCACAATTTGTATGCAGAGTCGAGTGTTTGCTTCGAGTCCAATTTGGCTCTCAAATGAGTCCAATTTGGAGCTGGAGGATGAGCGGCGCAAAGTTTGAGCTTAGGAGAGGCCATGCAGCATTGCACACTAGCATGGGCGCGACGTTTTTCACGGCCGTCACTCAAATTGGGCGCAAAAATGGCAAAAATTGGCCAGCCAGTGGGCAGCAGTTTTTGATATTTCCTCGCCGCCAACTAGCCTCGCCCGCATGGCCACCACCACTCTCGCCCTTTCCGCCTCCAGAGGGCCCAATTGTGCCTCAAATCGGACTCGGAGGGGCGCCAATTGGGCGCCGGGGAAACAATTGAGCCGAGCGAAGATTGAAAATTAAAACAGCTCATTAGAGGCGAGTTGAGGGGGCCAGTTGGCGAGTTTGCTGGTTGCCTCGAAGAGTCCTCGAAGGACGCCCCCAAGGAGCATCATTAGGTTCGGCTTCTTTGCGGCCGAGCGGGCGGCCCTAAGCTCAGCTGGGCCCATTCACAAGAGTGCGCAGTTCCGAGACAAAGGCGAGCAATTGTATTGTTGTTTTTACTTGTTAATTATTATCAAATCAGCACACAATTAGCTGCCGTGTGTGCCTTCGTGCATGCCTTCTTGTGTGTGTCAGTCTGTGGCCCTCTTGGTGTGTGTCTGTGTGGCTGCCAGTTTGGTCGCGCTTGGCCGAGCAAACTGAGAAAGCTCGTCGCTCTCGGCTGTCTCTGGCTGGCAATAATTCACGCAATTCGTGCAGCCCCAGCTCGATGGCGAGACACTGACGCAAATGGCGCTCACTCAATGCGAGGGGCCAGCAGGCAGCAGTTTGGGGCCGTGCGAGTGGGCGCCACTTGAGCGTGCGCTGCAAGTGAGCCGCGACGCAGCAGGCAAGTGAACGCGCCAAGTGGGCCAGCGCGCGCCCTTAGGTCGCGCTCAGCTCAACGCACACAGTCTTTTCCATACAGTCTTTCGCATACAGTCTTCTGCGCACAGTCTTCTGCATACGGTCTTCTGCATACAGTTTGCAGAGCCCACAAGTCGTCCCAAACAATTGCCCATTGCGAGCTCCCATTTTTTGTGGCCCTTTGCGAGCTCGCCACTCGCCTTTTCGGCCGACTTGCAGGCACCAGAAGAAGCCTGCCAGTCCAACTCGCTGTGTGTGGCTCTGCCCAAGCTTAGAGTCTCTTAGACTCGAGCTTGGTGTTCGAGCTAGTCTTGGGCAGCTAGCTTGCCCGCGAGCTCGGTATGCAAATGGGCCGCCGCTCGTCATTATTGTGTCATCATTGTGTGATTGTTTTTATCGCCATTATTGCGTCTTCATTATCGCCGCGCCGACAAAACGGGCTGCCCATTGTTTGGGTGCCGGCCAAACAGGCGCTGAGCTAAGCAGCCTTGGCTCTTAGCCCTCGGCGCCTTAACAATGGGCCGCGGCGAATTGGGGACTCTTGAGAGTGTCTTTCAGTGTCTTGGGCCAGCTCGAGCGAGTTCCCAAGCGAGCAAACGGCCAGTGAGCTAAGACGAACAGAGACGAGCCGCCAGAAGAGTTGCGCCCCGCCGAGCACACTTGCCACTGTCTGTGTGGCACTGTGGCTGCTCTGTCGTGCAGAAGAGCAGCTGCTCAGTTCGCGCCCTCCGCCGACACGCCGAGAGGACAGCTCGCGCCGCTCAGCCTCGCCCAAACGGCCGACGCCAATTAGCTTGACGAGCAGCGACGAGTTGCGGCCCAATCTCGGCAGGAATCTTGGCAGAGTTCGCGGCCGCTCAGCCAATCTTGGGCTGTCTCAGGCGCTCTCAGTTGAGCGCCCGAGACGCCTGAGAGCATCTCGGTCTCGAGGGGCGAGCGGCGGCGCAATGGATCTCGCCAAAGGGCAGCCAAAGGCGAGGCGAGCTCGTCCTTCTGGGCGAATCGTGCGCGCTTTCGGGGCACTATAGGCAAGCGCCGGGAGAATGTGCGCGTTTTCGCCCCGTTCGGCCCGCCGCGCACGACGAACACCCTGAAAGGGGGAAAAGTGTGCATACCGCGCGCGTTATTCTCTGGCAGATTACCCCAAACTTACGGTAATTTAACCCAAAAGGCCCACATTCCCAGAAATACCACCGCCCAGCACACGGCGGCGCATCCCGATTGCTTTGCAGGCCCACAAAAGAGGCAAACAGACAGACGGGGGCGAGTTTTATTCGCCAAACGGCAATCGCGGACGCACAGAAGCCGGCCGGCTTCTGTGCGGCCCCTCGACAGGCGTCCAGGGCAAAGACTGCCGACTTGTTAGCCAGCTAATGAGCGCGAAGGGCCTGCTAATCGATTGAGTCCATTAGTGGTTTTGGCCTCCAGCCTGGCTCGGTGTGTGCCACTTTGGGCCGCCGTTTCTTGCCGGCTGATGCAGTTGTTGTTGTTGTTGTTGTCAGTGTTGTTGTTGTGCAATGGAAAGCAATCAATGAGTGGCCGTGTGTGCCTTTGCCGCCGCGCGCAAACTTATCAATCAAACTCGAGCGCCGACCCTGTGCCCTAATGAGGCGGCGCGCTTCACACACACACACACACACACACACATTGGCCCCAAGGAGCGGCCGCCGATTGCTGCACACTAGCTGGCTGGCTGGCTGGCTGCCATTGGCCCGCGCGAATTACAACTCAATTGCAATTAGAATTTCCTCTTTCTCTCTTTGGACAGAGATACAAATCATTTTATTTCCCCAAGCGGCTTCCTAAGTGGCCGGCCGGCTGGCCTTTGGCGAGCGATGCGACTGGGCGAGTGAGCGAGCGGCTGGGCCAAGCGTTGTTGTTTGCAGGTGATAAAAGGCGAGCTGAAAGTGGGCAAAGTTGGCCACTTAGGAAGCCGATTTGCCACCGGCGCCAAACAGAGACTGCCCATAACACTGCGCAGTGTTCGCGCAATAACAATGCTCCATCATAATCAGCGCCGCTCACTGTGCGTCGCTTTCTGTGCGCCTTTCACTGTGTTTCGCTTTCTGTGCGCTGCTCACTGTGCGCCGCAGCTTATTGCCCGCCGCACACTGCTTGTTGCGCGTCCACTTTTGTGCGCGTCCACTTCTGTGCGCCCACTTCTGTGCAACGCGCAACCAGTCCCATTGGGCAGCGACCGGCGCAGCTAGTCCCCCGCCGGAACGCGCCCAAACGCACCAATTGGCCAATTGGAGGCCGCAAACAGCCTCCACGCAATCCCAAGCCGCCCTCCTCGCCGCTCGCGTATCACTGGCCGCCACCTGTTCCCCCGCAGTCTCTCTCCGGCGGCCCTAGTCTCGAGCTGCCGCCGGCCGGAGCTTGGGGCTGCGCCGGCGCTCCTCGGCCAATCCGGTAGGGCTAATTTAATTGCAAACAAGCGTCCGCTGGCACGCCACTGCCCGCTGCTCACTGCTTACTGCTCGCCGCCCAGTGGCCAGTGGCCGGTGGTGGCGAGCCCGCCTCGCAACTGGCGCCCACTAGCTGCAGTTTGCGCCTTTTGTGGCTCGCGTGCCGCCGGCCGGCCAGTATTGGGCGAGTGTCTGAGTGGCGGCACTCGATCGTCCAATTGCCGGCCGAGATCTCGCCCACTTGGGCCTCGCCTTAGCTGAGGAATGGCTCGATTCGAGTCCCTTTTATTGTTGTCTTGTCGGGCGCGCTGCCGCCCCCACGCGCGCACTGTGCTTGCGGGCGGGCAGAGAAGTGGCGCGCGGGGGAAAGCACACCGAACGGCAGTCCAAGGGGGCATTCCATTGGGCGCGCATTGGCCGCTCGTCGCACACAGTGCGATGTGACTGTATGCGAATTGTGTGCACTTTGCGCACAGTGTCCGCAGTGCGCAGCCTGCAGACTGCGGGCGCTAAACTGCAGACTGCATTGCATACAGTGATCCCTATTGCATACAGTGGTCCCCATTGCATACCAATGCCACTCGGCCACTTGACACACACGGGCAACAGGTATCTGTCTGTCTGTGTGCCACTTTGCGGGTTGCAAAATCAACACGCGCCTCGCGGGGACACGCGAGTCACGCCAATGGGCCCGCTAGAAAGACCAGACGAGACAGACGGCGAGTGTGTCTGGCCCGCTTTGTCCCCCCACACACTCAGGCTGGCCACAAAGCTGTTTATTTATTTATCCATTTATGTGTGTCCATTTATTTGCCCCTAAGTGTTGCCACGCGAGCACGCAAATTGATTCGCCAACACGCAGCCCCAATTGGCCCGTCAGAGCCAGAATTTGATTCCCTTTTGGACATTTCAATCCCAGTCTCTGGCAGCACTTCTAAAGCGGCAGCCACCTTGTGGTCTACAAGCAGCAGTCCTCAGGGCACGCAACTCGCGCTTGACCAGCTACGAGGCTGCCCAACTGGCCAGGCGGCGGCCCAGAGCAAACTGGCCGCCCAACTGGACACCTGTTGGTCAGGTTGTTGTCATCGAGGCTTGTGTGCGGCTTGTGTGCGCGCCAGAAGTGGTGACTGAGGATGAGGAGCCGGGCGGAAGGTGGGCGCCAATTGGCCGGCGAGTTTCTGGCTGGGGGAAAGGACGTTTCGATGAGGCGAGATTGGAGTTTGCAGACTGGCCAGTTGCCAGAAGTGGAAATTGGGCCGCTTTCTTGCTCCGAATTGCGGCCTGAAGTGGGCGAGAAATGCGCTCGAGACGCCCTCCAATTGTGTCACGCGATTTGTCCATCTGGCAGGCATTCGAGCAATCCGGCAAACGAGCCTCCAAAAAGGCCTGCAAACGAGGAGCGCCACTTGCAGTCTGCCTACTGCAAAGCCGCAGACTGTCCTGCCTGCTGGTCCTGCGTGAAGAAGCGCAGCGAAATGGGCCCTCTTCTGCTGCGCGTGTCTGCAGTGTAGAATCTGCACTGTAGAGTCTGCTGCAGACTGTCTGCACTGTGGACTGTCTAGCGGCCAGAATTCTGCACAGCACCAGTTTCTGCGCGAACCTGCAGACAGCAGTCCTGCAGTTCGAGGTGCTTGCATTTGTTTACATTTTTCTCTCGGCCAAAGTTGCTCCCATTTCACCGTTTTCTCCGCTTCCCATTCCCATTTTGGACCCAATTTTGCAACTCAATTTCGCAATTCAATTGGGCCCATTTTGCGCCCACCAAGACGACCATTTAACACACTCGAACGGGCCAGTCTGCTCGCTCGGCCCTCAAATTGGCCGCTCACTCGGCCGCTGAATCTATACAACGAGAGGATATAAACTATACCCAAGGGCTGGTTGTCTGGCTGACGTGATGCATTGTGTGCCACTTCATGTTCTCTTAAACGAGAGAAAGAGAGAAAAATGGTTCAACTGTTGCGAGTTCAACTGGAAGTTCTCGAGAAGCTTCCACGTTGAGCGGCTGGCTCGTTGTCGAGCTAAGCAGCCGCTTTTCTGAATGGATTCTCGTTTGCAAACGTTTGACTCGAAACGTTTGCTAACATAGACAGTCCGCGGGACGAGCCTGCAAAGCAAATGGCCGGCCTGCTCCACAGTGCAGCTTAACTTTACTCAGCTGTGCACAATTGAGACACTCTCAGAAATAAGTCTCCCAATTTGAGTCTTAATTTTATCTCCAATTTCTATTTTAATTACCTCTCTGGAGTCGTCTGATTTTCCGCCTTCGAGGCGGACGATTAGCTGCGAGCTTGGCGCTTGGCAAAAGGAGCTCGAGGCGGGCGACTGTGTGGCGCTGCTTTGCCGGCCGGCGAGCTTGGACCGGAGCTAAGTAGCGAGCAGCAAGCTCAAGAGACTGGGATTCTCTTTGCGCTCGTTTGCGGGCCACAAGCGCAGAAATCAACACTTGGGACACAAAGAGACAGAGTGGGAGAGAGAAACAAGTGCAAACAAACGGCCAGGAGACGCTGAACGGCGCCTTATCATTTCGGCACGGCAGCCATCTTTGGCCTTGCCACAGCGAGTGGGTAATTAATTGCCGAGACGAGCGAGCGAGCGAGCGAGCGAGCGAGCTAGCTAGCTAGCTAGCTAGCGAGTAAAAGAGAGGGAGAGACAGCCATTGAGATAAAGGGCCAGAGGAAGACAGTAGCCGGTTTGAGCGGCTCGTTATCATCCGTTGCTAACGAGCCACCAATTGTATAATTGAATGCACTATTGTCGCGCCGGCGCTCATTGTGCCTGCGGTGCAGTATCGTCGCAGAGGATTTGGACTGTGTGCAGCGCGGCGCTCAGTTCGGCGCACTGTCCAAGTGACTTGCGCTGCTTGGCCTACGCTTGACGTGCGCTGCCTGCAGGTCGCTTTGGGCGCGCGTCTGCAGACAGCACCATGCCCGCGCAGCCAAAGGACGAGCCGCCGCCTATCTCGAGCTAATCTCATTTTCCAATCATCTCGCGGCCCGCCCAGGCTGCTCCCCGGCGGCTGCACTTCATCTGCAAGCCTGTCTCTAGCTTTCCAAGCCCGCACCTTGGCCAACTCGAGCCCAGAGAGAGAGAGAGCTCGCTAACAACTAATAATAACAACAACAACTAATGTGCTCTTATCTGCCCCCCGCCAGTGCCCGTCGCCGGCGGCAAGCCAATTAATTAGGATTAGAGGAGAGGAACTGGTCTGGCGAGCTGGCGGAGTTTGCCAGATTGCGCATTGCTCGCTCAGTGTGCCATTTTTCTCCCATTCCAAACTGGCATTTAATTCCCCACCATTCAATTGGGCTCTCTCTGCTTTTTGCCGCTTTTTGCAGCTTTTTCCACACCCCACCTTCTCCTTGGCTTCAATTTCCAGATTGGGCATCAGTTTCCAGCTCGAGCTGTTAAATCAGCGCCGCCAGCACAACAAACAGGCCGCCAAACAGATCTATATGATTAATCGAGCTCCTCCGGCGCCACTTCGAGGCGGGCCAAATTGTAAATTATTTATTATTATCACTACTATTATTATTATATTGAATTACCTCATCCACTTGCGTGCCGCTCGCCACTCTCTCGTCTCGTGTGTCTTGGCGGCTCGACAAGTTCTCACAATGAAACCAATGAACCACAGACGGCCTATAGCCGTTGAGCTGGCCAGACGGGCGAGCCAAGTGGTGCATGAGAGAGCTTGTGTGCGCCTCTGCAGAGCGTTCGAATCGCGCGCTCTTTGCACTGCGCACCTGTTGCACCGCAAACTCTGCACTGTGCAAGGCACCTCAGCCGCGCACTGCCCCTCTGTTTCCCCCACTTTTTCCCCCACTTGAAGTGCGCCCCCCGCACACTGTGTTGGGCGGACGGCAACTTCTCGCTGCTTTCCCCCCGAGTTGCCCAGTCCGACTTGTGGGCCGCCCAATAAGCTCGATTTGATTGGGCTCTAAGGCAAACGAGGGGCTGGCTCTGCTCTGGGCTCGAGGGGCTTAGAAGCGGCCAGCTAAGCGCATTTACTTATCCGCCCATTTATCTGTTTATTTATAATTTTCATTTCTATTTATTCAGCCGGCCGACGCGACGCAGCTGCTCGCCCGGCTGGCCAGCAACAGACCTTAGCTGAACCTTAGCTGCAACTTAGCTGGGCCGCGAACGAGGCCAACAAGTGGCGCACTTGGCAGTCTGGCCGCGCGTTCTCCTCAGCAAGGTGGCCTGTTGGCGTGTTTTGAGTGTTCGCCGACCGATCGATCATCATCGATCGGCCGCAGACTCGAGCTGGCCTAATCCGCGCGCATTGGCATCAATTTGCGGCCCAACTTTGCTCTCAAGTGGCCAACTTGGAGCCCTCGCCAAGCCAGCCGAGCTTAGCTGCGGCTCCATTATGCTCGCTCGCTCATTGCGGCCGCCAAATTAGCTCACCTTAGCCGCGGCCGCAATCAATTTGGGCTCCAATTTCTCCACTTCCTGGCCCCAATTGGCGCCCAAAGACTGTCGTTTCGGCCTTTCCGTTGGGCCAACTGTCTGCGTCTGCGTGCCACTGAGGCCCGCTGGTTGTCCTCCGGCAGCAAGGAGGCAAAAACAAATGGGCGAGCGCGCCGCAGACAAGCCCCCGTGAACATTCCGCCCCAAGCAGAACAAAAAGGCCACACTAAGCGCGGGGGAGTTTCTAAAATGGATGACACTTTGACTGTAAAGCTTCAGCTGGGCAAAGTCCAACAGGAGAGGCCCGTTTTGTTTTCCACCTCGGGCAGCTCGTTGAGCGGAGGGCCCACTGAGCCGAAATGGAGAGGCAAAAAGGGAGGTTAAATTGGGCAGCCAAATGAAGACAACATGATTATCTCTGGGCCCAATTTGGTCGCCAATTCTCTCACAGGCCGGCCGCAAAGGTTGGCCAAAATGGGGGAGCCAAGAGCAAAATGGAGGAGCAAATTCCGTCCGATTAGCCGGCCAGCAGCGAGGACCATTGGCCATGGTCACGCTTCTGTTTATTTGTTGTCCCGCAAACTGCAGGTTTTCCCTTGGGCGCAAAAGGGGCACTCGCGCGTTCCTGCCGCAGGCTCTTCAGTGTTCGCCGCACACAGTCTGCGGCGCTCAATTGCAGCCAAACTGCCGCAGAACTGCAGACAGTCTGCCGCGCCAATTGTGCACAGTGCGAATTTTGCACTGCACATTTTGGACTGCACATTTTGCACTGCTAACACGCGCACCTTTGCCCTTTTCCTGCCAAAATTGTGGACCCAAAAGACACACTCTAATGCACTGGCGCCCCAATGCCCCAGGTTTTCTCACTTGAAACCGGCCCGATTTTACTCACTCCGCCGACTGGCCGCGTGACGGACAGTCTCGGACTGTGTGTCTGCGGCTGAAACTCACTCTGGGGACACAAACTGGTTCCAAAATGGACGCAAACAGACACAAACAGACCCAAATGGAGACCCAAATGGAGACCCACACGGCTGCCGAGAGGGAGCGGCCACTCGTCCTGGTCTGCATCTCCAATTTCCTCTGCACCTCAAGCGGGCTGGTCGCCACTCGTGTGGTCTGACGAGCGGCGGCCAATCTCAGGCGCTCATTGTTCCCGGCGCGCCCAAGGCAGTCCCGCCGGACTAACTTGGGACTGACTTGTCTCGGCGGACGACTATTAGCGTCAAGTTGATTTGTTGTCGCCGCAGCGCGACTCTCCAGCGCCCGTCTGGCCACCGCGCCGCAGTCCTCACTCTCCGGCGACCAAAACGACCGATCGGCACCGTTAATTTGGCCCGTCATTCAGTGTCACAACTCGCTCGAGGTCTTCACTCGAGCTCAGACTGTCCCAGGAGCTCCCCCAGGCGCCGACGAGTCGGCCAGCCCGCCTAGCTTGTTGCGCCCGACCCGCCGCCGCGAAAACCCGGGTGGGCGTGGCACTCGGGTATGCGGGAGGGGCGGCGCGAGAGGAGCCTGAGGCGGCGGTGAGCACTCGACGAGTGTCTTTGGGGGGCGCAAGTGAGCTGCGGCAAGTGTGGCCACGGTTCAGCGAAAAAAACCGCTGAGACGAGCGGCCGGAGGGGTGATATGGGCCGAGGGGGCGACACTATTGGGCGGGCCGAGCGCGCGCCCACGCGGCGCAGCGGAGCCGCCGGGCTGCGCGTCTACGGGGCGCACGCACTGGAGCGCGCGCTGGCCCGAAGGCGCGCGCGTCGCAGCGGCCCGCAGCAGCCCGACTTGGCGGCGGGCCCCGCGCAGTCGCCGCTCAATGGTGATTGATGATGGCCGCCTCGCTGGCTCGTTGGCGGTGGGCCGCAGACTGGCTGGACTGGCTGCGATGGCGCCGACGAGCCAACGAGGCGCAAGAGGGGCCAATTATTATCACCATCATCATCAGCAGCAAAGGCAGCAGAAGCAGCAGAAGAGGCTAACTCCTAAACAAGCGGCCACAAATGCCTCCCATTCGAGGGAGGCGCCGACGAGGAGGAGCAAATTTGCACCACTCGCGGCCGCCAACTGTCTGCAATTGGCCTCTTGGCTTGCTTGGGGCCAGCCAGTTTGCAGCCAAAGGGAGCCAGTGAAACACAACGGGCCCAAACCGCAACAGAGCAGAACAATTAATGATCTCTTGGAGGAGGAGGAGCAGCAAAACAAACAGGAAAAGAATTAGCCAAGTTGATGATGATCTTTCAATTTTTCACTATTCACTGCACGCCACTCTTGCTTGCTGCCTCTTCTTCTCTGTGGCTTCTTCTCCACTTCAAGAGCCATTCCAAGAGGCAAAAGGGGCCCTCTGGGACAATAATTTGCGCACAAAATTAGTCTCTCAGCTGAGAAAAGTGGCCCAAAACTCGTCTCGCCTCCCAACAGCTGACACACAAGCTCACTTTTGCCCTTCTCTGCTCGTCACTTTGGCTCTGCTTTCACTCAAATTTGCAGCTCCACTTTGCCAAACACCAGCCCAATCACAACTGCTCATCCAAACTGGAGCGCCATTTGTCCGCACGCCATTGGCATCCTTTGGCATCGTTGGCCAATCTCAACTGTGCCCGAAAAACCAGTGGCCGCCAATTAAGCGCCGGCCGAGCTTTGGGGCGACGAAAAGGCGTTTTCTGGATAATTGGCCTCTTTGGGCACCGTTGGGGCGCCCTAAGCTCAGCTCGCAGCAACAGACGATCGGGTTTTCTCAGCCTTTTGTTGACTAATTTTCCCGCAGCCTGCAGTTATCTCCAGTCCTGCCCGGTCCTGCCTGGTCCTGCGCGCCCTCAGTTTGCCATGTTAAAGCGAGCGAACTTTCAGCGCAGGACTGGCGCTGGAAGTTCACCCCAGTCTCTGCGGCCTCTTGGCTGCCAGTCGCGCGACCTGATATGCGCCAGAGACTGTGCGCCGCAGACTGTGCGCCGCGCCTGGTTCGCCGGCCGCAAGGGACTGACTCGCACTCAATTGGGACTGTCTCGCACTCCAAAGGGACTGTGTCTCGTGCGGCAGACTGACTCGCGCGCGACTGGCCAGAGCTGAGCTGGCGCGAAAAGTCGCCAAGAAATTGGCCAAAGTTGGCCAGTTTTCAGAGGCGAAAGGCCGCGAAATTGGCGACAAATGCCACTCGACTTTAGCGCAGACTGTCTCCCGTTTGGGCTCGACTTTAGCGCGAGCACAGGAAGAGTGATAAGCGGGCACAGTGAGGGCACACTGGCCGAGCAGAAGGCGAGAATCAGGCGAGAGCCAAACGAGATACAAGCCATAAGCTATAAGTTAAAAGGTATAAGAAGGCGGCGCGAAAGGCGATTGGGCGAGAGACAAGCGGCGGCAGTTTCGGGCTCAGCTCGGATGGCGGTCGCTGGGCTGAGTGGGCAAGTGGGAGAGTGGCAAAGAGGAAAAGGGCAAGCGAGCGCAAGACTGAGGCACGTCCGCTCGAGTGGTAATAATAAAACTGGTAATAATTGGCCACTCATTAATCATAATCCGGCGCTGGTTGACTGTGTGGACTGTGGATTGTGGACTGTGTGGACTGTGGATTGTGGGGGCAGAAAGATGGCGTGCGTGCAAGTCTCACGTTCAGTTTCCAGCCAGAGAGAAGGAGGAGCGCCGCAGACAGTCTTCGGCGGGGGCAGATTTCAGATTGGAAAATTGGAATTTGTTTAGGCATTTTCTGCAGGAATGTTCTCCCTTTTGCTCTCTTGCTCTCCTGCCTTTTCCTCCTTTTCTTCTCGCCGTTTTGTTGCACGACACGAGCCGTCGAAGGAGCAACAGTTGCTGGAAGCAAAACGGCCAAAGTTCCAGCTGAGGGCCGCTCCTTAGGGTCGGCTTGTGGCCACTTGTTTGCGGCTTGTTTGGGCAAAAGTGGCCACAACTTGGCGACAACTCGGCCCAAAAGTAAGCCCGAAAACGAGCGCGCTTTATAGAGCACCGAGCTGGCCGTCTAAATTCTAAACTAGAGACTATCTTGGTCTGTTTTGGGACTCTCTTTGGCCCGTTTGGAGACTGTCTTGAGCAAAAGTTGCAAGTCGCTTTTTGCAATCTTTGCCACTGGCCAAAGCTGCTTGTTCGCTAATCATCGCTCTCAGTGGCCAGTCGTCAGCAAAGGAGGAGCAGTGATAACCATTATTGATTGTCTCGAGCGGGCGGCTCATTTGTTATCGAGCGCGAGCGGCCCAATGGACACTGACTGCTGACAGAGACAGTCTCTAGTTGAGAGCAAAGTTTTGTGCCGTTTGAGCGCATTGTTGATGATAATTTGCATTCGTTTAGACAAAGACGAAGAGCAATGAAAAATGGAGCCCAGTTTTTCGCCTTTTTTCGTGGTTAGAAAAGCGCTTTTTCAAGGCAAAAAGTGCCGCTCGTGAGCTTTGTGAGCAGAGTTGGCGCAAAAAGGAGAGAAAAAAGAGCGAAAAGAAAGAAAAAGCAGAGAAAAAAGAGGCAAAAAGAGGCAAAAAGCGGCAAAAATCAGCCGAAAAGAAGGAAATCTAAGCGAAAAGGAAGAAAAAGGCCACTCACTAGCTCGCATAGACCACCAAGCAAGCGCAACAGGTGACCTCGAGTGGCCATTAACCAGCAGTGCTCGATTTTGATCGATTACTTTGCGGGCTTTGGACAAGTGATACTCTCTGGCAGTGGAAGAGTATCAGCAGAGTATCATCGAGCATCAGCCAACATGAGAGAGTATCTCTTTTTCTTTCGTTTTGTTTCTCTCGAAATTCATTCCCCCACTTTGCCTCTTCTTTCTCGTTCTCTTAGGACCGAAAACTGGACACTGAAAACTGCTAAAAACTGCCAGAAACTGCCAAAAACTGCCAGAAACTGCCTCTCGAGCGGCCGCAGAGTGTGTGTGGCGACAGACGAGGGGCCGCAGCTAAGCAGCTAAGCAGCCGAGCAGCGAAGCAGCTAAGCAGATTAGCTCTTAGCAGATGAGCTGCCTTGTGGCCGCACTGAAAAATGGCTCCGAAAAGGCCAACTTGAGGCCAAGTTGATTTTTCTGCCAATTTTTGCCAAACTCGCCAGACCTTAGCTCGCCTCCACTGCTCGCCACTGGCGCCTCTTTGCGACCCAACTTTTTGCTCAATCCAAGGCCCCACTTTTCGCCCAATTTGAGGCCCCACTTGAGCGCAACTCGCACCCAATCGGACGCCTAATTGCCGGCGGCCACACGCGCGCTACTTGTTGGCCGCCGACCACACGCAACACAACGACTCGTGCGCCTAATTGATTCTTACGTTCTCCTTTCCAGCGGCCAATTGCTTTCGGGACTTGCAGATCCACTTGGAGATCCACTCGAAGATCATTTGGCCCCAATTTGGCGTATTTAGAACAACTTTTGGTCAAAAATTGGCTCAAACTGCTCGCTCAAATGGGACCCAAATGAGGCCGCAAACAGACTGTCTTCAGGCAGGAAAACTCGTCTGGCTTTGCTGGCCGCTTTCCCACAAATGGACCACAGTTTGCGGGCCCAAATTGAGCAAAATTCAAGCCAAAATGAGCGAAATTTTTGTAAAATTGAGCCAAATTTCAGTAAAATGAGTCAAATTTTAGCCAAAATAGATCCAGTTTGAACCGAAGCCTAAGGTCAAGTGTGGGCACAAGTTGGGCGCAAATTTGCACCAAGTTTTTGCAGAAATTTCGCACCATTTCTGCATCTATTTTGCAGCTTTTCTGCAGCTTTTTTGCTTCCTTTTTGCATCGTTTTTGTTGCGAATTTTGCAACAAAATTTGCAGAAAAATTGGAAATAATTTCACAACTTTTTGCACCATTTTTCAGCTTTTTTCCCCAATTCTCCGAAACAGTTCCGATTGAACTGTTTGTCGTTCTTCTTGAGCAGCAAAGTTGTTTTTCTGGCCGATTTTTAGTTTGCGCCAATTCGAGCAGAACTTTGGACTCGAGAACAAGCTTAGGGTCGGCCAGCGAGCAGCAAAGACTGGGACTGAGACTGGCTCTAGAGAGTGGGGCAAGTCTCGCTCGAGAGAAACTTTTGAAACTTGTGCAACTTGTGAATCTTTTGCAACTTTTGCAACTTGTGCTCGAGTTTGGGGCGCAAAAAGTTGGGATTTGGTGCAGCTTTTCCGAGAAAGAAAAAGCAAAAGAAGCAAAAGAAATGGAAGACGATTTGGCGCAGTTCGAATTGCTCCAATTTGGCTGAAGAGAAAAGGCCAAATTGGTTGGTTTGGGCCAGAGGAAAGGGAGAAGAATGGTTGGCAGATTCGTGCTCTCACTAATTTGCCTAAATTTCCCAATTTCCAAGTGTTGTAAATTTGGAAATTTGAAATTGTTTTGCGCCCAAAAGGCGAGAGAAAAAGCGCAACAAGAAGAAGAAGAAGAAGTGGATGAAAAAGCGCCAAATTGAACAGACATTTTTGCTCGCAAATGAAACAGACAGACACAAATGGGCAGCCTAAAAACTTCCGCTCGAAACCATTTGGAGTGAGCTAAATTGTTTGGCCGAGCGGCGCAACAGGTTAGCTTTGGGGCGAACAATAATTAGCCGGCGAGAAAGAAACTGTTGCCGTTTTTTCTCTCTTCTTCTTGTTGAGCTTTTCTGCTTCTTTTCTGCTTCTTTGCCGCTTCTTTGACGCTCTTTTGCCTCACGCCAAATGGACACCACATGGATAAATGACCACAAGCACGAAAGGTTGCCTCTCCTAAGGTTTGCTGGCAAACAGGCACCACTTGGTCGCCCAAACAGCTGAGACTTGTGGGCCAGTTTGGCTTTGGAATAACTGGCTTCAAATTAATAAGATCGTGAGTTTAATTAAAAAATGAAATGACCAGCCTGAAAAGGAGGAGGAATTTCCACTCACAGTCTCTGTCTCACACTCACACTCGCAGCTCCATTTCCTCGCCCTCAAACTGGGCTCCTCGCCGGCCCTAAGGTGTGGGCAGCCCCACACACAGTCTCACCTTTGGCGGCCGCAAACGTGCCCTCCGGTTGCCCTTTTCACGAGCAGCCAAGGCGCAGCTAAGGTGCAGCTTAGGTGCAGCTTAGGTGTAGCTTAGATGCGGCAGCACAGCTAAGGTGCAGCCATACAGCAGCACAGCTCGCACGCGCCGCCAACTGTTGCGAGCCAAGTCGAGCGGCAAAAGTTGGCGGCCCTAGTCTCTGGGTGGCCACTCTTCTGGGCGTCAATTTGAGTCAATTTGAGTCAATTTGAGTAAATTTCAGTAAATTTGGGCCAATAATTTGGGCCAATTTGCGGGCGTGCAACTCAAATTATGGAGCCTAAGTGTGCGCGCGTGTCTGTCCAATAAGGCAAATTACCGCCAAATGGTGCCAGTTTGGGTCGCTGAAAATAGAGAAAAAAATGGTAGAAAAAACTAAATAAAATTAAACAAAAGTGGAAAATATTAATCAAATATCAATCAAAAAGTCGATCTCGAAAAATCTAGGCCAAAATCTTTAGAGTTGAACGCTGGAGGCGCTCGCGCTCGTCCTAATGGTCGGCGGGCAATTGTTTATTCTTGCCCCTCGCCTATAATGTCGAGGCTTGGCGGTAACAATCATCTGGGGGGGCCAAAGAGCTAGGCAATAATAATTATTAGTAAAAATAATTAGAAAATAGTGCGAAAATGGAGCTCGCAAGTGCACCTAAGGGCCGCTCGAGAGCTCAGAAAGCAATCAGAAGCTCAGTCAGACACGTGGATCTCTGGGCCCGCGGGCCGTCGCCGCGCGCTCGGGTGGGCGGGGCTGTGCGAGCGAGCCCGCTGGTCTGCGGGCCAGCCGCCGGCGTCGATCTCCTCATCACAGTCGGGGTCTTCTTCGTCGTCGTCGGAGTGGGGCCGATTTCGGGGCTGGTCCTCGTCCTCGTGGTCGTCCTGGTCGTCCATTGTTTCGGAGCCCAGCTCGGAGCCCGTGTCCTCATGGGGCGTCTGCAGGTAAGCAGCGGTGGGCGGGAATGGGCCCGCCCCCGCGCTAAGTGCGGCCCGCTTGGCCAGCTGGCTCGCCTGGTGCTGCTGCATGAGGGCCGCCGAGAGGGACATGGCATCGGAGAGGTGGCCGAAGGGGCCGCCGACGCTTGCCGCCGGCCCTTGGTGTTGGTGCATGTGCTGGTGGCCGTGCTGGTGTCCGTGGGGGTGGTGGTCGGCGGCCACGCCCCCGAGGAGCGGGTTCCCGCCGGTTGGGACTACTGGCCCGAAGCAGGCGGGTCCAGTCGGGGGGGCGGGGCCGGGCGCGGGCAGCGGCGCGCCTGCGCCGCCTATGAGGCTGCCCGCAGCGAGCGCGGGGTGTGCGCCGGAGACTGCGGCCGCGGCCGCGTAGTTGTTCAGGTACAGGCCGCGCGCGCGGGCCATCGTCTCTTTTTCTCCCTCCGCCTCCAGGAGGCGCTTCTGTTTGGCGCGCCTGTTCTGGAACCAGATTTTCACTTGCGTCTCGGACAAATTCAACTCGGTGGAAAAATTCGCCCTTTCCTGAATGGACAGATACTGTTTGTTCTTGAACCTCTTCTCCAGGGCGTTCAACTGATGGGTCGTGAAGGGGGTCCTCGGCTTGCGGTTGCTCTTGTGCTTGCGCAACTGGCACTTGATGGGCCCCCCGAAAAAGGGCGCCCCATGGAGGCGCGCGAACTGCTGCTGCCCATTGGCCAGCGACTGTTGCTGTTGGCTGATCGTTTGGTTCAATGTCTGGTTCAATGTTTGGCCAATTGTGTGCATCTGCTGCTGCTGTTGATGATTAATTTGGTGCATCTGTTGCTGCTGCTGCAAACCCGCAAAGTGGCCCCCATACAGTGTCTGCTGCTGCTGGGCCGGAAGTGCGCCGGTGGGCGCCGTGTGGCTCGCGCCAAGCGCCTGGCGCGCCCTCTGCTCCGCCGACAACTGGCCGCCGCTGCCCGACGGCGACGGCTTGGCGGGCGGCGTGCGCGCCGGCGACCCGCCAGGCGACTGGACGCGCGGGGGGCGCGCCGGAAGTGCTCGGGAAGCCAGCAGGTGGCCCGTGTGCAGGTGCGCGGGCGGCGAGCTTGTGCTGCTGCTGCTGGTCGTGGTCGTTTGGGGGCCGCCCAGGTGTTGCTGTTGCTGCAGGAAGTAGGCCATGAAGTAGGAGAGGAGACTTTGCTGTTGCTGTTGAGCTTGCTGCTGCTGAGCTTGCTGCTGCTGCTGAGCTTGCTGCTGGGCGAGCGCGGCCGCCAGTTGCTGCTGCGAGGCCGCCTGCAACTGGGCCCCCAGCTGCATGGAGCCCGCGCCAGAGCTCAAAATGTGCTCGATGCTGAACGGGTTCAGCCCAGCCGAGCCGGAAGTGGAACCGGAAACGGAAAGGGCCGCCTGCTGCTGGTTGGTGGCCAGTTTGCGGGCTGCGTGCGGCGACTCTGCCTCGTTCATGCTCGTCTGCTGGTTGCCTGGCTGCTGCTGCTGCTGCTTGGCCTCCGCCTTCTCGTACAACTGGGCCAGAGTTTGCTGCTCTTGCTGCTGGCCGCTCGCAGTGATCATTGTCTCTTTCTGATCTGAGATTTGATTTAAGCAAGTTTAATTCTTGAGATAAAATCTGGCTTCTTTATTCCAGCTTCTTGCTGCTTAGTCTTGCCGATTTTTCAGTCTATATTTGTGTTCGATATTCGATTCGCTCTGAAGCTGCTCTCAAGCTGCCCTAAGGTCTGGCCTCATTTCACACTCGTTTCCGCTCTTCCTATACTTGCATCTATACTTAATTCTATTATATTATATTACTATTATATTACTCTTCTTTTCGCTCTGTTTTCTAGCCGTTTTGTTGCTGTGTGGCTGCAGGTCAGAATAGATCTGCTCCGCTCGCTGTGCTTAACTAGAGTGCCAAACTAGAGTGCCAAACTGGAACTAAAAGTCCAAGCAGAAGTCACTGAAACTCTAACTCAAACTCAAACTGGCTCCTTATCAATAGAAACTCGGAGTGCGCACTGTTCGGCTCGGAAATTGGAATAAACTTAATTGAAAGCAAATTTGCCCATAACGACAACAACATCAATTGCGACCACTCGAAACTGGAAGAACTGGCCTATTGTGTGCCCATTGGCAGTGGCGCGCACTAATGGGGGCGCACACACTTACTCCTCGGCCGGCGGCTTCTTCTCGCGCCGCTCAGCTGCCTGCTTTTGCCGCCCTGAGTGCCCTTTTGTGTCTCGCTCTTCTGCGCACTCTACAGAGTTAAGTGCTTCCCTCGCGACTTTTGCCTCTCTGCGCCTGCGCACTGCACGCCTGTGAAGCCGAAAGCGCACAACACGCCAGCTCGCATCATGCGCGCCACGTTGACTCTCCCGCTCACAAGGCTCCTTTGCTTTGCGGCAAATTCGGCCACACTGCTCGCTCGCACTGCGCAGTTCCCTCGCGAGCCTGCGCAACGCCCTTAGCCCCTTAGCCTCCGCGCAAACACGCAGCGCCCCCTGGCGGCGCGCGCGCAAAGCTCATCTGAAGCTCGCGCTCGCCTCTATAAAGCCCTGCAGGATTCCTCTCTGCTGCCTTTTCCACGTGAAACTCCAAGCAGCTGCCACTGGCAGTGATGATTGTAGCAAGCCTGATCGGCGCTGAAGCTAACCTGCGGCCCGGCCGGAAAGGAACGGGTGAGGAGAGGCCACTTTGCTCGAGAGGCTGGCCAGTGCGGTGGGAAGGCAGCCCCAATGCAAGTTAGCACATACCAGGCGCGAGTGGCTTTAGTTCCTCGTTGGTGGCACTCTGTGTGTGCTCAAGTGGCCAGAGAGTGGGACTGGCGCGAGACGAGGAGGAGTGGCCGAGGGGGGACAATAATTCCTCCGGCGGCCGAGCCGAGGTGGTGGTCCCGCGCTTTGGGCTAGTCTTTGCCAGTGTGTCCCCTGCAACTGGCTGTTTGTTTGCCTGTTGGCGCTGAGAATCGCCCTGCCGCCAAGTCAATTGGGCGCCTCCACTGGCCACTTGGACGAGCGTGCGAGCCGCAGGGGCGCGCCCTCGAAACGCGGCCGCCCAGCCCAGAAGACAAAACGATTTGCGCCCGATTTGCATACCAGTCTCAGTCTGCGGCGAATTCCATTGGCCAGCGTGCAGTGTGCAGTGTGCATTGTGCATTGTGCACTGTGCGCAAGAGACAGTCTGCGGCAGAAGAAGCGAGCACAGTGCAGCACACGCGCAGCGAATTTGGCCGCAGACTAGCACTGCGCGCGGCTCACGAACTCCAACTGCAGACTGTCAACGGGCCACTGTTGAGCCTTTTGCGCGCTCACTGCGCGCCCCTCGCATGCCGCCGCATCACTGCGCTTTTTGCCCGCTTCCTGTCCGCTCGGAGCCAAACTGGCCAGACCCCAGCAGCTCAGTGCCCGGCCACTGCGCCAAGCTCGGCCCCCAAAAGGGTTGCTCAGAGACAACTGTGTGCAGCTGCAAAGCTGGGGCGGAAGGAGCGCGTGGGAGACTTGTGGCCGCGAGAGACGAACGCTGATTGATTAAGTGGGTCCGGCTAACAAGTCGACAGGCTCTTTTGTCCTTATCTCGCGCGCTCGTCCAAATCGCGCTGGTTTGGCCGCAGCAGACCTGCGGGACTGCTTTGGGGGAGCCAGAAGGCAGCAGTAAAGAATAGTGGCGGCCCACTGGCGCGGCAGATAAGCGTCCTGATTGACTTGTTGACGGCTCGTCCGCAGCTACCGGATTGGCGCCTTGGATTGCTCCGCCGGGGACAGTCTGCAGCCACAATGGGGCCAGTTGGGGCCCGATTGATGAGCAGCGGCCTGCAGTGCAGACAGTCCATCGAGGACAGTCCGCGGCGCTCAGGTGGAGCAGCCTCAGAGCAGAGCGTCTTATCTGGGCGGTGCGCGACGGGCGGCGCTCTGGGGCGGCTAATTAAGCGGCCATTTGAATCCATTAATCAAGCGGCCTTTCAGCTGCTCGTTTGCATGCGAGCGATGAGGGCGCAGACTGGGACTGGTGAGCGCAGAGACTGAGTGCAGTGAGCGCGGACTGAGTGCGGCCCAAGTGCGCGCACTCAGTGGTTCACTGCAGTCAGTTCGCTGCAGTCAGTTCACTACAGTCTGCAGTGCGTTCACCACAGTCTGCAGTCTGCACTGCATCGAATGGGCCCAAATTTGCGCCCCAAATGCACAGAAGCAAAGAGTGCGCACAAGAAGCAGCGGCCAACTCGACAGAGACAAGCTGCAGTCTGTTTGAGGCTCAGTGTTCAGGCGCACTGCTTGAACAAGAAGCCAGAAGCCAGAAGGCAAACAGGCAAACGGGCGACCAATAGACTGGCCCTAAGGAACCATTAACTGCGCCTTTCCCCTTTGGCGCTCTTGTGGCGCTCTTCTACAGCTCCTCTCTGGCTCTTGGTCTCTGGTTCTTCGCTAGTTCTTCTCGCCCAATGGGCTCAATTTATTTTATTTATTATCCTCGCCCCATCGAGCAGGCCGAAGTGCTTGGGAACGCTTTGGCGCTGTCCATTTGGGCGAGCGGCCGGTGGCAGCGAATTAACAACCAAATTGAGCCATCGCCAAATCACACAAAATGCGGAACCACCAGATTGGGGGACGCACAGTGAATTTGAATGCGGCTGTGGCTGTGGCTGTGGATAGACACTGATAAGCACACTGATCATAAGCGCACTAACTGGCAAACAGACACAGACTGGGAAACACTCAAAAGGAGACGCACAAACAGACAGACAGGCAAGCGTGCAAAGGCACACAATGCCAAGAGGCCAGAGAGGAAGCAAAACAAGAGCTGAACGGCGAGCCAGCAGCACGAACACCTTTCCTTTGCTTCCTCGTTAAGGTTAATCATTAACTCTTTGGGCTGGCCAAAAGAGTGAGGTCCAAAGACTCTCTTCGGGCTGCACACAAACACAATGAAGTTTGGCATTGGGCGCCAATTGGGCGCAGTGGATTTGCAGCCTAAGGTCTTCCTGGACCTTAGGCTGAATGAGCCAAAGGTCTGCGAGCGACACATTGCAAAATGCGCACCATTAGGACGGCCCGCATTCCAGCCGAATTGGAATTGGAATTGAAATTGAATTCGATTTGGCCGAATTTTCGAAGCTCGAGTTTCCAGTTTCGATCCTTGAAACTTGCAGTCTCAATTTCTGCAATTTCTGCAATTTCTCTACTCTCAAGCTCCAGTCTCAATCAGAGACACTCTTCGGGAAGCAAAAAGAAAAAAGAAAAAACAAAAACATAAAAAGAAAAACAATCGCACGAAAGAGCTGCCATTCGGCCGCAGCTTAGCGCTCGCTTTTGGGCCCCGAAGACTGTCCGTTTTGGGCGGCCTTTCGGCGCTTTTTGCGCTCATTTTGGCCACCTGTTCGAGTTGCAGTTGCACTTGGTCCAGGTGGTCACGATTGTGCGCATTGTGCATTTGTCGCGGCTCGTCAGCTTCAGAGCTCAGCTCGAGCGACTTGTCAGCCCCAGTCCTTAGCTGTGGGGCGGCCAAATTGAATTGTATCTTTTTCCAATCTCTTTGGATCAAATTTCGTCAATTTCCACTCAGATTCCAAGCGGGACTTGAAATTGAAAAAGCTCGAAACTCTGCAATGCAATGCAAGACTGTCTCTGGACTGTCTCGGGCCGCAAACTTGCAAATCTCCATCTTTTCCACCTCTCAATTTCCCTCCTTCATTTGCGACTCTCCAAATCGGCCATTCACAATTCCAAATTCACAATCTTCACAGTGCGCAATTCACAGTCTGCAATTCACAGTCTGCAATTCATAGTCTGCAATTCATAAAGCGCAATTCCAACACAATTGCACACTCGCCACTCAATTGGCCGCAATGCTTAATGGGCCCGCAGACAGTCTGTGGCTCACAGTTTGCTGCACACAGTTTGCCGCACACAGTCTGCGGGCGCGCATTCATCGCACACAGTCTGCGGCGGCCAA
>Ga0268247_10000185_pt1 | contig 21860 bp, 27 predicted proteins | sample AgamicOrMae_FD_200245 | JGI IMG/M metagenome (GOLD analysis project Ga0268247, IMG submission 200245) | Agave microbial communities from Guanajuato, Mexico - Or.Ma.e (v2) (version 2) | ecosystem: Host-associated > Plants > Phyllosphere > Phylloplane/Leaf | place: Guanajuato, Mexico | collected...
TTCCTATTTCAACTCCTCTATTCCTCCCCCCAGTGCGCCCCCCGCCCTCTCTGCCACCAATGCTGGGTGCGTACGCAGTTGCAAACGATCAGGCCAAACTTAGGGCGCCCACCGCCAACCACCAGCTCCACCACCACCGGCAGACACAACAGTCTCAGCTACCTTGCGCAGCTCCTTGTCAGCTGCAGACTCTCTGTGTGTGTGTACGAACGAGACCGCATGGACTGGCCGAGCGCCAGTCCATTGGATACGCATGCGCCCGTTTCATCGCTTTCGCACCGAAGCCAGTCCAAAAGTCGCCCGCCTCCTCTCCTATCCAATCGCCTCCAATCCATTTTCACGGCTCTCTCGCTGCCGTGCACAGCTCGCCGCCGCTGGACCATTGTGCAGCCAGTTGTTCCAGTGTCTTGGGCGCATCTCTCTCGACTCTTGGGCCTCGCTCCAACGCCACTGGAGCACCTTGAGAGCCTTGAGAGTCTCACAAGCAGATTCAGACGCTGCCAAACTGCACTCACACCACAAGATCCTCCTCCTCCTGGACTCGATCTTGCTTCTCTGGAAGAGTGGCTGTCGAGCGATGGGGAGAAACTGCCGCGTTAGATGATCACTCACTTCGGTCCCAATTCCACTCAAAGTTCTTGTTCCTTTTTCCCTCCTCGCCATTCTTTTGGCCCTTGTTTTGGTGGCCAAATTTGTGGCCGCCAGCCTCAGAGAGAGACTGTGTGCTGCAGTCTAGAACAACTCCCCGCCATTGCCTATTGACAACAATGCGACGGGCAGAAAGAGAGACATCATCATTATGCCGCCGGCTTGCGCCTGCAGCTGCAGCTGCGAGCAGCCAGTCCTGCGCGCACTTGTGCAGCTCTGTGCACGCTCGAGGCAGCTGCCGCGGCGCCCGCTGGACTGGCCTCGAGCGGAGCGCAGAAGCGGACGGCTGTCAGTCCCAGCGCGACTCTGCGGCGCCGCACGTTTCTATGAAGCCACTCGCGGGGACTGTCCCGCATTAGTAGCAAGCCTGAGCCTGTCAGTCGCGCGGCTGGGCCGCCGCACGCGAACTGCGCCCCCGACAACAGTCCGCGGCAGCTCAGCGAACAATGCTCGCAGGCTCGCAGAGAAGCCGCCCGAGTGCGACACTGGCCACAGACTAGCATCTGCGTGTCCTCGGCCTTCTCGAGAGGCAAAGGCGGACGGCTTTTTGCGCTCCCTCATTTCGGATGTTTATTCCTCGGCTGTTTCTCTCCGCGTCTTCGTGTGGCTCTTCGTGTGGCGAGCTTACCAGTTGGGCTCGCGAGTTGCGTCGAGCCCGAACGGCCCGAAACGGAAAAGGCGCCAACTAGAGAGAATTATGCGGAGGCGGCGCCAGGAGACAGCGGCCGGCCTGACAACGACTCGACGACGCGTCTTGGCACAGACTGGCTGCCAGGAGAGCGCGAGACGAAACAATGCTCCGCCCGGCTCATTGGTGCTGCCAAGGCTCTCAGCTCGCTCGTGGTTCAGACTGTCTCTGGCGGCCAAAATGGGAAAGCGGCTTCGAGCGGCCTTCTGGCGTCCTGCTTTGGCTGGCTCGTTGTCGCGAGGCTGACTGACTGAGACGAGAGACGGTCTCTGGCCGGCTGGATCAAGTTGTGAGCGTTGCGCCGGCGGGACAGAATGGGCCAATGGTTGCTTGTGGTAGACAAATATGAGCAATTATGATTATTTTTATTATCACTGTGCCAGTGTTGTTCGCCTGGGCCAAGCTTGTTTTGCTTGTGGACGCGAGCTGAGATCTGGCAGCAGATCTAAGCAGTTTCGCCACCTTGGGCGCCCTGGCCACAGTGTGGCAGTTGAACTGCAGACAATCGGCTGATTGACTGACACGACAGCTAGTTAGTTAACTAGCAACTGTGTGCGCAAGCAGGGCCATAGTTGCTTGCCTTCGTGTCGGTTTAGATTTTTTTCTTTGAGTTTGTGTGAGTTCGAACTCTTCTTCTCATTTGATTTATTTTGCCCCTTCATTTGTCTTTGTTTTTGTTTTGGTTTTAAATAATTTTTCCCCCTTCGGCGAGTCGCACGCGCACGAGCCAAATGTGCGAAGTGCGCGAAGTGTGCGCAGTGTGCGCTCTGTGCGAATTGTGCGAACAACCTAAGCGCACAACCTAAGCTGCGGCCGCAAACAAAGCACAGGCGCACACGAGGCCGAGCGAAATGGAAATGAAAAAGATAAATAAATATTTAAAAAAGAGAAGAATAAGCTGACACAGTCGCGCTGGGCGAGTCGCTAGGAAACAATACAGACGATGAATATTGAAACTAATTGAAAGGCCTTCCTGTCGGGCGGGATGTGGCGACGCTCGGCGCTCGGTTGGCGCTAATCAGGCGGCGGCTTGACAGTGAGCGGCACTTGTCAGCGAGCATTGGAAGAGTGTTTGCTAGCGTGATGAGTGGAGCTGGTTTGCGATTGGAGCAAGCTCGAAAGGGCGACTTGAATTAGCGCGATCCCCAACGAGCGGCAACGAACAGTGTTGGGCGTCCTTAGGGCGTCCTTTGGGCTGACAATCAGCCGCTGACAGTGGAGCCGCGTTGAGCAAAACGGGTTTCACTTTATTTTATTTTATTAATATTTGCTGACAGGAGGGCGAAAAAGTTGCCCGGACCGAATGGGTGGCGCCTTGGAGCCAGTTTGGCCAAAGTGAGCCGGGCCAAGCGGGCGCACTGGAGGCGCACTGGAGGCGTTAATTTGGCCCATCGCGCGCCGCTTGGCTGTCTGTCTGGCGGGCCGGAAGAGGAGGGGGCGCGAGCACCCCTCTGCGGCAGTTCTTTGCTGGCAGAAGTGTGACGCAATTGGGCGCCGCAATGGCTCGAGCCGCCACTTGCGAGCCCACAATGGAGCCCAATGGACGGGCCTTCGTGCCAAAGAAGTGTTTCCAAATGCTGTAACAAGCTGCCAGGGCCACGCCCATCGGTTGAGGGAGTGCATTTGAGGTGTGTGGGCAACTGTGTTTGGGCGAGTTTTCAGTGCAATGGGGTATAATTCTTCGGGGCATTGTGCGGGCGCTGTGCTGCTGGTGGAGAGTGAGTGCCAGGCTGAAGGCTCAACACGCTTGGGGAGGGGCGCAGACAGTGAGCGGAGTGGGCCGAGTGGGAAAAGTGTTGGCGTATAAATGGGGGCGAAAGTGCTTTCTGTGTTTCGGCGCGCTCTTTCAGTGCACCCAATTGCGTGGAGGAGATCTGTGCGCGGTTAAAGTGGGCCGCGAGCAGTTCATTGAAATTGCACAATCAGCGGCGCGCAAGTTCGCCGGCAAAGTTCGCCGCGTCGCGTGTGAATTTTTCAATTTCAACCAGCGGCCCAGCACATGCACGAGCCTGTGCGATTGGAGTGGGGGCCCTCCAATCGTACGCACAGTTCCCTATGCGCAGTGGCTGGCGCTCGTTCGGGTTTGCCAGTTTCGTACACTCATTGTGCCAGCGCGCATTCGCCGCCCCCCTGCAGACAGTCCAAATCTCTGCACGAAATCTCCAAAGTTGGCCCGCATTTGTGCCCAGTCGCGCTCCTTGTGAACCAGGCTCGCCGTACCTTGTGAACAAATAGCTCAAAACCCACTCCATAACACACCCACTGGTCCACCTCAAGGCTGCACCGGAGCAATTGGGCCCGAGCGCGCAACTCAGAGCCGAGTAACTCGACGCGCCGCCACTCACTCGCCCCTTCCGGCGGGACACGCGAACAATCGTGTGCCGCCGCCGCCGGCCGGAAGTCAGCCGAGTTGGGCACCGTGGGGGCACTGCTCAGGCCCACTGCTTAGGTGCAGTGCGTGTTTGTTGCCAGCGGGCCAATCGGAAACAATATTCAATATTGCGCAACGGTATTGTTTTTCCTCTCCTTTGGCGCCTTTTCCTGCGCCAGATTAATCATCGTCGGCGCGCGGGGCTGCAAATGAGCAGCAACACGGCCCACTTCTGGCCGCGAGCTGGCACCAAGCCCAGCAGGCAAGACTGCGCCCCCATTTGCGCATCTCTCTCGCTCGTCGTGACCAACAACGAGGGACTATTATTGCCACTATTATTGGCCCGCTGCTCAAGTGGGCGTAAATAAGCGGTTGCCGTCCGGGCTGTTTGCCCTGTTTGGCGGCCCCTTTCCAGAGTGAGTAGCTCTGGCCGCACGTGTTCCCCTGGCAATCGTGTGCCCATTGTGGCGCACAAACCGGCTGTTTGAGTGCGCGCGTGTCCAGCCGCTCGTGCACAGCTCGCCTTGCGCAACTATGTGATTGCCGGCCCACTCGCCCACCGGAAGGAGTCGAGATTGGGCCGCGTGCGAGTGTTGCGGGCGCCTCTGCGTCACGGCCCAGCGGCGGCCCCAAAACAATGCTCTTCACCGGCCCAGTGCCTCAACTCGGCCGCCCGCACAGCTCCACGCTGGCCCTCGTCGAGCGGGCCTCTGCTTGAGCCCGGCGATGCTTCTCGCGGGCCCTGAAGGGCCGCGGCCAAGCCGTCGCCGTCCGGCAGCGGCGGCTCCATATCGAGTTGCTGCTCAATGCGCGCCCGGCCACTCGCCGATAGGCGAGGAGGCGACTCTTGCTGCTTGCGGGCCGGATTAGCGCGGCCCGGACGGTCGGGCGGCAAAAAATAGAAACAATTTTGGAAATAAACTAAGGCGATCTATAAAAGGCCGCGTGTGCGTTGGCGCCGGCTTTTTCCTGCGGGGGCTTTTATGCGGCCGGCCAGAAGGCTTGAGCGGCGGCTTGCGCGCGGCCAGAAGTGTGCGAGCGAGCGCCGCAGAGCCAAGGAGAAGGAGCGGCCGGCGAACTACTGTGGTGGGGCCGCAAGAGATGCGGGCGCTCTCCTCTACTGGAGCTGCTTGTTCGCTGCGACTCGCATCATGCGGGCGCCGATGATGCGCTGGCACAGGCTGACTGGAGCGCCAGTGATGCTCGCAGGCGGCGAATACACGAACGCGTTATGGGGCGTCATTGCGCGCTGGTGCCATTGCAGAGCAGTGGGATGATGCGCTGCAAGCAAGCCGCCCCCTCCGGCAGACAGTCTCTGGCCTTGTGCGCTTGCCTTGCGTTATGGCAGCCCTATCGCAGTATAGCAATAGGGCTGCCTGTGCAGTCGGCGCGCAAATGGGCCCGTGCAATGCGGGCTGGCAAATGCGGGCCACAACAGTTAGCCGGCCTGAGATGGCGGGCGAACAAGCTGAGCCCTGAAGCAGCGCCCATTTTGCATGCACACCACGCTGAAAACTCTCCTACACACTAGCCTACAGAGCGCTGAGTGAGTGCACAGCACACACTGCCTGAGACAATGCAACCACGAAGCGCCTCTATATTGTTGCTGTTCCGCTAAATCTAGCACACAGCGAGCAGAAAAGCGAGCGGGCGAAAGAGAAGGAGAAGGAGAAGCTCAGGAGTAGGAGGGACTCAATCTGGAAGACAAGGAGAGGAGATTTTGGGCTCGAGATTAGCCGGCTGGCTTCTTTGTTCTTGTTTATCGGCCAACTTACTTAGCAACTCTCCTTTTGCAGCTCCTCCTGCTCGTCGTCTTGTCCTAGAGAGACAGACTGTCTCTCTAGTCTGCCTGAAGCTCTTCTACTCTCCTCTATGCTGAACACGGGAGGCAAAGCCGCTCGCTTAGCAGTGCTGCTCGCTTAGTGCAGCGCAGGCAGAGGAGAACAGCAGAAGAGGCAGGCAACTCTCTCAGCTGGCCAGATGATGATAATGGAAAAAGCAAAAAGGAAAAAGAGCTCAGCGGCGGGCATAAACAAGCAACGATAAGTGGCCGGCGAGCGGGCACTAGAGGCAAGTGGCAGTCCATAGTGCACGAAGAGGAGGCGGCAAGTTGGCGCCGGCGAGAAGATTGAGCGGCCAGCAGATTGCTCTGTTTAGTTGGCAGAATTTGCCTGCCGAGCTAAGAATTGGCCAGCAGTCGAGGAGGAAGCGAAACAGCTCTTGCTCTCCCAAACAGACGCGCCTAATGATTGATTGGGCACTGTGTTGCGCCCTCCACTCTCGCGCGGCCCTAAGCTCTGGCTTTGTCTTTCGCCTGTTCGTCTTTCGTCCGTTCGTCTTTCGCCCGTTCGTCTTTCGTCTTGGCACAAAATCTCGATAAATCTCGCCCGATTCCTCGCGTCCAGACCTGGTCCGCGGCCGCACCTAGTCTGCGGCCACGAGCGGCTCCATGGCGGCGCGGGAGCTCGCAAAAGGCGCCCGCAAACAAGCCGCGCCGCCTTCCTGCGCCGGCCCACACGAGCAGCTCGGCGGGCACACTTTTATTCCCATTTTTTATTGCCACTTCGGGCCGATTGCGCTTTTGATGGTTGCAATTGTGCGATTGCGATTGCGATTAAGTTGTCACTGGTCTACGCCGCCCGCTCGGCTCCGCTCGGGGCCCTTCCCAGTCGCAAAACAATCAATCGGCGCGCAACAATGGCCGCCGAACGAGTTGCCGCCGCTGGGATTGTGTCGCTCGTCGCTGGCCAGTGGCTCGTCGCTGTCCAGTGGCTCTTTGCTGTCCAGTGGCTGTCCAGTCGCCCACAGTCATCCGTCGACTGTCGATCGTTCATTTACAGGTTTTGGGGTAAAACACCCCGAAAAGCGAGCCATTGGAGCGGATTTTCCCCGCACGACGAGCAGTTCCCCGCGCAGAGTTCGCTGGCAGCGCGCCGCACACTGCGGCTCGCAAACAGCGGCTGTTCTGTGCGCCGCATCGAGCAGCCTCCAGCCGGACCGAAATCCCCAGGCTCTCACCCTGCAGACTGCAGACCGCGGCCGCATGAGCAGGACGCAACTCCATCTCTATCGCACCTCTGCCGCCCGATCGCATCGCGGCGCCCAACGGCCACAGTGATATTAATACCACCGCAGCTCAGGGGCCTCCTCACAGACGCCGGCGGGCCGGCCCACACGTATCACGGGCATCACGCGCCCCCTCTCGGCCCTAATCTAGTGGCCGCCAAGCGGAGGGGCCCAAAAAAGGGCCCCTGAAATTAATCCGCGCCGGCCGGCCGCTCAGGTGGCCATCACTGCCAGCAGAGTGGCAGCCCCTCGCACTCGTCCGCTCGCTCTAACCGCTGGCAGTGCTAATCTGCGCCCCTTTGCCGCCGGCCCTCGTCCGAGGCCCAAGCGCCGGCTCGGGCGCTGGGACGGGCCAACTGGTGGCCACTTGTTGTTATTATTGCAGCCGGGCCGCACTGGCACCGGCCCTAAGGTCTGGCAACCGGCCAAGCAACTGCCAAACAACTGCCAAACCGCCGGCCTAATCCTTTTTGGCCGCCAGCGCCGCAAAGGAGCCGGCTCGTAAATCGCGCTCAGGTGGCCGCAAGAATCGCGGCCCCGAAGCGCCCGCGTTGAGCGGCCGCGCCGCGCGGGGGTCGCAGCGCAGGTTCGCCGGCCGCTTTGTGCGGCGCGGGGGGAAAGCAGTGCTGCGCGCGGCCAAAGCAGTGCTGCGCGCGCCCCGCTCGGCGGCCTCCCTTTGTGGTCGGCCCGCCGGCTCGGCTCGCCCGTCAGGCCCACTTGCCGGCCGCACTTGCGCCCAACATTGCGGCCCATTGTGGTGGCGACCATTGTGTGCATGCTGGCGTCCTTCGTCGTCGTTCCGTCGAGCGTGCGACCGGCGAACTGATAAATACATGACGATTTTGAGCAAATCATGGCCAGCTCCCAGCTCCCAAGGCCCAAGGCCCAAGCTCAGCGCCACAGACTGTCTGCGGCCGCCCAATCTGTGTCTCTCTCGCCTGCCCATCGCGAGCACCTGTTTTGGGCTTCCTTTGGGCTTCCGTGCGCCACTGGTGGCTCGGAGCGGCCGGCCACACTCGCCGCCCGCTCGCTCGGGGATCATCGTAAAACCCTTGCCCGCGCCCAGCCTGAGGGCCGGCCGGCCCGGACCCTTAGGGGCGAGCGAGAGGAGGCTGGAAATCGATAAATCACGGGAACATAAATAACAATTCAGCGCGGTCTGCCAGCGCTGGCCAGCGGCACACTGTGGCCAGCGCCATTATCGCCGCCGGCCACTGTGTGTAGGCCTGGCGGCGGGCGTTTGCCTTGCATTAGGGTGCGCAGGCGGGCCGAGCTGAGCCTGGAGCTGAACCCCTTCAGCTCCAGGCTCGAGCCGAGCGCTCCTGAGCCCCGAGGCGCAGTGGAAGGCGGGCCGCGCGCGTCAGCTCGCGACTGTTGTCGCACAGCTCCAGCTCAAGCGCGGCAGTCGCTCTCGCACACAACTCTGCGCGCGCCAATTCGCCGATTCGCTCCCATTGGCGACTGTGTGTTGCAGTCTCCAACTTGCAGTCTGCAAGTGCAGACTGTGTGTAGGACTGCGCTTGTGTGCCGCTCATTTCAAGGTGATTTCGCTTCCCCTTTCGCTCCTCTTCCTCCGCCCTTGCCGCCAATCAGCAACGCCAACTGGCCACTGGCCACTGGCCGCAACTGGCGGCGACACACAATCATCGGCACTGAAACAGCAGCAACAAGCAGCCATTGCAACGAAAGTGAGCCCAAAGAGAAAACAAGTGGCCGCCGAGACGAGAGATTATGGCAAACGATTGCGTCTGTCCACTGGCCGACAATTGATGTTTGTGTCAGAAAATTGTTTGTCCGTGTGTGTGAAAACGTGCAATAAGTGTGCACGTTTACTTTCGCTTCTTCATCTTAGGGCTCGTTGAGCTTTGCGCTCACTTTTGCGCCCAGATTTGCCATTTGCGGCCAGCCGAATGTCCTTAGGGCACTCGCAACGAGCTTGTGCTAGACTCTAGCAGCCAGAGACACACACTTAGAACAAAGAGCAGCCCGGCCGGGAAAGCCCAAAAGTGTGAGGGATAAAAAGTTGAATAAAGGCTGTCTGTGTCGCCTGCTCTTGCGTCCAACTGGCCACAATGGCCCGGCAGACGAGGGCCAATCGAGAGGAACAATTGTTTGGGCCTAAGCAAAAGGAGAAAAGTGCTCACCTTTTGCAAAAGATTGCGCCCAATTCTGTCCAATTGTGGGCCAAAAAACTGGCGCGGACCTCTCGTAAAACCAGCAGAGAGTGTCTCTCTTTCTCTGTCTCTTTCTCGCTCTGTGTGATCGATGTTTTGGCTGATCGATTGTGGTGATTGTGCAATTGCTTTGGCCAGTTTGCAGCTCCGCAACATTTGCCAACCACCTTCTGCAACCTTCTTCCAAGTGGCGCTCTGTGCAAGTCTCCACAGTGCCACTGGTCAATCTAATTCTCGCCTCGCCCGAGCTTGTTGTGGTAAATGGCGCCCCAGCTCGCAGCTCGCTGCTCGCGGTGCTGGTGCGGCCGCCGCGACGCCTCGCGAGCCAAACACGAACGCCCCTCCAGCAGCCCATCCATCTTTTTGGCGCCTCACGAGCACTAGTTAGCGGCCAATTGCGGGCCACAACAGTTGCGCGCTCGCCGCAAGCAGCACATGCGTGCCCCAGTCTGCGGCCGCCGCACTCTCGCTGCAGCGAGTGTGTCAAAAGTCGTGGCACCAGATAGTGTGTAAGGGAAGGCAACTTTTGGGCCAAAACTTCTGCACACTTGGCCACTGGTCGCCCCCAAAAATCCACTTGCGCCTCAAACGCTCCACCTAAGCTTCGGAACAACACACACACGCCCCTAAGACGCTCTCTGGGCCTCACAGTGACACTGCCTCGTGTGTCGTGTGGCGAGGGAAGCGCCAACGAGCGATCGCGGGAGGAAATCTGCGCATGATTAAGTTGCAAACAAGAGTCTCTGCCACAAATCGATCCATTTTTCTCCCCATCCAACAACGAGCTGCTCCTTTATATCACCAAACAATTGGTCATTCGCGGCCCCCAATCGGTCCGCTTTTGTGCCAACGCCAATGCCAATCTCCCGTGCCCTCCACTTCACACTGAGTTCAGTCTGAGCAGCTCTCTCAGGTGAGCAGAAGAAGAGCCATCCGTCAGGCAGAACATGCAGGAAACATGCTCGCCACATTCGGCCCACTTGACTTGAACCTTCGAGGCTCAACTTTGAGTCGCTCTGTCGGACTTACAACACTGACAGACGGACACAAACAAGAGACCTGTTCAATAGGTGCACTCTGATGCGCCTTTTTTCAAGAGGGCAAAGCATAACAAGGACATTCCAGCGGCCGAGCGGCAGCCTGTCGGCCAGTTTTCGGGCGAGTAACTCTGCGGGCTAAATTGTCTCGCGCTCTGGATGCACTTGAGAAAGATTTGGAATCTGAATTTTAGATTATCTCTCCCAATTTTGCACTGCTGCAGATTGCGCGCCGTAATCTGCAGACTACAAGCCGCTGACTGCGCTCCAGAACTGCAGACTGTCCACACTTGGCTCTGCTCGCCCGCACACAAGCTGCAGCGAATTCGAGCAAACTGCAGTCTGCAGCGCACGCTCAACTGCAGGCACCTCGTCCTGCCCGCCAGTCTGCCGCACACTATTGCTCGCGTCGCAATAGTGTGCCTTTGTGTGCGTGTCACCTGGCGCGCCCCGCCCACTCGCAATTGCTCCACTTGCTCTGCTGGGATATTTTCCCCTTGTGATTGGTGCAAATATCACCACTTAGGGCGAGCGAAATGGCGCAAAATTGGCCACATCTGAGCCACAACAACTAAGAACAACTCGCACCTTCGGACAGCCCTAAGCGAGAGGAGCAAAACAAGCCAGAGGAGCTCCTTCTGTGCCGCTCATTCTCAATTCTTGCCCCCTCTCGTGCCGCCGCCGCAATGTTTGGCTGCAAATCTGACGCTTACGTGCTAAATGCCACAACAATGTTTCAGCCCCTGTCTCTGGGCCTTCTGATGGCGAAATTTCCACTGCAATCGCCCACTCCGAACTGCCATTCGGAGAAACGATCAAGCCAATATCACTCGAACCTGGGGGCCTCACTTGTGGCCCACGTGTCTCCTCGCGAGCTCAGCCTCGCCTCGCCAGACAATTGGCGCTTCGTGTCCAATCGTAGTGCGCAATTCGGGTAATTAGGCACGGCGCGTCCACAGACTGCAGCGACTGACGCGTGTCTCTGCGAAAAAAGTGGCTCGCACGCTTACGTCTGCAGAGAGCACGAATCTCTGCGTGTTTTCTCTGCGCGCGTGGCCGCATTTAACGCTGAAGATTCGCGCTCCCTGCAGGACTATATGCTTTCGGCCCACATTGTCTCTGAAACAATCTGCGCACAACTGCTGCAAATGCGGCTTAGGTGTCCTTCGGCCATTTAGCTGCCGAGGAGAACTGCCCAAAATTCGGACAGCTTTGAGAATTGACCACAGACTTGCTGCGATAAGTGGCGCAGAGACAACCACGCAACCAGGACGAGCCATGCGAGCTGGGCCTGCAATGCAAAGCGCTCGCCAAAGGTTGGCCCGAAAATGTTTGAGCTGAGGTTGGTCTTTGAGCTGAGGACTGGAGGCTGCAAATGCAGAAAGCGGCCCACGAGGACGAGCTTAGGTCTGTTGTATGCTCGAAAACTGCAAAGCTGCAGTTTGCGAGCTCAAGTGCTGCTTTGGGCTCAGTTTTACAAGTTTTCTCCGCGAAACTTGTAAAACTTTTCCACCTTTTCAGCTGGCTTTTAGTTTTTTTCACCTCCAAATCTCGAGGCTCTTTCGGCCACAGCTCCAAAGGTCCGAAAGGCGCCTCCTGACTGGCTCGCTTCGAGTTGTTCGTTTCTCGGCCCGCTCGGTGCAATTCCATTTTGATTGATTGCTTAATTATATCAATCGGCCATTGAAACGGGCCCGTGTTGTCATTGTGAGTGTGTTCGCGGTGGCCAGAGACAAGCTGCGAGAGACAAGCTGCCAGAGACAAGCTGCCAGAGAGGGCGAGCAAGAGAGAAGTTTTTCTCCTGAAGGAAAGAGAAGACTCTTTGCTTCTCCGCAATTGATTCATCAGCCAAGCACCTTTTCTCTCTCTCTTGCTCTCTGTGGCGCGCCAGAGAAAAGGTGCGCCCGATTCAATTGAATTGAATTGCATTCAACTCGCCAGTTCAATTGAATCGCGTGGAAATCGGACACAATCCATGTTCACACTTGTCCTGCTTGGCGCTCGCTCGCTCGCTCGGCCAGGTGAGCTCCGGCGGCCCAAAAGTGAGCGAGAAGGAAAGTTGGAGGAAATTTTCCAGAACAAGTTGGCCAGTGTTTCTCTCAGTTTGGCGCTCGCTCGCAGGCCGCACAACAAAGAAGCCACAAGGAGCGCCTGTTTCTCTCTCGTTGGAGCTCAGGCAAAGACACAAATTGGTGCTCCAATATCTGTTTTCTTTCTGCCCTTCTTCTTCTTCTTTCCTTCCGCCAACCGTTCTGCCTCGGGCGAAAGGTGGGCAAATGGGCGGCCAACAGTTTGCGGCCCATTGTGCTCTCGAATTGGAGACCACTGTCCACGGGAATGGACTGCTCTTGCTTGTTGGCGCTCCTCTTGGCACCACTCAAGTGAGCCACACGCGCGCGACTCAATTACATCCACTTGGCTCATGGGCAAACCGCAGTCCAGTTGTCGCGCTCCTCACTGTGTGTTCGAGAGTGGCACACAGTCCGCGGCAAACTACGCCTCGCAAGTGAGCAGTTCCAATGGACCTCCGATGGGCCAGAGGTTGTCACGCGCGCAATTCAGGGCGCACAGCCGAGCGTGTTGGGGAAAAAGTAGTGCTTTATTGGGGCTGCCGTCCCAGAGTTCGCCTTTCGGTCGGGGTTTTCGCCACTTTTGCGCCTGTTTGGCCTTTTCACCCGGAGAATTGCGGGCGATTCGGGGATTTTCGGGATTTTGCCCGACGACGATTACTATCATTTTTCCGCCGATTATTATTTATTATGTTCTCTTTCCCCTTCTGCAGCCATTTCAAGATCAATCAGAGCTGGTGCGTGCCGCAAACAGTTGCGAGCAGAGCTGGATTTGCATTGCGCCTCAAATGGGGCCCCATTTGAGGCTTGTTCTGACAAGCCTCAGAGTCTAGCCGCAGCCAGACTCTGAGGTCGAAAGCGGGCAGACTTGAGTGCAATATGTACTTGTGCACAAGATTGCTCGTGCACAAAACCGTTTTTATACAGCCGCAAATTTGCATACAGTCCGTCCTTGGCGCTAGCCTGCGGGCGGCCCCTGTCTCAGCCGCTTGAGGCGCCCACTGCTCACTGCTCACTGCTCACTGCTTACTGCTCGCCCAGCAGTGCAGACGAGCTCAAGTTGTCCAGTCTTTTGGGGCAAATTTGCGCTCAAAAAATTCATCGGCCCAGCTCATTTTCCGCCCTCTTCAGGCCACTTTCCTCCAATGCACGAGGCTGCAGCGGCGTGGACTGTGGTGGGCAGTGAAAGAGAGAAAATGCGAAGAAGAGAGTAGAAGAAAGGGAGAAAATGTGAGACAGAATGGCGCAGAGAAGAGGCGACAAGGAGAGGAGACAAATTCGTCCACTTGAGTGGGCCCCGAAACAGTGTGGCGCAAAAAACAATAACACCCAGTCCAAAGCCGAATCGGAAGCGCGGAGGTTAATCCACACAGACGGAAACTGCGGCCCCAGTCTGTGTCTGGCGGCCAGAGACAGAGAGCGGCGCTCATGTGCCAGTGCAGCCTTAGTGAAGCCGCTCGTTGGCCGCTCCTCACAGTCCGCGCGAGTCAAGTGGACTGGACGCGTTGGATGTCAACTGTTCGCTGCTTGTCCCTGGCACTTGGCCCGCGGGCTTAGCTGCAGCTTTCTCGTGTGTGTGTGTGTGTAGATGTTGGCCGGCGCCAAATTGGGCAACAATTGGACGTCCACTGGGCGGCAAACATGAATCATTGTTCAAACATCGCCCCCAGTGGTTGGCCAGCGGACTCTGCGCTCTGAGAGGAAGCGCAAACTCCTCACTGGCGCCCTGAGCGCTTCCGGCGGCGCGCGACGAGCAGCCCCGAGCGGCACAATGGGCGCCCCAACGCTAATCTGCAGCGTACATGTGGCGGCATTTAAAATTCCTCAGACTCGTGGGCTTGTGTGTCGGCCGGCCGGCCGCAGACGAGGAGCACTTTTGGGCCCACTCTGAGGGCGTCTCGCCGAAGACTCCGCACTCCTTGGGGCTCTCCAGATCTCCAAACGGCCGGACGTGCAGGTGCGGGTTGGTTTGGCACACAGTCTTCGGAGGGGCGCCTGCAACGCTGCGGCCGACTGGACGCGCTCCCGTCTTATAGGGCGCAATCGGGATCGAGTTTCCGCGCGGGCTCCAGTTGGCCCCAGTTCGCGGCCAGCTAGAGGCCAGCTTGAGGCGAGTTCGAGGCGAGCTTGATGCCAGCTAGAGGCGGCCCATTGTGGACTGTGTGCAGTGGTTCCTCTGCCCGCTGGCCAGCTCGCAGGCTACCGCCGGCGACGCACAATCGGGCGGCCACACAGACTGGCGGGCTGCGCCCAAATCGGTGCTCTGTGGCCGTCCGTTTGCGTGCTAATTGGCAATTTTCCTCCCCGACCGCCTTTGACAATTGCTGCCAATTGTCTCGACGAGGGACGCGCCGGCAGGGATTCAGGAGGCAATGAAGAGTGCCCACACACAAGGCCGAGGGCGGCGCCACGAAGGAGCTGCCTGTGCCGTGCAATTGCCCGGCCAACTGCATTCGCGCCATCCTTCACGGCCCAGCGAACAGCCACCGCCCGCCCGCCCGCACACTTCGAGAACTAGCAAGTGGGCGTGGCAGATGCCCGCCGGCGGCCCGCACGCCGCACACACTCCCTGCGAGGCTCGCACTGTGCGAGCGAACCGCTGCCTCCCCCTCTGCGCGCTTTTTCCCCCGCACGCTTGCCTATAGGGCAGGAGCGCGGCGACGGGGCGGCTGCCGCGCCTTGGCCGCGGCTGCCCTCGAGCCTTGTGGACGCGCTGCGGCGAGACGGCCGCCTGGCAGGAGGAGGAGGGCTGACCGTGAACCTGTGCGGCCGGTGGCCAAGCCGCTCGCTCCACTGGGCCAGCGCTGGCGGCGCGTCTCCATTGGCCGCCGACTAATTATGGCCCAACGTTGAGGGGTTGCGGTGGGCGCGTTTGGCTCAAAAAGCTGCCCATCTCGCTGGAAACTCGCCCGCCGCAAGCTCGGCGCAGGCAACATGCCAACGGCTGACCGCACAGTGGCCCTGCGAGCGTCCAGGATGAAGGTTGGTGGAAATATGGCCGAAATTTGGATGAAATTTGGATAGAATTTGCCGCCCAAATGGTGGCCAAGTGTCGGCCATTGTGCGTCCTGCGAGAGTGGCCGGCGGAAAATGACGACAGAATTCGCCTGTCGAATAATTAATTCCCCCTCCTCAGTGTGTACCTGTGTGCTTGGGCGAGTCTGCAGCCGATCGGAGCGCCTCAGTCAGTCGCCGAGAGACAGTCTCTGGCAGGCGGCCCATTAGCGGGCGCCTGTCGGCGTCGGCGCGCCATCACCGTTCGGTTCTTTACTTGTTTGCTCGTTCAGCTGTCCAATGCTGCTCCTGGCCCGCTCAGATCCGCCCAGACTTGGTCCCACGAGAACCGCCGGGCCCTTTCGGGCGCCCATCCTCGGCTGGTCCCGAGCGAGCGCGCCGCAGCCTTGCGCCGATTGGCGTCCATTTTTGGCATGCAAATTCGGCCCGCTCGCAACTCGGCCCACCGCTCGCAAGGTTGGCCAACCTCGCCGGCCTAAACCTCTGCAGCCGGCCCTTAGGTGCGCTTGGAGGCGCAGTTTGGGCGCGCTTTGGCTGCCAGTCAGCTGCCAGCGTTTGAGTGGCGGAAATGTCGGCCCGTCATCGTGCGCTGATCGCCGGGCTGCGCCCATTGGACACCCTAAGCTGCAGTGGCCCCGTTGGAGCCCGATGATGAGGAGTGCGCCTAATTGAACTGGCGCTCTGTGCACTGGCTCTGCAGGGCTTGGGCGCGGTCCCGGCCACTGTCTTGGGCTCCAGCCAGCGATGGGCCGTAATCAGCGGCCCGATGGGCAGGAGATAATAATTCTAACAACATAATAACAATAACAATAACCATCGGCCGCATCAAACATCGAGCTGCGCCAGTGTTCGGGCTGCACTGAAGGCTGTGTCTGCGTCTGTGTCTGTGTCTGTGTCTGTGTCTGTGTCTGTGTCTGTGGACGACGAGGACAGTGGTCGTTCTCACGTGTGCGCCTGTGTCTGGACTGCAGAGTGTGGACTGCAGAGTGTGGGGCGAGCGGCCACTTTGGCGCATTCTGGCGGCCGAGAGCGCCCAAGTGAGCTTAGCTTGGGGCGGGGAGCGTGCCCATGTGTCTGGCGTGAAATTGAATTGGGCGCTGCGTCGAATGTGGCGCCGCGCCAGTGGCCACTTGAGGCGCAAGTGCGGCCCGCGCGATCATGCTCACCGGCGCAGCACAGGCGCCGCCCGGCCCACTGTCTCTGGCCGACGGACCGTCTCTTTTGTGCCTGCGCTTGCCGGACGCGTCAGAAGCCCGCGCTGATGATGCTCATTTGCGCGTCACCTGTCAAGATGGCGGCGGCCGTTTGCGCTTGGCGATGGCGGCGGACTCACTTGCCTGGCCGCCTGCTTGCTGGAGCGCCTGCTTGGAGCACTGGCCTCGAGCTCTGGCCTGGAGCACTGCGAGCAGCGCGCACAACTGGAGCGCGCGCCAGTCCCACGCAGCCGGCTCACTGTGCGCGCACGGCCGCCCAGAGCCTGTCATTCATCTGGCTTATAGGGCGACTTTTGTTCTGGCCGCCGCTCCTCGTCCCTGGCCTTTCAGCTGCCCTCTGGCTGGCCGCCTGACAGACCTGCAAACGCATGAGTAAAACCAGCTCAGGTTTTACTCATACTCCTGCTCCTCATCCTCATTCTCGGCCGCCACAGCGGCGCCCAGCGAGCCGCTCGGGCCCCGCGCGCACCGGCGCCTCCCTAATTATCAACTTCCGCCCGCCACGCTCATATAGGCGCCCACTTGACGCGAGCGTGGCGCTGATTTGGCCCGCTGATTGGCGTCGGCGAGCCGGCCGGCTGTGCTGAGTGCGCGCGCGAGGTGCACACGCAGTGGAGGGCGCCCGCGGCGGTGCCGAGTGAGCGCCATTATTCAATTACCCTGATTGCGTCCCGTGCGTCTCCTTTGTCGCCTTGGTTTATGTCCTTGGCGGCGGGCGCAACTGTAACAAAACTCGCCCCAAAGCCGCCCTCTTGGCCCCATTTCCTGCCGCTCGGGGCTGGTTCCTCTCTGGCCTCTGGTGGCCGCAAGTTGCGAGGCGCAACTTGCGACGATTGATAAGGAGCCCCGTCTTGGGCGCTCATTATGCGGCGCGTGGCCCCTCCTGGAGGGCCGCATCCAGCGGCTCGGGTTCCAGGCGCACACTTGCGGGCCAGATTTGGCCGCGCTCGCCTTTCAGGCCCCGCAGAGTGTGTGTGCCGCGATTGTGCGTTGCTTTGTGCGCGTCGCCGGCGAACACTTCTCGTGCGCGCTTCAAGGCTGCCTGCGAGCTGCCTGCAGGCTGCCCGAAAGCTGCCAGCTCTTATGGCCGCTCTTATAGAACAGCCCCGCGCACAAGCAAGGCCACGGCGCAGCCTCCAGACGGACGCCACTCGGCCCTCCAGATCCGTTTCGCGGCTCTTCCCTTCGCCTGCACTCTATTTGGGCAAACAATTTGTTCTTGCTCGCCGTCAAGAACAACGGAGCAGCAAGGCCCGCAGACAGTCCATCGGGCGGCTGCCTCGCGCCACTTGAGATTGCGCTTCTCGACGGGCTGGACGGGCGAAGAATGAGCCGCCAAGTGGCCGCCACACAGAGCAGCGAGCGGCGAAACAAAATTGCGACCGCGCCTTTGCGCCAATTTCCACTTCTCAGAAAAGCCCCACGCAAAACTAGAACTTGTTTTCTTTCTAGATACATTCCCACTCCAATTCCACCCCAAAGCCCAGTTCCAATTCCAATCCCAATTCCAATCCCAATTCCAATCTCAATTCCGATTCCGATTTCGATTCCAATTCCGATTCCAATTTCCACTCGGATTTCCATTCCCATTTCCAATCTACTCCAGTTGCCAGCTCCTTGCCGCTCGAGCCGGCCAGTCTGCGTCTCTTCGGCGAGCTTCTTCCCCGCCAAGCTCGCGCTCGGCGGAACCTCGTCAGCTCTGGGCCGCCGACATCAAGACGGCGCGCTGCAGTGGGCGCGCAGTTGCGAGATTCAACGCTTGATTGAGTGCGTAATGAGTTGTGCTGGATTTCCTCTCCAGATTGGCGCTTGAGATCGGAGCTTGAGATTGGCCAAATGGTGCGCTCACATGAGCTCGCACTTCTGATCGATTTGGGCGCGCCTCTCGCCTCTTTTCTCGCCATCGCCGCTCGTCCCCGCCATCTAGTGTGCCCCGGCCGCTTTCCTTTCTATATTGCCGCTCATTTAACGCACGCAGACACCACAGTCTCAGGCGGGATCTCACGCTCAGATCATGGCCGGCGCGCCAGTGTCATCGGCTTGTTTCAGGCGCTAAATTGCTTCGCTAAACTGCGGCTAACACGCCAGAGACTGCCTGTAATCATCTGGCGCAGAGTTGGCAGCGTCGCCTTCAGCTGCACAGTTTGCTGCGCCTGATTCGCCGCAGCTTGTCTCTGCGCAATTCGCGCTCTCCATTGTGCTGCACAATTTGTGCGCCTCAGTGTGCGCCTGGCCTGCGTCCTGTATGTGTAAGTGTACGCTCGTGTGTATGAACATGTGCAAGTGTACGTGTGTGTGCGTGCGAATTCTCTCCGGCCAGACTGTGTGCGGCCACACGGCAAACCGGCAGGCCTCGCGTGGTGTTTGCTCACAACTGGTCAGCAAACAGACGAGTGGCCCAACCATTTGGAGTGCCCAAATCGTCCGCCTGAGACTAAATTTGGCCCCCGAAACAGAATTCGCCACCACCAGGCCCGTTTTCCGACCTCCAGCGCCGAGGATTGTCTCAAAAAGCACTCCTTTTGCCCCCGCGAGCACTCCAGTTGGAGCCCCCTTCCAGTGGGCCCCCTCGGAGCCAAACTGGACCCAGAGAGCAAGTCGAGAGCAACTAGTTGTAGTTGAGAGCTAAGGGCAGACAAGGCTGGCCGAATGGTCAAACAGTTGCGGAAGAAATGGGCCCGCGGAGAGCAGACCGGTTTCTGTGTGCCAGCGTGTGAGAGTGCGCGCTTGGCCTAGTGTTTGGCTAACTGGCAGCAGTTAAGCCAGTTGTGCAAAGCAACAACTGGCACCACAAGTTCAAGCGCGCGCCACTCGCACTGCAGCAGACCCAATGGAGTCCAATCATTGGACACAGAGAACAGTGCTGCGCTGGGAACGCGTGCTGGCAAAGCGGCGCGGAGCAAAATGACAGCTGACAGCTGACAATTTGCCTATAACGATCTTCTCCTTTAACGCTTCTGTTCTCTTTAACGCCTCTCAGCTCGGCTCGGGGCAGAGCAGACGGCAAAAAGAGGCACCACCAGTGGAAAGGGGCCCCATTGTGCATGGGCGGCGGACTGGGTTCCGCGCGGGGCCAGCGCGGCGGTGCTTGGCGTCCTAGTCGTCTGGTGTTCATGTAAATGTTAATGTTAATGCGCCGGGCCTGATGCTGTGCTGCGGCCACTCCACCGATGAAAGAGGAGTCCTCTTTCATCGCTGCCAGTCGCCAGTCGCCGGGCTCGGGCGGCAACGAAACGAGGAGGAAAAAAAGGAAATAGTGTCGATGGATTTTGGGAGCTTCTCTCTCTCTTCTCTTGGCCACGAACAGCGCACAATGATCATCATTACTCTGCACACTGTGTCTGTCTGTCTCTCTCGAGAAAAAATTGAATTGCCAAATAGGATAATTTCATTTCGGGATTTACAATTTCCAATCGGCCAGTGGGCGCCCTCCGCAGTCTCTTCCAAGCACGTTGGGCCCCAATGCAAAGCTGCGGCTCTCTGGCTTTTCCCCCTCTTCTTTCCCCCCCGCTTGGCCCGCGCGCAGCACTGCGCCAAATGGGGGCGCGCGCAATTCGGTGGCAGCCGCAGACTGGGGCGCGCGTGTGCTTGGACTGCGTAAGCTGAACTGCATGGATTCATGCAGTGCGTACAGTGTATACCTTGGTCCAGCATAGGTCTGCCCCAGAGTGGAGTACGTCACTCCGACTGGGGCCCCTGCGAACTAGTTGGACATGGTGAGGGGGCACCACTCTCGAGCTCCGGCCCCTCAACGAGGGCCCAACAATAACTGGCCCCGAGGAGGCGCCCCGAAACTGTGGGACACTCCGCCCCATCCACTCGACTCCATTCATGCTCCGAGCGGCGCCAGTGGCCAGCCAGCCGGCCCAAAGGGCAGCCGGAGTAACAATGGCCCGTAGAGTGGGCACTCCAGTTGGAGAGTGGGCCAGAGTGGGCCGCGCAGTGAGCTGAGGGGCGGCCAGAGAGCGGCAAAGCGGGAGTGAAAAGCGGGCGCTAATTTGCCTCCCAGTGGCGTGATCAACTCAATCAGGAGGGCCCGATGGAGGGCCTTGCATGAGCGCCGCCATGCAGAGACCAGCCATGGGGCGGCAACACGGCGGCAATGGAGAGGCAGAGGGGCGGCTGCTTTGGAAATGGTCACAATGAGTGATGATAAAGACGTTGGGCCAGTTCTTGTCGGGCTCTGCTGGGCTGCCGTGCGGAACGTCTCGCCGCTCACAGTCTGCAGGAAAGCTTGTGGACTGCTTGTGGCCTGCTCTGTGAGGGCTAAAAGTTGTCCGAAATGGCCAGATACAGTGGCCGCAATTGTGTGCACTCGCTGAATGGAATCACGATCAGTTTCGATCGTTTGTTTGACGACAGGAAGTTGTTGGCACAACACGTTTGTGTGGCGCCGCAGCGCGGGAGCCGCCGTCTCGGGCGCCGCCATCACGAAGACAGTCGTCGGCCGGTTGCTGTCCAGAGAGCAAAGAGATCCAGAGGGAGCTCTTTGCACGACGGAAAAGGCGGCCGCAAGCCAGCCAGTGGCCAGTGGCCAGTGGTGGCCCTGCGCTCCAGCGCCGCTGCATGGCGTCCACTTGCTCCATACAGTCACTGCATTACAGCCACTGCTATATTACAGTCACATCCAGCAGGCCAGCCGTTTGGCAATCGAGCAGATTTGTCGGCCGCCAAACAGCTCCAATGGTGCGAGCGTCAGCAAGGCCCAAAGTGCAGGTGTTTTGGCCAGACACTAATAGCGTTCCAGCAGGTTAATGATGTTGCTTCTGTGTAGGCGCCTCGCCGTCGGGGATTGCCAAAGCTGAGGATGAGTTTACCTTCGGCTGTGAAGAAACAACAACAACTGGAGGAAAAGCAACCACTCCACTTGACCACTCGACTTGAGGCTCGGCGAGGCCTGGCGCCAACAGGGACACACACTGACACTGCGGACTGGCCGCCACTGGCCGGCAATTGAGATTCTGCTGCACAAGAGCGCGGCCGCCATTGGGCCATTGAAACTGGTCAGTTGTCCTGATCGCCTGTTGTCCTGCCTGCTGGTCGACCATCATGGATGCTCGCCGGCCACCAAAAGCAGACTGATGCTTGTTGCTGGCAGATGAAAACGATGATTGTCGATTTCTCTCTCTCACTTTTGTATTAGATTTCCTCTCTGCACACACACACTCACTGGTGTCTCTCTCTCTCTCTCTCTAGTGTTGCCTCTGCCCATTTTGGGCATACAACATTATTATGATCATCATCATCATTATTATTATTATTGTTATTGACTATTTTTTCGAGTGCTATTTCCCTTGTTCGCCTATTCGCCTCCTTAGCCTGTTCTTTCCTTCGCCTATTCGACGCTCTCTTCTAACACACTTCCAACTGGCTCCACTTACTCTTGTTCGCCTGAAAGCTGTCGAAATTCCGAACCACAAATCATTGTCGAAAATTCTTTACGCTCCACTTTTTGCCACACTAAATAAACTAAATTGCTCCAAATTTTGCCCCTCTTCCACTATTTCCATTCTGACAACAACAACCAACCACTACAACCAACCACCACAAGCAAAAGCAGCCAAAACACAACAGGCCA
>Ga0268247_10000186_pt1 | contig 21748 bp, 18 predicted proteins | sample AgamicOrMae_FD_200245 | JGI IMG/M metagenome (GOLD analysis project Ga0268247, IMG submission 200245) | Agave microbial communities from Guanajuato, Mexico - Or.Ma.e (v2) (version 2) | ecosystem: Host-associated > Plants > Phyllosphere > Phylloplane/Leaf | place: Guanajuato, Mexico | collected...
ACCAGCAACCAGCCGGACCAGCGCGCCTAGACAAAAGTGTGGCCCCAAGCCCAAGAGATAACAAGACTCTCAAGAGAACCTCCGGCAACTCAATCTCAACCACCTCAGCTTATCACCATCATCTTCATCATCATCATCATCATCATCTTGCCCTTCACCACCATCACGTCCCAGTGAAGCTCACCAAACGCCAACAGGGGCACAGAAAATGTCGGCCACTCTTAGAAGCAACAACTTTTGGCCCTGTCGAACGGGCGATCATGACGCCGGAATCAACCAGGCTGCTGGCTCCAATTCGGCCCCCCTCGGGCATCTGTCCTCAGGGTCTTCATCCTCGTCTTCAGCCTCTCAAGTTCAAGAGGAACGAGCAGCCAGGGTGAAGCCATTCGACAGGAAGCGCGACAAACAGGCCGCCGAGCTGATGATGCAGCACCCGCTCAAGAGTTCGTGCAACTTTAGTTTGGGCTGCCACGAGTCCTCCGGATTGCCCTTAGGTGTGGCAGTGAAAATGACTCGCAACACAAGAGGGCCCCAAGCGAAGGGGAACCACCACACCAAGACGCTGGGCAAGCAGAGGCCGCATGGAGTGTCCAGTGGTGCTACAGGTCAGCCAGTTGGTGATGGCTCGCAGAAATTATTGAAACATATCCATCAGCAACAGTCGCTAGTGCGACCAAGTGGCCAGCCCAACCAGCGTGTGGACAACACAACAGAGAGACTGTTCTATCAGATTGAACATAGTTCGGCCCATTTTTTCACTGGCCAACAGTTCAAGCATGAGCACAATCATGCTCATCATCATCATTATCATCATCATCATCACCACTACTCAACCTTTAAACTGCCCAGATTTAATCAAACCGAAACAGCCAACGCAATGGTGGGATTGGTTAGGATAATACTTGTGATACTCATTTGCGTGCTGCTAGTTAAATTGCACGCAATTCCAAATTTAGTTAATTTAAAATCATCATCGTCGCTCAGTGTGTCGGGCCGCCAGCAGCAAAGGGGGGCCAAGTTGCGCAGGAGACGCAACTCGGCCAGATTGTTTATGGTGAACAATCATCTCATTGAGCAGGACAATGATACTAGTATCACATCATCTAATAGGGAAACTGAAAGGATCTCGCTAGAAGAAGAAGAGCAGCAGGAAAAGCAAGTCCAGGAGGACGAACAATCGTCAAGGAGAAACATTGAGCATAGAAATCAGACAAATCTAGAGAAATTAATTAATAACTTTTCAATTTTAATTAGAACTAATAGGATCTTAAATTCAAATATGCTGCCACAGAGGCGTTTCTCGCAGCCAGTTATAAGCATGTCAACCAATCTTAGTGGTGAATCGATCAATCAGGAGATCAATTCACAGCAGACACAACAGAGCAACATGATCGAAAGGCGGCGTAGATTTAGCGACACAAATGCCATCATCTCTTCCATGCGCCTTCCTCCCGGCCCAATGGGGCTCCCATTCTTGGGCTACCTTCCATTTTTGGGCCCAGAAATCCATCTAACTCTAACAAAACTGAGCCAAAGATTTGGACCAATCTATCAGATATTCTTGGGCGGCATTCGTGTGGTTGTGTTGAACGATGCTGCGCTGGTGAGACAAGCCTTCAAGCAGACTGTCTTCAGCGGCAGGCCGGACACTCAATTGACGCGCATACTTCAAGGTTATGGCATAGTGAACTCGGACGGAGCTTTATGGAAGGAGCAGCGAGCCTTTTTGCATTCGGCTTTGCGCAAATTAGGCGCCAAAAGTCTCATGAGTGGAACCAATGGATTGGAAGCCAAAATCCAGGTAAGTAGCGGTGTCATCTCAGCTTCTGGCCTGAGTGTGGCTCAATGTAGCGGTACTCTAGAGCTGCCCGATTATGTTGTTGTTGTTCCGTCATGCACAAGTGGTCGCTTATTTGTGCAGCACTCACTCACTCACTATGAACGCCTGTGCCTTGCCTGTGCTCCTATCTTATCTCCCCCTTGCATCCAGCTCTCTATTCAAACTAGCTTGGCGGCGTCTCCTCAAACGCATACTTACACACACACAAGCACATGGACATTCTTAATTTAGTATTCCATGAGCGTAAGGTGAACACACTGTATGCGCTTGCTGGGCTAAACAAAGTTCCTGCACAGTTGTTGCACAGCTCCAACTTGAGACAAACTGTTTCTTGACATTTTGACCCACATTTCCGCTTCCCTAAATTTGCCCGCCCGTTATCCCACCCACTTTAAGCCCACAGCAAGCTGCCTGCTTGCTTCCTCGTTGATACAACATGATGCAACCGGCGGCAACACCAGCAAACCGCAACCAGATCATCATCAGAATCGTCACAACCAGAACCAGCTGTTCAAATTGATTTATCTATTTCCTCCCTCAGCATCAACTGCGAACTCCTCACCACACACTGTGGCTTCTTCCAGACTGCTCTAGACTGGCACAAAGTTCGGCTGGCAGCAAGAGTGCTCTTCCTCTATCTTTGTGCACCAAGTGTGACCAACAGAGATCGATGGCCAGTGGTCGAGCGTTTCACCTGAGCTGCGGTAAGAAGCTCGCCGAGGAGCCACGAGCCGCCCACAAGCAGTCGCATCTGTAAATTTGTGTTGTATTTCTCCTCAGGAAAGCTTGTCCATGCTCCACTCCGAGCCGACCACTTGCGCACCATTTGATGCGACAACTTTTTCACTCAAATGGTGCACTGTCGTCTCTCATCTTCCTCCTCGTCTCGCCTCTCCAGAGCAATGCTGCCTCTGCTGCCCTTCTGCTGCCGGCGAGCCGGCACTGGAAGTACACTTGAACTTTTCCTCCTCTCTGCATTTGTGTCGCTCTTGAAACGCGCTCTGAATTCAAAATAGGCACCAAATTAACTCTTTTCGGTCTCTCCCTTCCAAATCTGACGCTTGGATGATGGGGAAAAATCTCCAACTAAATGGAACAACAAAACACCACCATTGCACACAAATGCTAATCTTAGAACCAAGTTAAAGAGTTTGTCAATGATCTCAGTTCGCACGCTTGCGAAGGCAAACCGTGTCAAGTTCGGCCAATAGTTGCCCGTGCCGTTTCCAGTGTTGTTGGTTCGGTTGTCATGAACTTGACCTACAGAAAATATGAGGAAAAGTTTGACCGCTTGATTGAATTGATGCAAGAGGGATTCAGGCTCTTTAGTATTGCCATGCCATTGGATTTCATACCGATTTTTAGATTTTTGCCAGGCGTTAGTTATGCCTACAAGAAGATGAAACGCAATAGAGCAGAAACAAGCGCCTTCTTTCAGACTGTCGCCGACGAGCATAGGAGATATTTAAGTGAAACTTTTAATCTAAATCTACCAAATACTGATAGTTCATTGCATCCAAGAGTTAGCCAAACAACTAAGGGGAACAATGTTACGCCAGAGCAAATGAAATCAAACATTCCAAAGACCATTTTGACTACTAGTGATACTATTACAAGAAGCATAGTGACGAAACGACAGGATAACTATTTGACAAAATTACAATTAGGAGAAGAACAACAACAGCAGCAGCAAACAAATTGCGATGATTTAGATAATATAGTTGCTCGCGATTTGGTTGATGCTTATATTGTTCAACAAAAGAAACATGAGCACGATAAAAAGGAAAACTATTTCAGTGATCAACAATTAGTTCAGATTATGAGTGATATATTCTCAGCCGGATTAGAAACTGTTACCTCAACCATTGAATGGTCGATATTATTTTTAATCCTAAACCCAGAGTGCCAAGATAAGATACAGAACGAGATAGACAAGGTGATTGGTCGTTCGCGTTTGCCACAATTGGAGGATCTCGCACAAATGCCTTATACTGAGGCCACTATTTATGAAGTTCTAAGACGATCAAATGTGGTCGCCCTTGGTAATGCTCATGCAACCTTGGCCGATGCAACAATTGGCGGCTATCGTATACCTAAGGGGACGCAAGTTTTGCCAAACCTCTATGGTATCCACATGAATCCAAAGCTCTGGAATGAGCCGGAAAAATTTAACCCAAACAGATTTATCATCAACGATCGGGCCCAAAAGCCGGATTATTTCATCCCCTTTTCAGTGGGCCGAAGGATGTGTTTGGGCGATGTTTTGGCCAAAATGGAGGTGTTTTTATTTTTGGTCGGCCTATTGCAAAAGTATGACCTCTCAATTCACGAAAGCGATCGCGACTGTCCGCCAAAAGTCAAGGGCACCATCGGGGTATCGAACGCGCCCGTTCCCTTCAGGATTGGTTTGAAAACTCGTGTCGTTGATCGGAATTGATTGACCTGATTGAATGTGTCTAGGGATCCAGGTGATATTAGAGTAATACAAATGAGACAGTAGTTCGGTTCAGTAGTCGTAGGAGAATCTATATTGAGAAGACTTATAAACAGTAGTGACATATGAACAGTATTCGGGTGAGCTGAGGTGGAGTTGGCGCATCTGCGATGTTGCAGCTTTAGAGCTCATGAATTGAATGGATAAAGGGTCACAATAGTGGCTGGAAGAACCCGTTTTGGGGCGAGTAAGATGAATAGAGTGTAAATAAATGAAAAATTCTCATCACCAATTTATGGCGATTTATCACTAGGACAGAGCATTTATTCTTCGATTCGTTTTGAGCACGCACCTCAAAATTTCTACATTGTAGGCCTGCGAGTGGGCCCAGTTTGCGCGCCACAGACTGTATGCCGCAGATTGTCTCCGTTACAGAGCTGCTCTGGAGGCTTCACACGTAAGCCCATTGCGGCGCGGGATTTGTGCTGCCCGCAGACAGTCTGTGGTAGAAATCGGCCGAGCTAAGCAGTGGCCAATTGCTTGGACTGCCACCCTTTGGCGGACTCTGCAATCGAGCGTTTGTTTCCACATTGGACTAGAGCGTCTAGCGGCTCGCCTGTCTGGCGGCTCTCGAGACAGACGGACCAAAGAGAAGCGGAGCGCTCTTTCACCTTGTCTCTGTTTCCTCCTTCTTTACAATCCAATCCAATCTGGCTGGGCAAGCCGAGCGTCAGACAGACAGACAGACGTCCAGGCAGAGAGCACCAGCTGAGTGAGAGAAAAGCCAATGAACTGAGACTAGGAAGAGGGAGGAGCGCACTCTTGGTCCAGTGAGCGGTCATCGTCTCCGTTTGAGGAAAATTTTCCCTCAAATCCTGAATGAAAACTAATCGAATCAGCTGGGCGGGTTGAAATAAAATGTCCAATCCTCATCCTGAGCGTCCGCAAAGCCTTGGCGCGCCACCTTTGCCGCCGGCGGCACCTTGTGTCTGGCGCAGCAATGGAGCCATCGCTGAGCAGCGCAGTGAGCAAAGGCGCTGCATTGGACGCGCGGCCGAGCGGCCAGTGCGCGCCGACTGCTCTGGTTTGCGCTATGCGAGTGCGCCGGCTCGTCGCGCCGCCTCGCCACTCGCAAGCTGGTGGAGCCATTTTCCTGTTCTCCACGCCGAGACACTTGGCCAGACTCTTGGCCAAGCCTCTGGCGGATATGAGCATCAGGCAGTCTGTGTGTGTGTGTGTGAGCTGGCCCATTCTCTGCATGGCGCGCAACAACTGGACGCCTGAAGGTTGAATTGGGGGGCAGAAATTGGGAAGAAATTTAGCAATTTGGCAATTTGGAAATTTAGCACCGCAGACAAGGAGTTCCTTCTGGTGTGTCTGCCGAATTGCTGCAGGAGATGAGCTAAAGTGAGCTAAAAATCGGCCGCTCTTCAGTGCTTTCTGGCCGCAGCTGAGCCTTCAGCCTTCAGTGTTGTCTGGCGGCGGACAAATTGACAGTTCGGGCTTTATTTCGCTATTTCTTTCTTTGCTTCTCTCACAGACACTAGCTTCTCGCCTGTGTGGAGCACAGTTGACAGTTTGGCCTGTCAGCTGGTGATAAAATGGAAATGGAAATGGAAATAAAAATAAAATCCGCCGCGCTGGTGCACGATTGCGGCAGCATTGTGTGCTTGCGCTCAGGTGCGGGATTCCACTTGCACTTGTTGCATTTTTTTCTCTCTCTCTCTCTTTTCAGTTGCCAGTGGCCAGTGGCCAGTGAGCTGGCGGCAGTCGCATGCTCTGGCCACAGGTGTGCATGAACTCTGACTGGGGGTATGTGACCTTTTCACTCTCGTTCCAACGAGACGGTTCACCTGAGGGCACAGAGCAAGCGGGCGGGCAGAGCGAGCACTCTGCAAGAGCAGCGAGTGTGCGCAAGCTCTGAGGAGCCACCGCACACAGTCTGCGTCTGTCTCGTGCGCGCTTCTGGCTGCACTTCGCCTGCCCACTTCACTGTGCAGTTTGGCCCGTTCGATCGCACGGCACAGCGCGCACTTGTTGTCGCCCTGCAGACTCCAGTCCGCAGGCTTCCCGGCCGGCAGACAGTCTGCCGCAGCTCAGTCCCCCCACTGCACTTCCAGCGCCGCCCCAGTCCAGCCCCATTTATAGTTTTGCCCGTTTTATTATCGTTTCCACTTCCTCCTCTTGCTCCACTACCAGTCCACGAGGCCACCAGCCTGGCCCAGTTGCGATTGTTCTAGACAGCCAGCCGGGCGGCTTCTCGTCGGACTACCTTCTCTGACTGCCCGAGGCCCCGCCGGTGGTCCCTCGCGTCCGGCCGGCGCCCTCGGAATGCGTCCAGTGGCCTCTGACGTCGCCCGCAGGTGACCTCATCGCTCGCGGCGGCCGCAACTCGACCCCAGAAGGCGCGCTCGGGGCTCCAAGGCCGCGCTGCCCTCTGACCTCGGCTGAGGCGGCGGCTGGCCCGCCACAGTGGCGACACTAAGGGCCGGCCACGCAAGAGGCCAGCGCTCAGTGTCAACGAACTCGCCGGCGCCCACAGCTTGGGGCTGGCCGCGTTGCGTCTGCGGGCAACGGTTGCTCGAAGGTGGCCGCGCGGAAGAGGCCACTTCACCTCGCGGCTTGTGGGCTCTCAGTTCTCCTCGCTGGACAGCTCGTCCGGCGCGTAGGCCAGACTGAGCGGACTGGCGGCGAGCTGGCAGCGGCCGTCCAGCCTGAGCTGGTCCACGTGGCGCCCAGACACGAGGCTGGGCGAGCGGCGCTCTGGCGAGTCCCGTCCCGGCGAGCCGGCCGGCGAGTCCTCCACTCGCAGCGGCTCGTCGCCGTCGGGCGAGGAGTCGCCATCGCTGTCGCTCTGCGAGCCGTCGCTGTGGCGGCCGCTCGTGCCGTTGGGTGGCGGCGAGCCGGCGCCGCTTCCGGTCCAGGCTAGCTGGCGCGCAGGTTGGGCGGGGGGCGCGCGCGGGCCCAGCGCGCAGTCTGCGGGCGAGGCTGAGCGGCGGCGCTTCAGTGCGGGCGCGTCGCAGAGCGCGAGCTCCTGCGCGCAGACCGAATCCTCTGCGCACGGCGCGCACTCGCCCGCCCGCACTCTGTCCCCCGCGCCCTCGCGCGCCTCCTCCCGCTTCCGGTCCGGGGGCCTCGCCTCGAGCGCCACTCGCCCACCCTCGTGGCCGGCTGGCTCGCCTGGGGCGCCCGCGCTCGCCAGACAGAAGTCGAGCGGCCGGCCGGCCTGCAGGAAGGCGGGCGCCTGCTGCGTCTGCAGGGCGAGGGGCGGCCGCGGCTGCTGGCCGGCCAGCGGCAGCTGCAGGTGCCTAGGCTGGCCCACCGGCTGGCCCACCGGCGTTGTGGCCGCCGGGCCGGAAGCGCTCGCCGCCACCACGGCCGCCGCCGCCTGCAGGGGCCCGATGAGCAGCTGCTGCTGCTGGGCCGCCACGTCGCCCAGGATCCTGTTGATCAGCATGTTGTACTTGCGCCGCCGGTGCTGCACGCTCACCGCGGCCGCCTGCTGGTCGCCCCGGGCGGCCACTTGCTGCTCGCGGCCGCCGCCGAGCTCGCCACCAGCCACGAAGGCCGCCTGCTGGCCTGCAGACTGTCTGCAGGACTCGGCCGCCTGCGCCCTCTGGTGCTCCTGCTGCTGCGGCAGGAACGCGCCCGGGCCGCAGACTGCGCGCGAGGCTGCGTTCGCCGCGCTCGCAGCGCCACCTGTCGGCGGCTGGCCCAAACTCGCCCGCTGCATAGGCGCCCCGCCCTGAGGGGGCCCCTTGGCGCCGCCCGGCCGCTCGGGGCCCCCGTTCAGCAGACTGGCGATGGACGCGGACAGAGCTTGGGGCAGACTGGTGCCCGACTGCTGCTGCAGGCAGACGAGCACTCGGCGCAGCTCGTTCAGGGCGTTCGTCTGCATGAGGATGTAGTTCTTGGCCAGCAGGAGGGTGGCGATCTTGCTCAGTTTGCGCACCGACGGCGAGTGAGCATAGGGTATCACATGGCGCAGCTCGTCCAGCGCGTCGTTCAGGTCGTGCATGCGGCGCCTCTCGCGCGCATTGATGTTCAGCCGCACCGTTTTAGGTATCTTCGTCTTCCTCACTCGCCGTCTGCTCGTCTCGTCCTCCTCATCCTCGTCCTCCTCTTCCTCCTCCTCCTCCCGCTGCTCATTTTCCTCCCCATTCTCCTGCTCCTCGTCGCGCTGCTGGCCCTCTCCTGTGGGCCTTCCCCGACGGCCCCCACACTGCTCCTGGTGCTTGCCGCCCTGGCCCTTCCGGTGCTCGTGGTCCGTGCCCGTCTCTCCAGGCGGCCGATCGGTCGAGCTGGGCCCCAGCGGCGCCCTCTGACCTGCCCTCTGCTGGCCCAACACTTGGCGGGCCTGCGTTTGGGGCGGATTGCACTGGGTGGGCGTGGCCATGGGGTGGGCGCCGTGCTGCTGCAGTTCGGGCTGGCCCAGCGAGTGGGCGGGGCTCGAGTTGGGGGTGGCCGCCGGCAGGAGACTGGTGGCGAGCGGGTTCCTCTGGTGTCGCGGTTTGAGCGAGAGCTGCATGGGGCTGCCTCTGAGCAGCTGCTCGTTGGCCTGCTGGAACAGCGAGGCCAGCTGCTGCCTGTTGCCTGGGGCTCGTCCCGAGGGGGCGTGGTCTTGCGGGCCGCCATTGCCACCGCCGCCCGGCTGGCCGCCCAGCGGGCCGAGGGCGGTCGGGACTAGGCCGGCGAGGGCGGCGTGGGTGGCCGCCGGGCCGCCGTAGTAGGGGTGCAGGTGGGTGGGCGGCGGCGCGAGCACGGCCACCGGCGAGGCGAAGGCCGACTGGGGCTCGGCGGGCTGCGGGCGCGGGAACGCCTCCATGTGCGGCGGCGGGTCGGGCGCGCCCGCGTGCAGATTCGCTGGCACGCGCGCCGAACCCAAGCCTGCGGGACTCAGCGAAGCGGAGGACAAGTGCAGGCCGCCCGCCGCTGCACTGTGCAGCTCTGCCTGCGGGCCGGCCCCGAACAGCCCCGCCTCCTCGGGCGGCTTGTGGGCGGCCGCCATGGAGGCGGCGAAGGCGGCAAACGCCTGCGCGTTGAACAGGGACGTCTGGCCGCCGCTAAGCCAGCTGGCCATCGAGCAGTTGGCCGGCGCGAAGGCCAGGCCGCCCAGCTGGGGGTGCTGCTGGCCGCCCATCGCCTGGCTAGTGGGCGGCGGGCTTGCGGGCAGCTGCGGCTCGAGGGGGCGCAACAGGGGCGAGTAGTTGGTGGGCTGGCCGCCGGGTGGCGAGCGAGCCGCCTGGAACAGTTGCTGCCCAATGTGCTGCTGCGTCTCGAAGGGCAGTTGTTGCTGTTGCTGCTGGCAGCTCGTCGGCGAGGCCAGAAGGGTGGCCCTCTTGGTGCTTGTTCTTGCGGGCGGCGAGCTCGAGTTTGTTGTGTGGCCGTTCGTCGCGTAGCTGTTCGTCTGCTGGGCGGCCACGAGGGCGCTGATTGAGAAGTTTGCGTGATTCATCTGGCTGTCTGGTGCTTGCACTTCCTCCTTGACTAGAATTGTGAATTTTATGCCTCTTCTTATGTCTCAAAGATTTTGACGCCTTGAGCTGGCCTCTGTGACTCTTGGAGACTTATTAGAGACTTACTACAGTCTCTTATTGGAGACTTATTTATCAGAAGCTCTTTTGGATACTCTCATGGAGGGCCGATTTGTGTCGCCCCCCAGAGAGACTATCAAAGCTAAGCTAAGCTATGCTAAGCTGACCTGCGGGACACTTGCCGCGCGGCGCTCGTTGCCGAATGAGAGCTGACAGGCTGCCGCTGGCCCCAGTCTGCAGCCGGCGGCCCAAACAATCTGTTGGCCCGCCAGGCGCAGTCCCGCCGCCCGCCAGCACTGCTCCGAGCGGAAGCTGGGCCCCCCGCGAACTGCTGGCCCGCCGCCCAGACGCGGCCCGTCCAAGATGGCCGGCCTGGTGCGCGCGCACTCCCATAAGTGGCCGAGTCGGTGTTGTGCGCATATGTCGGCGGGCGGCGCCAATCGGGCGCACCTAGGCGGGCGCATAGGGCGCGCGGGGCGCATATTGCTGCCCCTCGGCGGCCGGCCGGGCGCGGGGCGGCCCGCAGCCAACTGCAGGCTGCAGGCTGCACGCTGCAGACTGCAGTGCGCGCTCCCTGCGCACTGCGCAGATGTCGCACTCTGCGGCGCGCTGCTTTCCCCCACCGCGCTCCTTCCCCCGCGCTCAGTGTGCGGCCGCTCAGTGCACACAATCTCGACCTATAAGCGACGGCTGCTTGTCCGCGCGCCCTAAGCTCTGCGGGCCGTGCAAACGCGCGGCTGGCGACTCAAATCTCAGTCTCCAGCCGCCGCAAGTGCCCACCCTTTCTGCTCGAGAGGCCCCATCTTGCGAAGGGAGCTGCGCGCCTCGCCGAGCCCGTCCAGTTGGCTGAAAGAGCGCCTCCCAGGCTCTTGCCTCGCCGGCAGACAGTCTTCGGCTCGGCGGAACGAACACGGCCGGCCAACCCGTACCCAAAGGAGGCGCAATATCTCATCTCGGCCGCAGCTTGCCCCTCGCGACGCTCCACTCGCTCTGCTGCTCGATGTGGCCCATCCGCAGCTCGTCTCGCGCCCTCAGATGTGCCTCCAGACGCGCCCTTGGGCACCGAAACTGGCCTGATACTGTCCTCGCGGAGCTGCAAAAATGGGCCCCTTTTGTCGCTCTTTTTGCTCCCCTCTGGCACCCTTTCGGCTCCTCTTTGGTGTGCCTCTGGCGCCGAGTTTGCGCTCGTAGAACTCTCCTTCGTTGCCTCACAGTCTCTGCCTCCGTCTCGATCTCAGTCGCCCGCTCGAGATCGGACGCAGATTCGCAGCAGCTCCCCGCAGGCCGGCCAAAGTGGCGAATAAGCTCCACTTCCGCCCCTCTCGGAGCTCTGGGCCCACTTCCGGCCGGAGGACAGTCTCGGGGCGGATCACCTGCGGCTGGGGCGCTGAGGGTTTGCGCGTTGGGCGAGGCGGTGGCCAAGTTCAGGCGGTTGGTTCCAGTCTGGGACTCAGCGATTCAATTAGAGGTGCGTGGCGACTTGCCGGGCGGCTCGTGGGCGAGCCAGGAGGTGCAAAGAAGGAGCCCGGTTGGCGTTTGTCCAAGACGGCGGGCGACCTATCGCGTGAAGAAGGCGCGTGTGGGCGCTTCCAGTTGGGCGCAGGAACATCGATCAAAACATGAATGGCGGCCGCCCAAATTGATACGAGCGAGACAATGAGCGAGCGACAAATCACACACTCGGCCGACATGCCCACTGGGTGCGCGCGTGTCTCTCCCTCTCTCTCTCGGTGAGCGCCGGTGCAGATTTGCGCTGAGCTCTGGGGGCTCTTGGGGCAAATCTGCTGCGAACTTGGCCCCAGCTCAACTGGGTGCTCGGCCGCCAGAGAGTGTGTGTCGCGCCCAATCCGCTGCCATAATGCCGGCGCGCTGGCGGCAGCGCAAATCCTCTGCGTGCCGCCGGCGCTTCTCTGCCACTTTTGCGCTGGCCTCACAGAGAGAGAGAGACTGTGTCTAGCTGCTCGAGGGACACTCTTTTGTGGGCCCCTTTTGGGCCGATCGGATCTTGTTGCCAGAGATTAGCCCCCGCGCTCATCAATATAATGCCGCAATGCGATTTGTATTGCTCGCCTGGGCCTGCTTGTTCGCCGCCCGACACGCTCGCCCAACAACCATCACTGGCAGATTATTATTGCCCACTCGTCCGCCGCTCTCTGTCTGTCTGTCTGTCTGTCGTACAGCGAGAGCTCGTCTCAATCGAGTCCCCAATGGAGCCAGCGCCAATTGTCGCCGGAGGAGACACTCTGAGGAAGAGAGACTCTCTCACAGAGTGTCTCCCACACGCTCACTTACTCGCAGGCGTCCAAAGAAGTGGCCCAAAGAAGTGCGACATTTTTTTCGCCCCCACGCCTCTGCATTGGGCGCCCAAAAGGGGCCCTCATTGCGCGCGAGACTGTCCCCCGCAGTCAGTCTCTGGCAACATCATCATGGCGCGCACGTGACCCCCCACGCCGCACCCACGCGCCCAATCTTGGCCAGATATTAATATCATTAACTCGCCATTGGCCGGCGAGCGGCGCCCACCCTTAGGTGCGGCCGCCTCGGCCAAGAAGGCGTCTCCAGCGGCCAGTTTGGCGCCGCGAGAAGGCCACTTTGTGCGCTCGCCAGCGCCGCACACAGTCTCACGTCGCCCAGCCGACCTGGAGCGGCGCGGCGAGTGTTTTTTGCGCGAGATTGAGACTTTTTGCGATCACTTTTTGGGGTCTCTCAAAGGGGCAGAATCTCGGCCTGAAGGCGAGACAGTATGCGACAAGGAGAGATTGAGACGTTGGCTCGCTTCACGCGCAATTTTTCATCAATTGCACGCACAATTCGCCCCCAGACCAACCAGGACAGAGCTCCCCTTGCTTAGGACTCTCTTCCGGGGGGATTTTTGAGAAAAAGGGCCGCAAGAAACGCCGAGGATCACGCTCAATAATTCACCTCGAATTATGGGCCATCTTGACCCACTTGAGCCCGCGAGAGAAGCCCTAATTATGCATTGGAACGAGGCCCAATGCTGTGGCAGCTTAGGACGCTCTTAGGGCGCCCCCATTGAACGGGCGCCAAAAAGAGCAACGGGGCGCCCGTTTGGGGCCAGATTAAATGCTGGTTCGAGGCCACGCCAGAGTCGCCCTCTCGTTTGGTCCGGCGGCTTGTTGGTGGGCAGAGGTTAGGGTTTTTGGTGAGCAGAGCAGTTGTGTGTGCGAGTGGGCTAACTGCTGTGTCTGGCGGGGCACAAGTTGCGGCCCCAAACTGTAAGCTGCACTGCTCTGCCCTCAGAGACAGAGTGTCGTGGAAGCAAGTTGCAACTCGCAGGCAAAAGTTATCGGAGCGAAAACAAAGTGGATTTAACACAATTGCGCCTTTGCCTTCGCCTTTTCGCCTCTCGTTTCGCGCAAGCACTGATTCCGCCCGTTCCACTCGCCTGCCATTGTTGTTGTTCTTCTTCTTGTTCTTGCTTGTCCAACTCCAACTCCAACTCCAATTCCAATTCCTATTCCAATTCCGATTCCGATTCCGATTCCTATTCCTATTCGGCCCCTCTTTTTCCTCCCTTCTCGCCGCCCAACTCTGTTGGGGCTCGCTGCTCTGCAACGGGCAACATTTGATCCGCATTTGGCCGCTCGAGGGGCGCCTCTCGGCCAGACTGAGGCCCAAACAAACGGGCGCACAGATTAGCCAGCCGAGTGAAAGTGTTTGCGGTTTTGCGGCTTGCTTGAGCCCACGATGGCCACTTGTGCGCCGGCAAGTGGCACCCAGACAACAGCTCACCCTTAGCTTAGGGCAGACATTGAACTGGCACTCGCAACGCAAGTGTCAGTTCAATTTCAATCAAACTGGCCGCCCACTTTCATTGGCGCCCCGAAGCTCATTGAAAATTCAATTTGCTCCCCCTTTTCTCCTGCTGCTGCCTGGCTGGCCGGCCGCTCGACTTCTGGCAGTCCTGAGGGTCGCTGGGCCCGCCGGCGGCCAATCTCCTGTCCATTTCCGGTCTGATTGGCCTAGAAGGGCCTGTCGGGCGATTGTTTCACTTGTTTGCCGGCACAAATGGGCGCAAGACGCGCGCACAAGTGGTGTCATTTTTCACCCAAAGCCAAGCGGCCGCGCACTTGCTCTCTATATCTGTGCACTGGATTACATTGCACTGCACTGCATTAATGCATTGCACCACTGCACTGCTGCACTAAATTGCGCTGCACTGCACTGCACTGCACCGGCGCACTGCAGTAGAGCAGCACACAAGCAGCAAAGCAGCGCAGCAGAGCAGCCGCCGCGCAGCGTGCGCTCCGCACGAGTGGCCCACTATAAAACAAAGGCGGCCGCACGCGAGCCGCACGCCTGCCTCAATATAGACACTCTGCGGCCGCGTCCCGAACGGGACTCATGGCACGCCGCGCGCTCGCACAGCCGCCGCCCCGCCAAGACCGCCTGTTGTTGTCCTATAAGCGTACATGGCGCTCCGTATTGGGCCAGTTGGGCCAGTGGGCGAGGCCAAACAAAGGGCCAGCGGGCCAGTGGCAATCTGCGGCCGAGTGTCTGCTGGCCGCCCGTGTGGCGTGTGTTTCCGGCGGGCGAGCAGCGAGTGGCTGCGGCCAGACTTGCGGCGGCCAGAGGAGAACTGGCGGAGAGTAAAAGACTCTGTTCAGCAGAGCTAAGGAGCCCAAAGCTCGGCTCGCAGAGAACGAGCCTCCTTCAGGCGGAATTGTGATTCGTGTTCGTGGAGAGATCTCCTTTGGCTGGTTGGATTTGCGGACCGCAAGGACAAGCGAGCGAGCACTAAGCACTGGTCGTTGTTGCATGGCGAGCAGGCAGTTGGGCTTGCACAATGGAGGGCGCTCACTTTTCAATGGAGTTCACAGCCAGGAGACAACTTGAGAGCCGTATCAAGTCATTAGGCAAGCAATCCGCTTCGAGAGCGATTCATATTTTTTGCCCGCTCTGTTTGCTTTTGTGTCCGCTTGTCGCGGGCCATTTATCTACAGACTAGAGAGCTAAGGCTGCGGGTTCGAGCCAGAGGGCGTGGAAAAATTCGCACGCAGTTGCCTTTGTTGGCGCAAGTCTAAAAAATGGCCCCAAACAGCGAGACAAAAAGCGGCCAGCCGGCAGGCAACCATTGCGGCCACTCCTGCGGACAGGGCGCGCGTGTCTGCCCGGAAGTTGGCCACTCGGCGCCCCGGTTTTTGTCCCTCTCTGTGGCGGTGGTCCTTCTTGGGTGGCCGTTTGAGGCAGTAGGAAAAAAAGAGGGTATCAACCAAGAGTAACTTTTTTTGGCGGACCTTTTTTACCCTCTTGTGGTGGTGAATATTCCCGGTGGTGAGCATTCCACGCCAACTCGGACCCACAGGAGAGATTGAAAAGTGGAAAAAGTTAAAAAGGCGGCATATTAACTCGTTCGAGCGGCCACAGCGCCCCCAAACACTTGGCCTAATGGTCGCCCCAGATTGCTATCAAAGTGGCTCGTGCGGACAACGCGCGGGAATCGCGCTGCCTGCAGACCTTCGGCCGCTCCTTAGGGTCGGCCGGCGGCCCTAAGGAATCAGTTCGGCGCACAAGCTCTGCTGCAGTGTGCGCAGTGCGCAGTTCGTGCGCGGCCGCAGACTGCAGAGCGCGCTCTGGGCGCGCACTTCAAACGGGTCCCAAGTCCAAATGGAGCTCACTGGGCCAGGCTAAAGGGCCTTGTATTAGGCCTAAACACCCAGTTGAGGCCTAACACAACTGCGCCCAACGATGATGACCTGTTAAATGGGCCAATGGTCGTTTGGGCCAACGACAATTGTGGCCGCCCAGTCGAACGGGCTCGTCGTCCGCTGGCCGTCCGTGTCCCAGTTGGGCGGCCAATTGAGAGGAGGGCCCATTTCGGGCAGGCTCCAAAGAGGGACCAATGGATGGAGCCAATTGAATGAAGCTATCCCCAAGGGCGAGTGTGTTTTATCCTCATAATTAATTGGCCAATTTGTAAATTGTCAACACGGTTGCGAGCGGCCCAGGCAAAACTGGCCCTCGGACTGGAATTCAAACAAAAGGCATCCTCGTCATCGGCATTTTCCAGCCTCCGCCGGGCGGCGACCAAGCAGCTAGAACGGCGGCCAGCCACCAGCCGTGTCCGAGTGGCTGTGGTCAGGGGCCAGCAAATGAATCGGAAGGGGCGGCCCAAAGTTGTCGAGTTGCGCCCTGGGCGCACTTGGTCGGCCGCGATCCATGTCGTGGGGGCGCCAAACATGCGACGAGCCAGTGAGCGCGTCTGCCGCCCACTGCAGTCTGCCTGTGTGCGTCTCTGTCTGCGGCCCACGCAGAAGTGCATAGCAGCGCGAGCGCCGCAGACTAGCACAGCCAACCCGAAGGGGCGCCTCTGCAAGGCCAGCCAGAACAATAATAAATGAATGAATGAATGAATAAATTTTTTGCCTCTCCTTCGAGGGCTCTTTTTGCATCTTGGACAACAATGCGGACCGTTGGGGGCGGCCAGCGGACAACAAGCAGCCAGCGGGCAGAAACGGAACGCAAACAGTGGCCGATGCTGCTTTTCACTTAGGATAATTGTGTGTACAAAATCCTGTCGCCCAGTTAGAGGCGCCCAAAGGCAAACACGTAAACGATTGGCCGCGATTCACCACTGGCACCAGTGGCTAGTGGCTAGAGGCTAGTGGCTAGTGGCTAGTGGTGAGCCTCCCCCGCAGGAAAACTGGCCGCTTGCGGCCGACGTGCTGGCCTGGAGCCGGCACGACATGGAGCTGGCTCGTGTAACTGTGCTCGGGGGCGCTTTGTCGTCCCGTTTTGTGTTGCCAGTTGGCCAGCAGGCTGCTCTGGCCGCTCTGGCTTCTGTGGCTTCTGTGGCCTCTATGGCAGCCCCCACGGCGCCCAATTGGGGGCGATGCGCGCGAACAAACATTAGGCAAATTTGCCATGGACAAATATTCCAATTCTCTGTGTCTCTGTGTCGCCACTTCATGAGAGCTCTGGGCGCTGGCAAAATCTGCTTCATCATCCTCCAACAACTGCAACTAGCGCCAACGGCAACAATAATAACAGCAACAACAACAAGGACACTAACAACAATTCCTAATGATTGTAATATGCAAATTATCAATTTTTCAACGCCCCAACCTCCTGAGACAATTCATATTTCATTCTGCTCCAAATTAGTCACCCCTAATGGAAGGCACTAGGTTGTGCGTGTGGGCACTTGTGCTTGGCCCAAGCGGCGCTTCCCCAAACACTTGTTTCCGCTTCCTCGGAACTGATTTGTTTTCGCGCCAACAAACATTTCCTCTCGCCAAATGGACCATGCTCGCGGTGCACCATGCAGGGGCTCTGAAGGAGCCGTCGCAAGTGCACTTGGCCAATTTGCGCGGCTCCTCAGCCCCATTTCGACCACCAATCGAGCACCATCGAGGCCTCATATAGATCAGCAGGCTCACTGGGCGAGATTGGGGTCCTCGAGTGGGCCCGAGCGAGCAAGCGCCATCTGGGGGGCGCCGTTTTGGAGACAGAGTGGCGCGTGCACCTGTCGGTCGCGCCGCCGTTGCTCTGCAGGTAGCTGAGCGCGGCCAAAACCGGCGCCAGAATTGAAACGGGCTGAATACGCGCACCAAAGCAGACCAAGCGGCGCGAGTAGCGGCACAGCCACACTGAAGGGTTGCTCCTGCCCTTCAGAGCCAACACAACGCTCTCCTTTAGGCCAACTCAAGCGGCCGCTTAGGTCACTGTTAACACTTTAGGTTTTGTTTTATTCAATTTAACCCACCACTTTATCCACTCACCTCTAGGTAACCCGAGAAAAAAACCCTCCTCACAAAGCATGAACATGAGCTTGCCTTGCCAGTACCTGACAATCCTTCTAGGGGCTCAACTATGGTTCCTGGCCACCGCCAGTGGCCAGACCATCGACACCGCTCTAATTCCAAATCAAATTTTTAACGTTGACATGGCTTGGCGACCCAACCTGGAACGACATCACACTATCAGCTATGAGTCAAACAGTAGGGCCTCATTGGTCTTGAGAAGAGGGGAACTAGTGAGGATGAACCTACACTTGGTTCGACCATTCAACAGAACCACAGACAAGTTGCGCCTAGAGCTAAGCTTTGATAGCGCAACGCTAAGAAACCCAAATTTGGACGATGGATCTCTTGTTTATACTCCGATAGTTTTAGACGAAACATTAGCCGACAATTCAAGCTCAAATGTAGATTCAAACCCACTCAAATATGAGGCTAAAATCAAATCGATCTCACCTAGTGGACAAATTCTCACCGTTGACCTCAGGTTGGCGCCCACAATGCCCATTGGCCTGTGGCGTCTCAGAATATCAAGCAAACTAGCTAGCAGCCAGGTAGCTGATTCTGATTCCCCACAAGTGATGCCAATCATTACCTACACAGTTAGAGAGATACTCTATATTCTTTTCAACCCTTGGAACATATATGACGATGTCTATCTGTCTCAAGAGGATGCCCGCAGAGAGTACCTGTTGAATGAGGTCGGCAAGATCTATGTAGGCTCCTATGCAAATTCCGTCGGAAAAAAGTGGTTTTATGGTCAGTTTGATGACTCTGTTCTCCCTGTATTGATGCATCTACTAGATAAGACTAGGTTAACCGTGGCAGATCGCTCAAGTGCCGTCAGAGTATCTAGGGCTGTGTCGGCCGTGGTGAACAGTCATGATGAGAACGGCCTATTGGCTGGAAATTGGTCAGGAAATTATGGCGACGGATTAGCCCCATGGTACTGGAATGGATCTCCAAAGATTTTTCAGCGCTACATTCAAAACGGTTATCAAACAGTGAAATTCGGTCAATGTTGGGTCTTTGGTGGCGTGACAACCACCTCACTTAGGGCTTTGGGAATACCAGCCAGATCAGTTAGCAACTTTGTGTCGGCTCACGATACAGATTCATCGTTAACAGTGGATAAATTTCTCTCCAATTATGGCTCTGAGTTGACTGGGGTGAATGGTGACTCTATCTGGAACTTTCACGTCTGGTCCGAAGCCTGGATGCAGAGGCCGGATCTGCCGCCAAATTATGGAGGCTGGCAAGTCATTGATGCTACTCCACAGGAACAATCCATGGGTATGTATCAACTTGGACCGGCTTCACTAGAGGCCGTTAAGCGGGGGAAAACTAGCTACGCGTATGATGTGTCTTTTGTCTTCTCGGAAGTCAATGCCAATGTGGTCTACTGGCACCAAGATGGACGGACAAGACTAAAGTGGCGTGCATCAAAGGTGCTTTTCGGCCATTTTGGTCGCAAGATTTTGACTAAAATGATAGGAGTCATCGATGAATGGTCAAGAAGCGGTTTAACAGATGCCGAGAACATAGTTCACTTATACAAGTATCCCGACGGCACACCTGAATCAAAATTAGCCAGGGCTGAGGCGGCAAAGGCCGCCGGTTTGCAGCCATTGTTTGACCACATTCAATCCTAGAGTAAGAAGAAAAAAAGTGAGAAATGATTAATCGATACGAACTGGCTTTTGTCTCTAAGTCGTAAACTTCTTTTGAGTTTACATCTATACTAGATTAGATTCTATTTGATAGTATATCCAACGTACAAATATATAGTCTTTATCCTAACGTGCTATAATCTATGATTCTAGAGGTCAACGTTTATCCCTCTCGACATATGACAAAATATATCTATTTGACTGATGATTCCTGATCTCCATCTTGAGTGTAAATTGCCGTATACTTAGTTCCTGAGAGACTTGAGAGAATATAAAATTAAACCGATTAGGCTAGTGGTAACAACTTGAGTCAAACATGGTACGTAGGCTATGAATATATCTGGCGGCTGAAATGCGACAACTAGGGTAGCAAAAGCTATGCCTGAATTGCGATATGTACTACTAATTGATATGGTTATCATGTGATTGATATCACGCTTAATGATATAGCCCAAAAGTCCCGAAATGATATAAGTTGCACAGGTCACAATGAATGCCATTATTGTTATCCGCAGATTGAACATCCGATATATATACCAATAAACTATTGAGCTGAATATAATGATGAATAATAGAACAAACATGGTTAGCGGACGAAATATCTTCTGTGATATTTTCTTGGCTCTCTTGCTCCTACCAACAAGACGGCTACCGATCAACAAGGCGAATAGCAAAACAATCAATGTTCTTGCCAGATTCATGTAAGGCACCCTTATTGTATATTGCCCCTCTAGGTCCAAAGATTTATCCATTGCATACAATAGTATTGGCATAGTTAACAAAGCACCGATGGTCGAGGAGATTTGTAGACCTAAAGCTAATTCTTTGTCGGCGTCAAACATCACAGTCCATAGGACGGAGGCTGAGGCTGCTGGTTGACAAGCATATATGAAGGATCCTATCCTGTACATAGGTTGATCCTGGAAAAACAAATGGCCAGCTACCCAAGACGAAACCGGCATGACAGTGATGCCAATCAACAAACCAATGAATATAACTCTTGGCGCTTGCATGAGACGCTCGACATTCTCTGTATCGATTTGAGCACCCAGATTAATATAACTGACGGTTATGAACACTATCAGGGAGTACATGAAGATCTTATCCAAGATGCCCTCATTTCTGATGGACACAATTCTAAACTTCGCCACCGAGCTGACATCGGTCGACTTAGGATCGTTATCAACGAGGATCGAAAGAGATTCGTTATCGTTGTCTTGATTGATCGACGAAGCTCTGAGTTCGAGCTCGGCATGGCCGATATAAGTAGACTTTAAGTAGATGATGGATTTATGAACAAAATTGCTCTCATTCACGTGGCTAATATTGAGGAAAACCTTTTGGTTAAATTTCTCCTCAGAATTCGTGGCATTATTCGGGGGCACAGCAAATTCGATAATATCAAGCTGGGGCGATAAAGTCACTAACCGGAAAGATAATTCGATAATTTTTGTCCCTTTCGGCAGAGTATTGTTGTCGAATGCTATCGTGTATGGAACTTGCTCAAGGCTCTCCATAGACATCCGCAATCGATTCGGAGTAAAATTGACTCTAAGTTGGGCATTCTTCACAATTGGTAATGTGGCTAGTTCAGACGTTGGAGGATCATAACTATAAGTGTCCGGTAGTTTGCAATCACAAAGGGTCGAGGCAAGTCCGAGTACAAGGGTGGTCACAAGTACCAATCTAAAGTGAGGCAATAGAATCTGTGACGTTCTACTTGGCACCCCCATCACATTAAATTTGTGGCACTTGGCTGAAATTGATTTCACAACATTTATTATAACAATAGTTAGGAAACAGATTGGCTGATGAGGGAGGAAATAGATTAAGTTCAAAACAACATCTCAGCTTGCGTAGAAAGGGTGACCTTATTCAATGATCGGTCATCAAGAATGGAGCGACGAAAATGCAGCCTGTGCGTGTGCCTGCGCTGAGGCAGAGATTCGGCATGCGACGAAAGCACTTGATGCCGCACTGAACTCCTGTCACCTGGAGTCGCTTCACCGGCGAGCGACATATTGAAAAGCAATAGAGCTGGTGTTCGCTTTCGTGGGGTTCCACCCAAAATTATGAGTTACATTGTTCAAAAAGTTTGATTTTGCCCAGATGCTGTATTTTTATTTACTTGCAGCACATCCGGGGCAAAAATGTAGATTATCGTGTATGAAAATATCACAGTCTAAACAGAATAATCGTTTACAAAGTGTACATTGGGCGGCGTCATTCTCTTCACTCTGGAGCGACTTGTCGCACCCGAAGCATCTACTTGATGTGCCCTCTTCAATCTTGATTTCTTTAAACAATTCAACAGGGAACAGGTGATGAAATGAACGCGCGAGGTGTGCTGCTGAAACTAAGGTTAGTCCACAAACATGACAACCCACAGGGAGGTCACAGTACTTTGATTGGCATTGGGGACAAAAGTAACCGTTGTGGCTGAAATTGGTGTCTTTTCCAAGGTGGCATGTGCACATAGAGGGTGTCTCTTTATCTTCGTGCACATACTG
>Ga0268247_10000190_pt1 | contig 21521 bp, 23 predicted proteins | sample AgamicOrMae_FD_200245 | JGI IMG/M metagenome (GOLD analysis project Ga0268247, IMG submission 200245) | Agave microbial communities from Guanajuato, Mexico - Or.Ma.e (v2) (version 2) | ecosystem: Host-associated > Plants > Phyllosphere > Phylloplane/Leaf | place: Guanajuato, Mexico | collected...
GGGGGCCTGTTTATTGTCTCGTCGTTGGTGGACCTGGTTGGTTGGAGTGGGGGGTGTGTTATAGTGCGAGAATGGGATTGGATTGCCGCTCTTTGCTGGCTGCATGATGCGGCTTTTCACGCCCGAAGATCGAGTTTCCTCCTTTTAGAGGCGAACTGCGAGCTGGCATAGCCCGGAGCTAGTTATACGAGTGCTGATGTTTATCTGTGAGTGTGTTTGGAGAAGTTTCGGCCTCGCTGGAGTTTCAAGCGCCGGATTTTAGCAGCTTGGGATGGGGGACGGATCTGGCTGTGTTGGTGGCTGGCGGCGTGTCGCCGAGCCCATTAGATGGGCTCCTAATCCTGCCCACTTGGCCTTGGCCGGCGAGACTGCGGCGAGACTGCTGTGAAGCGCAAAGACTGGGGGGAGAACATTAGAGGAGCGGCCACTATTAACATATTTGCTGCCAACCTTGGTTGCCGTTTCCGCTTCCGGCGCCTCGATGGGCTCGGCTGGAAGTGGCGCCGGTGGGGCCACTCTTCCAGTCAGCTGGCGAGCGCGAGTGTTTGCATGCATGATTTGCAATTCGACCATGAGAGAGGTCCACCAATCGTTGGTGGTGGTCTGAGAGGGGCGGCCAAAGCTGGTTGGTGGAAAAAAATCAGCGCAATTTTATACATTGGCCCAACTTTGGCCGCACACAATCAAGCCTCTGGAGATGGAGAGCGTGGCAAACGTCGATGTTGGTTCTGTTTGGGGCCAGCTCACAGTGCTCAGTGTTCAGCGGGCTTGCCAGTTCAGCAGCAGGCAAGCGAGTTTGGCTCAATTGGCGGCTTGTGGGGGCGCCCCAAAAGGCTTGCCAGTTGGGCCCAAAAAGGAGGAGCCAACTGGCTGGCCAATTGCCCTCATGACTGCAGCCCGCCCGCGACTGTCTGGCCAGTTGTGTGTGGCAACTCTCCTTGGGCGGCCAGCTCGCTCGCTGTGTTTGGCAGCCAAGCGACACTAATGGACTGGCAAACGATCGACTTGATTGTAAATGTGTACAAAGGGGTTATGGCTAGCATTTGGCCCACTAGAAGTTCCTTTGATCGACAGAGCGTGGTTTTGTTGGCGTGCGTCTGGCCATCATCGAGCTGGCCGGCGAGCTTCTCGCTTGCTGGCAGCCAGCAAGCGAGAAGCTCGGCGGCCAGAATTTCACCAAGCTCGCTCGATGGCCACCACTAGTTAGCCACCACCAGCTAGCCACCAGCTAGCCACTAGCTAGCCCAGTGGCACCGAGACCGCACTGTGTGAGAGCTCGCCGCACACATACATCTAACCATTGGTCACGCCGAGCTCGGACACCGGCGAGCTTGTCATTATCCGGCCGCCCAATTGGAGGCAGCCAGCAGACAGGCAGAGGAGGGAGACAGAGTTCTGGCCAGCCATGTGGGCCGCCTGCTGGATGGTGCGGCCGCCGGTTGGGCCGCCTCAACTGGTGGCCCAAGTGGGTGGTTTTTGCGGTCGGCCGCTGCTTTGTGTGTGGCCCAGGCGGCCCAAACGGGCGGCCAAATGATAGAGGCCGGCCGGCTGGCACGCAACGCGCCCATTTGACAAGCCCAGCCGGCCAGTTGGCCAATCGAAAGGGTCTAATTTGCGCCACTTCTGGCCAGCTTCCGCCCAAGCTCACTATCGCCGCCTAGCCAGCCAGCTAGCAGCACAACAGGCAGCAAGCTAATGGCGCGATAACAACAAAACGGGCCCAAACTCTGGCCCGCTCGGCCCAATTGTCTATTAATATTCAGCCAACGCTCGGCGGCACCTCCGGAGCCTTAGGGAGGGGGCCTTTTTGCAGCTTGCTGGCCAGTCCAGCTAGCGAGCTCAGCGGGCCCCCCACGGACTGCGAGCTGTAGTGTGCAGCTTGGGGCCAGCGGAGGGCCAGCCCCAGTCGTCCGGCCAGCTCGAGAGAGAGGGAAAATGGGCCCGGAGGAGCCGGTGAAATATCGGCCTGCCCGCCGGAGCTGGTCCCTCATACTTGGGCCGCGAGGGCGCCCAGTGGGCCCCAAAAGGGCGCGGCGGAAGCGGCTCCCCCTGGCCACTCCTAAAGACCGCTTCTAGTCTGTGGGGCGCCCTCTGATTTGATTGGATCGGGCGCCCATCAATTTGGACCAGTCCTAGTCCAAGAGGAATGCCCGCGCTGTGCCCAATTGGGCCGCTGGGCATTGCTCGGCCAGTGTGCTGCTCGCTTGGCTCGCGAGCTAGACACTGGCGGCCGCAGACTAGCCTCATGTGGCACAAGCTCGGCCCGAATTAAACAATGCTCAACTGGCTCAGCTCCTCAGCTCCTCGGCCTCTCAGCCTCGCCGTCTCGGGCGCCACGCCCCACCACTTGGCGGCCGCATAGGTGGGCGCCCATTTGCCAGATGGCTCTTGACAGTTCTCGTCTTGGCGCGTCGGTCTGGGCGGCGCGGCTGGCGGCTGGCGGTCGGCGGCGAGCTCGCGCCGGCCCATTCGGCAACCTTTCCCACGCCGGCCCAGCCTTGAGATGAGCAGACAGCCGAAAGGGCGCCGCCGCGGGAGCGCCTCCCGCCGGCGCGCACCACTCGGCGCCATACGGGCGGCCTGCAGCATCTGGCGGTGGCCACAGCTTGGCATTTGGACTAGCTCAGGAGGGGCACCAAAACTGGGCGGCCAGCTCGCGCCCAATGAGTGTGCGCTCTTTGGGCCCCTTTTATGATCAAAACATCATCATGCCCGCTCGCATCAGGCGCCCCCGCTCGCTGCCGCTCCTCAGCTGCGGGCGCGCCCGCACGCGCGCACGCTCGGCCCGCATCAGGCCCGCCCGCCTGTGTGCGAACTAGCTTAAGTGGGCGTGTCGCAGCCCCGCCCACGCCAAAGTCGTGCGGGCGGAGCAACCGCGTGTGCCCCATCTGGCATCCACTTAAACGGCTCCATTTCCTGGCCCATCAGAGCACTTGCCTCTGTCTCTGTGTCTCTCTCTCTCTTTCTCTCTCACCGCGCACTTGTCCGCTCTGGTTTGGCTTGAGCGCTGCCGCTTGGGTGCCAAATGCGGGCCCAGAGGCGCAACTCAGAGCGGCCAAACGAGCGAGGGGCGCCCACTAGGACGCCGCTCGCGTGCTGGCCCCTGCGTGCCGACGGCCAACAAACGGCCAGACCTAAGCTTCCAACTCGCCGCCCGCAGCTCACTGCTCGCCGGCCAGACAATCCAAGTGCGCCCAACTGGGGCCCACCAGCAGACGAGTCAAGTGTCTGGCCGGCTGGATGCTGGCGCGAGTCTGACGCCGATGGGGCACCGTTGGGGCGTGGGTCTTGGCGTGCGGCTCGCTGGGCCTTTCCAGCCGCCAAACGAGGCTCAACTCTTCCTCTTCTTGCGGTGAGTGCGCGCCGCAATCGCAACCAGTGGGCCTGAGATTGTGTGCGCTGCTACTTAACACGAACTTGCGCCAGGAGGTGGCCCAAACGGTGCAACTGCTGCAATGTGCATCACTGCGAAGGCGCCAGCTCGGCCCCTTCCACTTGGGCACCGGCGAGCAAGACAGTGTGCGGCTCGACACCGGCGCCAAGTGCCCTTGGGAGTGGCGGGCGCGTGTTTAGTGCGCACGAGTGGGCCCTTATCTTGGATCGATTTTGCATTTTTCACCTCGTTGCATCCGCGTTGCATCGGCGCCCAACGGGGCACCTCGTGGCAAGGTGGCCAGAACAAACTTGGCCCCAAACAAGCCCCTCAAGTGGGGGCGCCCTAACGAGCCAGAGCGAGCCTTCCGCTTGCTCTAGCTTGGCGAGCGCCCTGCCTCGTTGCTGCCTTGGTCTGGCCCCGTCGAGCCAGGCAGACGAGCTTGCCGCAGACGAGCTTCCAAGCAGACGCCAAGCCAGCGGCGAGACAGGCGCCCCGATCGGGCTGCCACTCGTCAAATGCGATTGGCCGGCCGCTCAACTACTCCGGCAGCTCTGCCTCCGTTCATGCATCTCGAAGCTCGGAATTAATTTACTATTTACATGCGCCATTTTGTTGCCGCCCCAGATGCGCCGCCACACTCGCGTGCGGTGCCAAGTTTGACGCCCGGCCGGCCGATCGATGGGGGTCGAAATTTGCATCCGCTCAGCTCAGGCGCCTCGACCCAAACAGGTGCCAGCCGAGGCGAGCTAAGCGTGGGCGCATTAGTGGAGCCCTTTTGGTGCCTCCAAGCGTCGGTTTTGGTGCCTCCGAGCGGCCCTTTTGGCTCGTCAACTAGACCAGAAGGCGCCCCCTTTGCGCAAGTTGTTAGGCAAACTGATTGACCCAGCGGAGGGCCATTTGCACCGACGGCCAACCACTGCAAATTGGGCCCCACCGCCAGTCTGCGGCCGGCCACATTGGCCCCCAAGAGCCCCCATTTGGCCCAATTTGGCCGCCCACCGGCCGGCTAATGATCGCCGCCCGATTGTCGCGCCGCTCTATTACTTTGTGTCCCTCCGCTGGCCTTGGCCCCCCTGCGCCCCCCACGCGCCCACTGGGCTCCCCTCTGGCCACCGAGCGCGCTCGATAGTTTAATTGGGCGCCCCCGCGACGCGCCCGCCGGGGCCGGGGGCGCCCTCGGCCCCTCGAGAGGCGCTCCACTTGGAGAGCGCGCGCGGCCCTTCTGGGAGTCTCATCAATTATCGCGCTCTTTGGCCCGGCTCTAATCGGGTGTGCGCCGCCACTGCAGAGCCGCCACTGTAGAGGCGCCGCCGACGAGGATAAACTGGATAAACTGGCTGCCTGGATTGCGCACTGGTCGCCCTTGTCTGCGGTGACTGTGCGCCCGCCAGCAAGCGACAACTCGGCTCCAATCGAGCTCGGCAGTCTCTCTCTCTCTCTCTCTCTCTCTCTCTCGCCAGCTTAGCTTCCGCCGCCCACTCGGCTCGGCCTGGCAAGTCCACTTTTCACAAAGACTCTCGGGCGTCTGTTTGGCGGCTAAACGCGAGCCGCGTCGATCATCTCGCCGGGCGGCCAAATCATCTGGACAAGAAAGTAATCTTCTGGCGCATGCAAATTGGCGCCTCATGGCACATTGTCCGCCTATTTGACTCTATGGGGCGTCCATGGAACGTCTATGGGGCGTCTCTGGGAAGCCCAATGGCTTCCATGAGTGCATGGTGGCGCAGTTCGTGGCGTCTCCTGTGCACGTCCCTGGCCCAAATTGCTGGCGGTCGAGCTCGACGCGGCAAGTCGCCCAACAGCCGGCCAGAAAGGGCGCCACTTGTGCCTCTTTGTGCCCCCCTCTTGCCACTTCTCCTCCACTCTCGAGCCCCCAACCAGCCAGAGGGGCAACAACATGGGCGACAAAAGATGCACGCCAAGCCCTCGAGCTGGCCCATTGTGTTTGTCATGTTTTCAGTCGGTTCCATTTCGGTTGGGCCACTGGCAAGCTTTGGCTAGGCGGCAACCAGAAGAACGTGATTGTTTCATCGTGTCTGAGCGGCCCAGCTCGGCAGCATTTATCGCCACCAACAGCACACAGTGGCTAGAGAGAAGAGCGTGCAAGTGGCCAACCGGCTTGGCTTGGTGGCAAATTGTGAAACTGGGCCACTGGAGGCCAAGCTTGGAGGAAAAAGTTGGGCAAAAAGCGGCGGCCACGAACTGTCGTCGAACGTTGGGCGAACGTTCGCCAATCTGCTCGCCGGCTGGCCCATTTTCACGCACTTTCTGAGAGGCTTTTTTTGGCCCAACTCTCTGCTGCTCGATGCCAAGCAAACAAGTTGCAAGAAGCGACAGACTAGGGCCCCAAAGAGACGCACTTCTCGATGCTTCCAACTTCCAGCTTCCAGCTTCTAGCAGCACTGATTCTGGCCAAAGTCGACTGGCTGGAGCCTGTTGGGCCTCGCCGCTTCTCTGGGACACTGCTCGGCCTTGGAGACTTTGGGCGACTGGCTGAGGCGGCTTGCTCACACTCTGAGCCCCCAAACAAACAGCCGAGGGGCCCCTTCTCGCCACACAGTCCCCGCCGAGCTCCCCATGCTAAGGAGGCGCCCCCGAGACGCGCCTGGTGACTGGCAATGGGCCGGAAGTGGGCCCTGAGCACGAGCACGGTCTGAGCACGAGCGCGAGTGGCTTGGCGCGAGCTTGGCCTAAAGACCTAAAGGCGCCACAGTGACTGAGCGTGCCGAGCGGGGCGGGCGAAAATAATGGCCACGCCCAATTGGGTGTGCATCTCGCCGGCGAACTTTGCACGCGGGCCGACTTTTGGGCTTCGATTTGGGGCGCCTGGAGAGTGTGTTTGGCGATTTGGAAACATGCTAACTCTGGAGCATGTTTTCCCAAAGAGAGTCCGCAGCTGAGGGCTGGAAATTGAAAATTTTCTATTCAAGATCCGCGATATTCTGCAGCAGACCAGGCGGGCTTGTGTGTTGGGTGTTGTGAGTGTGGCTCGAACTCTGGAGAGCTCGACAGTTCGAGAGTTCGAGCCACAAGATTCGCCTTGGCGGAGGCGCCGCCGAGCTAGCCGTTTGCAGGCGGAGACTGTGTTACACTGTGAGGCGCACACAATGGCGAGGTAATTTCCCCCCGAAGGAAGTCGCATTTCAATGACATTGTTTCCTAACTTAAGAGGAGGAGGCGGCCCAGCTTAGGTGTGGGCCGAGGGGAAGGCGCGCCGGAACGATGCACCCGGGCACTTAAGTGCAATTGTCCAATATAAACGAGTGGGATCATTTCTGGCACCAAACAAACAGGCGAGCTAGCACCAAGCTAGTGCCAAGCGAGTGCCAAGCGAGCGCCCAGCTGGCCGGAAACAGTTTGGCGCGAGGGGGGCCCTCTTTTGCACTTCTGCTGGCGTGCAGAAGTGAGACGCGTGAGTGCAAGTGAAAGAGTGTGAGTGTTTGCTTGCAGTTTGGCAGTGTTTTTTCCAAATGATTTCCAGCCCAAATCCCGGCGGCCAACGAATGGGGCAAGAAAATATTAACATTTCGCGCTTTTGGCTCCTCTTTCTCTGGCCGCCTCGCGGGAGTGCTTCGCTCTCGCTCGTGTCCGGCTTGTTTTGCGAGCAGAAGTCCGAGCAAACTCCACTCAGAGTGGAAAACAAGTCGCCCAAGTAGATTAGCGGCCGGCCAGCGCGAGGCCAGCCACTTGCTAAGCGCCACAGCTAAGGGTGGCCCAAGCAAAGGGCCTTTCCAGCTCGCCCGCTCGAACTGGCAGCGGCCTCTTGTCTCAGCACACGACAAGGCCACTTCTCCTCCATCGACTCTTGTCGGCGCCCCGCAAATGGAGCCCAAATTACTGCCCACCGAGTGGCCAGCTAGCTAGCTCGCCAGCCGCTCAGAGTGACCAGCAAGCTAGCTAGCCAGCCAGGAGGCCTCCAATTTGGCCGCCATTTGGTCCTTCCGGTGCTTGTGGGCCCACTCGAGCCGATTTGCGGCCCCCCATTGGAAGAGGCCTGTGGTTGGGCGTAACGAGCCCATCGAGTGGCGGCGGCTCCATCTTCGAGTCCTTAGGGGGCGCTCGAGGGCGGCCCAAAATGAAGCTCGACGTCCGACAGGCGCGGCCGCCGAGCTCTGCTTGTCGGGCCGCCAATCGGGCCGCAGTGGCGAGCCGCAAGCAGCAAGCTTGGCGGCTGAAGGGCAGCTCCAAGTGCAGGCCGGCGTGTATTTTGTCTCGCCAACGCGGCAGCCAAATTGGGCGCCGGCTCTAATTTCCGCCCGGAAAACAAACTGCCCGCCAAGGCCGAGCGGCCGCACTTTTTGCAGCTCCAGCTCGCCCGCCGCCCTCGCCAGGCCGCTGGCAAGGCACTTCCGACGCCGACTGGCGCCCACCGGTGGCCCTATCATGAAATTCAAATTTGCTCCCAGCCACACGAGACGAGCTTGCCCCGCCTCGTTCAGAGGCGTCCTCAGCGCCCCTTTAGCTCCGAGTCTTTAGCTTGGGGACGTGCTGGCGGCCAGTTAGTGCCGCCTGGCTTTTGGGGGGAAGCCTGCGAACGAGCTGCGAGCCGGAGCGAGTTTTTGCAAAACAGCTTGGACAATATTGAACAGCCGCTAACAAGGAAACACACCTTAGGTGTAACTCGCGCATGAATTTTTTTTCTATTGATTCTTATAAAACTCGCGACGAGAAACACGAATACATATATCATATGCCCAACTTATGAGCCGTTTGCGAGATAATCCACCAAAAATATCGAAATTTGAAAGGTGCCTCGAATCGTCGAATTTGAGCCCGAATAAAGGTACTCTAGTGGTCTAGACCTCTCCTCTTGGACCCCCAAAATTGGAAAAATATTGTCCAACTCTGAAGCGACTTGCTCTATCAACATCCCGACTTGCAAATATTGTTAATCTCGGACTGTTCTTTACTTATCTGTCCGAGATTTGCTCTAAAAGACTACCGGGAGCAGATGATATACAGTTTTTTGCAAAAAAATTGCAAAAAAAACTGCCGAGGTCAGGCGAATGGATAGCATATTCTGAAACAGCGCGGCACGGAGAAGCAGGATTGCACATGGTGATAGCTGAGAAAAAGTTACCATCAAGTGTGTTTCCTTGTAAGCGAGGAGCCGCCGCAGAGTGACGCTGGCGAGAGTTCTGCTCGCGCGGGTCGGGCAGCACTGCGAGCCGCGCGGCGGGCCCGACCGCAGACGCACGTTGCCGTGCGCACAGCTCGGGACCCGCACGCAGCCCCGAACGCGGCGGGCCCGCAGCCGCGTTGGCCACAGCTGGCCGCTGGAAAGCTGCAACGCGCCGGTGTCTGTGTCTCGGCCTGGGCGGCCCCAAACACGCCGGCCGACCTTGATCCCCGGGCGCCAGCTCGCCGCCCAAAACACCGCCACTGCCGCCACCACAAAGGGGCGACTCGGCCAGCCTCCCAGCTGCACGGACTCCTTGTTTATACAGCGGCGCCGGCGCTGTATAAAACCTTCTCGGAGTTACACCCGCCCGCTCGCTGCCCCCACGCGCTCGCTGGCCAGCTAGCTCGCCAAATCTCGGCCAGCTAGCTTGCCAAATCTCGGCCTGCCAGCTAGCTGTCACCCGGCGGCACCTTGTCGGCCGCCAATCGAAGGCGCCCCAACGTGGCGCCCCGGCCGGACCGAGCTCGGCCGGAAGCGGCCCCAAGCCCCCGCGCGTCGCCCAAGCTAAGCAAACTCGCTCGCGCTTGGCCCCGAGTTCATTATGCGCCGGAAGTGGGTTCCAACACGGCGGCTAACTAACAACCGAGCGGCTGCCCATTCAGAGCCGCATTCAGAGAAACCACACAAAGGCGCTCCGGCGAGTCTGGCGGCCGACGAATAGCCCCCGGCCGGCCGTATGCAGCTTCCACCTGGCCGCAGCTCGGCCGCCGTCTGGCTGGCCGCCGTCTGGCTGCCAAGCGACACCGCACGAGCTCGCCGCTCGCTCATCTGGCTCGCTGTCCTTGGCCGAGGCGGCCGCAGTCTGGCTGGCCCGCGGCGAGCTAGCGGCGAGCTCATGGCGAGCTTGCCGAGCTTGGGCCTCCCGAAAAGGTCCGAGTGGCTGGCCGCAGTCTGGCTGGCCTGCTTGTTAGTGTGTTTCCAGTGGGCAGCCTCCAGTGGGCGCCATTAGTGGCGCCTCGGCCGCTCGCCAGTCACGCGCCGAGCGGCCGCACGTGCAGCTCGCCGTGGACTAGCTCTGGCAAGAGCTCTGACCAGTCTGGGTGGCCGCCCGCAAGCCAGACACCGCCCCCAGACGTCCGGCTCGCATCATCTTGGTCACTTTTAGTCCCGCTTCGTTGTCGGATTATGGAAATCACTTTGGGCGCCTGCGGGGGCGCAGGAAGTGCGCGCTGGCCGCCCAGCTCGCAGGAGTGGACGCGCGGCACCTAAGCTGCGGCGCAATTGGGCGCCACTGTGAATGGGGGCCACTCTCTCTGGCCACTCGCAAGTCTTGCCACTGGAGCCAGACACATGCAGTGCTCCATTTCCAGGCGGCCAATTGTTTGGCCGTCCAGTGTGGGCCAGCTTGCAGTGCACCAGTTTGGCGACAAGTGTTGTGTGGCGGCCTCAGAGGAGCCAGTCTGTTGAGCACCACTGAGGCTTGCCAGAGTGGCGGCAAGGCGGTGAGAATTGTCAATTTAGCTAATGTTTCGCCGACGTCTAAATTCCGGGATGCATTGGGTGCCCCAATGGCCACGAGGAAGGAGGGGCGGCATTTGTTGAATTGCAGCCTCTTGGCCGCTGCTCCTCGGCGGCCGGAAAGTCCGAGAGACTAGCTCGCCTCTCCTTGACAATGGCCACTCTTGGCGCTCCCACCAAAAGCGGAGGAGCTCGCGTGCAAGCGACACAATTGCAACACAATCAGCCTGATGGACGCCCGCCTGCAGCTGCCCTCTGCTCTCTGTCTCTCGATTTTTCGCCCCCTCCTCTCCATTATTTCTCGGCGCGCGCTCGTGCCAAGTGCCGATTGGCCGCCCACTAGCTCACCAGCTAGCTTGCCAAAGAGAGTCCCTCTTTGGCCCCTCCGCAGAGTGTAATTGTCAACGTGGCCCCTTCTCCTTTCGGGCGGCTGATTTATCTCGCCGAACAGTGCGGCCTGACGTCAGCCGACTGTGCATTTGTGGGGCCCAAGATCGTCCGTCTGTATCAAGCGGCCGCCTTGCCACGTGAACGATACCCGCCCTCTGCTGGTCCGCGCGCCCTAATCGAATGATGGCCCCTCGTGAAGCGCCACTCGCGCACTCGATCGAGGCCGAGACATTCGTCATCATCAAGCGCCAGCCACCCTCTCTGGACTTGTGCTCGTCTCTTGAATCGAGCTCGCCCGGCAGAATATCCAGCTAAGGGCGCAACAATGATCACCCGGAAGACAGTCTCTTCCGAAGACAGTCTTCTCGTCGGGAGAGGTCGCCCCATTCGTTCCGGCGCCTCCCAGACTTCCAGAGAGCCCCCAAGGTGCACGCCAAGACCGCCGCTGGACTGCCTGGGCGAACTCGAGAGAGTGGAGGGCGTGAATTGGCGCAAGTGTGAGGGGCCTCTGCGGGAGCTTTGCCGCCACCCTTTGGGCGCGTGCATGCGTGTGAGCGTGGCCGTGTGTGCGTGCCTGAGTGGCCACGACGGGCGGCCAGAGGTGCTCTCTGGTAGTGCTCTAGTTGTGTGTGCTGTTGGGCGCCACTGGCTAGGAAGTACCAGCCAGCCAGCCAGCCACTAGCTCGCCGGGGCGCAGTCGCAGCCGCTGGCCAGCAAAAGGGTTGAACGAGCTGGGCGAGACAAAGGGCGCAGAGGCTCGAGCTCGCTCCAGCGGTTACAAAATTACCACCAGCGCACCGACGGAAGTCTACTTGATTTGGCGGCCCGGATTCCAGCGGGTTGCTCGCTTGGTAAGCTAGCAAGTAAGCAAGTAAGCAAGCGAGCAAGCGAGCGAGCGAGCGAGAGAGCAAGCGAGAGTGCCAGTGAGCAAGTGAGAGTGAGGGATAGAGAGGGAGGCTGCTTGTTTCATTCATTTGGGCGGCCCGAATCCGAGCGAGCTAAACTTTTTGCTCCCTTCTCGAAAGGCGAGCGAGCGAGCCAATTGGCCGCGCAAGGCAACAAAAACTACACACACTCTCAGAGACCAAACAAGAGGGGCGCCACCAGCAGACAGATGCCAGTGGGCCGCTCGTCAGCTGCTAAGCGTTGGCCAAGCGAGAGAGGAAGAGAGACAGAGAGACAGAGAGGAAGAGAGAGAGAAGCACATAGAGAAAGTGTGTGTCTAAATAAGAGTTGAGAATTTATCACCCATTTCGTGTTCGCCCCTCGCCGCTCTTGTTCCTCTCTGGCTCTTGGCTCTTTGCTCGCCCCCTCTGATGAGGCCCACACAACGCGTTTGGCACCCCAACCAGAGCGGCCCAGCGGCAAACTGGAGAGGCAAAAGGAGTGAAAAATAATAACAACTTCCCATCAGATTATTAGATAGTAATAATAGTAATAATAATAATAATAATTCCAGTACATGTGAAGATTTATTTCCAAGCTAAGTGGGCGCATTTGGCCAGCAGAGGCCCGCAAACGCAACAAGATCCACTCCCTTTTTGCACACACAAACTTTTGCTCCAAAACTGGGATGAACTTTCTTCTTTTTGGGCCTCTTTTTTGGCCCATTGTTTGACCAGTCGGACAGGAAGTAGGCATTTTTCCACCAGACACAGTGGCTACAAGCATCAGAGCGGCGAGCGAGCTCCAGTTTGGGCTTGAGTAAAATTTGCACCATTTGTTTCGGCTGGAACATTGGGAAGAAGATTCAAGTTTACAATTGGCCAGCAAGAAGCAAGTGCTGCATGAGGAGAAGCCACTGGGAGCTTGCTGCTCGCATTCCAAGCTGAAGTTGGAGGAAGTCTTGCAGGCAGCGAGCCAGAAACTGCATCAAGCGGCCCCAAAGCAGCTGGCCAAGTAGAGGCAACTCTCGTTACATCGCAAGTGCAGAGCAAGTGAATTGGCCATACAAAACAGTTGAGCAGCGAACAATAGCCAAAGAAGAGGAGACAAGTTTTGGTGGAGAAAAGTTTGGCGGTGGAAAAAGTTGTTGGATAAAAGTTGTTGGAAAAAAAGAGGTAAGAAGTTTGGGGAAAACTTTTCAGCTCAGGCCACTCGTTGGCTGAGCACCATTTGTCAGTGGGCGCCGGTGATGCCGTTCAGTGTGGCTCTCACAGTCTGTGGCTGGCTCTTGTTTACTGGAAACTTTACCACTGGGCAAACTTTGGGCTCGAAATGGGCGCTGCAAGTTTGCCAAAATTGTCGAATAAAATGGCCGCCAGACTGTTGTGGGGGCGCGTGGGCAAAAATGGCCGCAAATCATCAATCAGAATTAATGTATTCGGCACAACAAAGGGCCTCTGGCGCCATTCTGATGCTCCTATTCGTTGGCCATTCCAACGGCCTCCAACTGGCAGCTTTGCACATGCACCGGCTGCAAAAACGGCGGTGTAAAAGTGGCAAAATTTGCTCCTATTTGTTGTCCGCCGTCAATGCTCGCCTCTAGCAAGAAGGCCCATCTCTACTCGCACTGTGGGCCCCCAAAGTGAGCCACGTCCGAGGCGCTGGCAAGCCGCCGAATTGGCGCCCAGCTTGCCGGCGGCTCCTTACGTCTGCCGAGCCTCTGGGCGCCCAGACACCAATCCTTCGGCTCCAAATGGGCAGCTCTTGGCCGTCTCGCCGCCCTCCAAGTGACTGAGGTGAATGCGCCGAAGAGGAGGGCGCCCTAGGCACTAGAGATCGAGTTGAGTGGCTCTTCAACGGAGCCTTGTGTCTGGCGCTTATCTGTTTCACCTCTTTCGCTGGAACACAGAGCTGAGGGCGGAAAAATCAAATGATGCTCCTCGAGCTAGAGGCAAGAGTGGAGGGCTGCCTGGTGGGCTGGAGAACACGGCGATCTGGTGGCCAAGCGAGCGGCCGGCTCATTAGTTTTATGTCTTATCCTCTTAGAGGCTTTGTTTGTGTGGAGCTTGGGGGGCACATTTAGATCGCACGAGCAGGCAGTTTATTTGGAAGCGGCGCGTAGGTGGCCTCTGCTGGGGAATAAAGTGTCCAAGTGTTTGGGGGCGAAAAAGTGAGACGCAGAGAGAGAGAAAGAGAGAGAGGCCCAAGTGAGCGGCGAGGTTCCGGCCTTCCAGAGACTCGAGATAACGACAGTTCAGCGCCGGGCAAATGCGACGGAAACGAGACTAGTAATTAGGGGCCATGTTCGCCCCTATCGTTCGAGCGCGATTGGGCTTGCCGAGCGGCCATTGTTTGTTTGTGCGTTTGTTTGTCGAGGCATTAGAATTGAGCGCCCATCTCCTCGGCTTTTGCCCCTCCGGCTCGTTTAAGTGCCGCCGGTGTTAGCGCCCCCAAGTGGCGGGCCCTCGTCTTCGGTTGCCTCTTTGGCCAGCGAGCCCAGCCAACTAGACCTGAGCAGTCTTAGTGGAAAGGAAACCAAGTTGCCAGGCTGCCTCTAACTTCACGAGTCGTCTGAGCACAAATGGAGCAACAGAAGTGGCTTCTGCCAAATGGGCGCCCCCCGCCTGAAAGGAAGTATTAGTGGCGCCACGTTGAGCCAGCAAGGCAGCGTGGCGCCTCTGCTCGTGCTGTTGCTGCCGAGTGTTTGGGGCGTTTGGGGCGCCCGTTGCGCGAGACTGTCCCCGGCGTCTCGGGCGAGCTTGGCGCCGCTGCTCGTTCGCTTGCGCTTGATCAAGGCCAGAAACAAATGGGCGCCGCTGGACAGGCACTCTTGATGCTGCTAAGCCAAGGAGAATAACAAGTGGACAGCGATGCGTGATAGGTGGAAATCCCTTAGCTCTGGCCTCTGCTTTTCATTCAACGCCGCCGCCGGGCTTTAAGCCATAAACCGGCCCACTGAGCAGCCAGCCCGAGCTAACCGTTCGCCTGTGCTCAGAGGAGCCTCTGTCTGTCCTTCTCTCTCTGTCTGTCTGTGTGTCTGTCTGTCTCTCAGTGTCTCTCAGTTTGCTCCCAAGTGGCGCCGTCCAAGTGGTGGTGGCCGCTGGATGCCTGTGGGGCCAGTCTGCCGTGTCGCCGAGCTCAGCCGAGCGAGCGAGCTTGCCGGCCGCCAAGTCAGCGAAAATCATTATTCCGCCGAGCTTTGCTTGGGGCGCCAGCAGACAGACAAACAAATTCACACATACATGCACACACAGACCTGGTGGGCTTGCTCAACGTTGCTGCTTGTCTGTCGGCGCGTCCAAAGCAGCTTGCAAGTGTGGATGGAGCAGAACCGCTGGCTGGCCAATCGTCTCGCTGGACTCTGTGCGCCTTGCCAAAAGGGGCCGACGACAACTGGGCCAGTTTGGGGCCGCCTGGCTGCAATGCGAATTGTCCCGCAGGAACAATTCACAATTCAATCAAGCTGCCCAGAGCTTTGTTGGTAGAGCAGAGGTCCTCTGTGGGCTGGGTTGCGGCCTCGGAGCAACTCTCGTGCTGATTTTGGCCAACTTGCAGCCCCCTTTAGCGTCCTGGGAGCTTGGCCGATGTGGCAATTGGCTCTGGCGGCCACTTGTCTCGCCAAAAGACCAACAATTTCGCCCCCTTCCAGCTGACCGATGCGTCGCCTTGCTGGGGCGCCGCCCCCTCGCCAAGCGCCTTATCTCGGCGGCCCCAAGGCGGCTTGGCGAGCCCAATTTGGGCCGAGGGGCAGCTCCAACGAGTCCAACGAGCTCCATTGCGGCCAAATTGGTTACACGTGCGCAGTTCGAAGATTGATTGGACGCGCCTCCCGAGTCACAAGTATCGGCTTGCCTCCTTCGTGTTACTGTTTGTGCGCCTTAGTGCAAGTCCAAGTCTTAGTTCAAGCCAGAGCTTGGGCGCCCTCGCGCAGCCTGGCCATCAATTCAATTCCATTACACTTTGTCCTTCGCCAAAACTGCGCCCAAGTCTCCCCGCCTGTTTGGCTCTTCCTCCCGCCAAGCTTCCTGCAGCCATTTGACTTGTCCAATCGCAACGCCATCCATTGGGCATCCTTTGGGTTGGCCAGTTTCACGAGCAAGCTCACTGCACTCGCGTGCACCAATCGCCAACTTGATCATCACTTAAACTCACACACACACAATTGCGGCCCATTTATTTGCTAACCAATACCAAATCAACAGATTCTAGCCAGAGCCCTAAGCCTATTTGTTGTTCTCCTTCTTCGACCCTGATTGCTGGCGCTAGCTCGCCGCAAGCTCGCCCTTTCCGGCAAGCCGACTGGCAGAAAGACTAGCTGGCCCGTCTTGGCGGAGTCGACGATTGATATCACGGCTGGTGGCCGGCGGCGAGCTTCTCTGGGGCCCATTTGGAGCGGCGCAACTTGGCGAGATCGGCTCGAAACGGAATAGAGCTCATCAGTTTCCATCCATCAGCAGGGGCGCTCGCAAGTCAGTGGGGCCGCCAGGGGAGGATTGGGAATGACGCAATTGGCTTCAATTTCCGTTCCAGTAGCAGCGGCAACCTCAAGCGGCCTGCTCAGTATAACTAAGGAGAATTTGTTTGGCCAAAAGATGCGCTCTTGTTGCTGCCGGTCGTGGTCAAATTCGAGCACAAATTCGGCAAATTTCATAACAACTGCAAAAATTACCGCCACCAACGAGTCAATAGGGCAGACAACAACCACTGAGGCAAACAATGAAATGGGCACACAAAGTGGCCCCAAGGCAACAACTGGGGACCAGAGTGGTGGCCAAGGGGGCACAGGAAGTGAGCAAACAAACAAGAGAGTCAAACAAACGGCCACCCAAAGGATATTGGCAATAGTTTTGAAGAGCAGGAGCCAGCAGACGCAAAGTGTCCAGCGGTTGAGTGCTGGTGGTAACAATTCAAAAACTTCGACAGACCAGAAGCAAAACAATAGCGCCCATAATAACAATAACAACGGCAGTAAAAATAATAACCATAACAACAACAATAGTGAAGAGGACGAGGAGGAGAAGAGAAGAATATCTAATTTGAGCCGCCAGACCAATAGGTCGGAGGGGTCCCTGGCGAGCCAGAACAGTTTCAACAGTGGTAAACATGCTTATGCAAACAAGCTAGACTTTTCTCATCAAAAATTGGACACTATTCCAAACTCAATCTATTCCATCAGCAGTTATTTGGAATTCTCATCATCAAACCACAATGGAAATGGACAACACCAGCAGCATAATCATCAACAGCAACAGCAGCAAAATAGTTACAATGCCTCCAAAGAGTTCAATCAATCGTTGAAACAAATAGAAGAGCTGAGCTTGGAGTCGAATAATTTGACCGAATTGCCGCGTTCCCTGTTTGCCCATTTCAAAAATCTCAAACGCCTCCTATTGTCTGACAATGATCTCCAATCGCTCCCCAATGCAATCTCAATGCTGGCCCATCTGGAGCAATTGTTTGCCAGCAAGAATCAACTCAATTCATTGCCAGACGAAATGAAACGCTGCCGTCAATTAGTGTGCTTAGATTTGTCGGTGAATCCGCTTTGCAAACTTCCAGACACAGTGACACAGTTAACCAGATTACAGGAGCTCTATCTGAATGATACGTTCTTGGATTATTTGCCAAATCAAATTGGACGCTTGAGCGAGCTGAAAGTGTTGGAATTGCGCGAGAATGATCTCAAGACGTTGCCCAAATCGATGGCCAGATTGAACAAATTGAGATGCCTCGATTTGGGTCAAAACGAGTTCACCTATTTGCCCGATGTGCTCGCCCAAATGGCCGGTCTAGAGGAGCTCTGGTTCGATTCGAATCAGCTCAAATGTTTGCCAGATTTTCTAGCCAAACTACACCAATTGGAATATCTTGATTGTAGCAAGAATGCGCTCCAATCAATTGAGCCAAACCTTTTCCATCCAAATAGTAAGCTTAAGGACCTGGTTCTGTCATCAAACAATCTGAAACATTTGCCTCCAACTATTTGCGATCTTAGGGAACTTAATTCGCTCAAGGTGGACGACAACGAGATGATTGACCTGCCCAGCGAGCTTGGAAAGTAAGTTAAACTTAGACGAGAGGCAAGAAAAGATTTGAATCGAAATTCATTTGCTATTTTCGGCATGAAGTTCTTGCTGCTTGTCCTTGACTGTTTAAAGAAATCATTTCCCCATTTTTGTATGCATGCTCCCCAGTGATGCAAATATTGACTCATGGTAACAACTTTTTCTCCGCTTTCACAAAACATCGACACATCTTGACTTCCGCATGGACTTGGAACCAATCCAGCTTGAACCAATTGGAGGAACTTGTGATAAGCAACAATAGGATCCAATCGTTGCCACACTCAATTGGGCGTCTGGAGAACCTGAAAATTCTGTTGACAGACGTGAATGCGCTCACCTGGCTGCCCAGCTCGATCGGCCACTGCAAATCAATGCGTATCCTCAATGCAGCTAGCAACAATCTGCTGTCGCTTCCCGAGGAAATAGGCCAATTGAAAGAGATGCGCGTGTTAAATTTGGCCAACAACTACCTGAGACATTTGCCATGCACAATTGCCGATTTGCCCAATTTAACTGCCTTATGGTTGAACGATAACCAGAAGAAACCGCTCATTGTGCTCGAATTGGAGAGGGACGAGAAAAGCCAAGGCCAAGTGCTCACCTGCTTCTTCTTCCCGCAGACTGGGCCCATTTTTGGGCCAGTCAGTCCGGCGGCAGCGGCTGCCTTGCTTGCCCAGCAACAACAATTGCAACAACAACTCCAACTACAGGCCAACAACGGTGGCCAACAGGCCCCCAAGCCGGCCACCCAGCCGCTGCAACTGGTCACCCTTGGGGTCCACAAGCAGCAGCAGCAGCAACAGTACCAGCAGCAGCGAGAGATGGTGGCCGTTGACCAATATGCCAGCGGGCGCCCCTCACAGCTCACCACCAGGAGCGGCAGCCATCTGGTGGACGAGGACGAGGATGAGGAGGGATCTCGGCTGGACCTGCTGGAGACCAGCAACACTCTGGACAAGAGCCAGCTCTTCAACGCTCTGGGGGGCCAGCAGCAGCAGCAAGTGCAGCAAGCTCGACCTCCTCTCATCAAGCAGCAGGCCGCCTTTGTCGACGGGCCAGCCGCACTGAGTGGCACCGAGTGGAAGTGAAATAAAAGCTAGTCACCAAATCACAGTGGACCCATCGAGTCTTCTCTCCCCTGACTCAGTCCCAGTTGGTCTTGGCCGATCAGCGACACCTCAATCAACTGGGTGCCTCTCGTGCCAAGACTCATTTCGTCGGCTCCGCTCGTCTCGTCCAGCTCGTTGGGCCAACCATTGGCTGACCTCCTAAAAGTGGGGTCAGCTGAGCCTCCACTCAGACCGAGACGCTGCACTATGGCGTGCAAGGGGCCCTCTTTGAGCGAGTCCAAAGACCTGGGGGTGACCAAATATCCACTTGCCAGGCCGAGCAGGAAGATGATCAGCAAGCTAAAGGTGCGCAAGAAGATCATTTTCACCTTCGATCTTCTACTAGATGCACTTTTGTATCTCTTTGGGCTCCGTTGCTCGTCAACTTTCCTCCAGTTTGGCCTCAAATGTGGATCCATCTGGATGGATTCGTGCGGCTCAAAATGCCAATAGCTGGCCAGACCATGTGGCTCGTAATCGACCAGTTTCTCCGAATTACCAGCGGACTTTTTGTCAATCTCTTTCGCCTCAATCAAACTGAGAGAATTGAAGATGCAATAGTTGATCGTTTGGGCCGGATTTGCGATCGATTTTGTCTGGATGAAATCAAACGACTTGCACAAAACGTCCCCATATACATCTCCACTCTCAACCTCAGCCTCTCCTGCTGCTCCATTGTCAGTGTGAAAATTTCTCACGAATTCCACCTCCTGCAAAAAACAAACCCGAGCACAACGCTCGGGCTCCTGCACATATGCATAGGCCTGTCTCAGGGAGTTGCTTGTCGGCGGGCCACTTTCAGGCAGCTTCAATCTAACGTTTGGCTGCCGCCTGTAAAGTGAGCTATAAACTAATTCATAGGTGTCGAAGGGCTCCCTCGGGAGTTGGTGCTCGTTGGGGCCCTCGTTTGGCTCGCGTGCAATGTTTGGCGAGCCCATAGTGGCCTCACTTCCGTAAGCACACAATCCACCAAGCTCAGCGCCCAGACTGTTCAGTTTTCCCACGAGCTTTGGGGGAGCCGATTCCAAACGTTGGGCGTCGAAAAATATAAACATCGAACACCAGCTGTCGGTCGTCCTCTCTCGTCCATCACTGTCCTTCTCGGCTAAACTCTGTCCAGAATTTCCACTCTCAGTCGTGGAGCTGTTCTGCCCTCCTGAGGGTTTAACTTTCCTCGGAAATTCCGCGTCCTCAAGATATTTCCTGTTGTTGCCCAAACACAACTCGGCACACTCCTCCAAATCGGCCACTCCTTTCAGTTTATCGGACCCTTCCAAACCATCGAGATAGCCTTGCACGAAGTCCGTCCGCGAGGACGACCGTCTGAACATTTGCAGAGCATGCTTAGCTCGTGTTTGACATCTTCGGTTCACCTTGAAGTGAACCTTCTGCTCCTCGTTATCATCGTCCCGATAATCGAGCGAAATTGTATCATTCTCTTTGGTCTTGGTGCTCAATTTGATAGCTAGCCAACTTTTCAGGTTCGCTCTCAGTTTGTAGCTTCGTAGATCTACACTGGACAACAGACAATCAACCTTATTCGAGCTCAGCCTCGAGCTAGAATAATCGGCGCCTTTCTGCATGCAGATTGAGTAGGAGCGACACTTAAGATCCATCAGACAGGCCAGCTTGCATTCATCAATCTGTGTTGCCTCACTCGATTCCACGAGACGTGCAGAACTGTCCTCGGCGGCAACCCACCAGGAATCCAAACTCAAGGGCAGCCTCCAAACAAGTGGCCCCCACTCCACCAGACCTAGACCGTCGAAGTTGACCGTTATTGTTGCTGATCCACTCTGAGAGTCTGTCTTGGTCATCCTTGACTTTTGGAACCAGTTCTTGTTGTGGAGCTCCAACTGGGTAACTGTGAACTGCAAATCGAGATGATCTTTTGCATCGCCAACGTGCCTAGAGCCTTCGTATATTTGATTGAGCTTGGCCAGGGCGAGCTCGTCGTTTAGCTTGAGAGGCAAGTCGATTGGTTTGGACTTGAGCAAGTTGTACACCTGCGGCCAAGGATTAGTCTGGGCCAAGACTTCCGATTCGGCATAGAAATCCAATTCTAGTATTTCGCATGGTAGCGAGTCGCCGAAATGGAAGGACTCGCTCTTCAGGGATGAATTGTGAGCAGGCTTATCTTTGTGCCCAATATTAGGTGAACGTCTGGCCCCAGTGTCAATGATACACAGGTTGTGGCAGTAAGAGAAGATCACTGTCGTTTGCGAGAATTCGGTCAGATCCTGTGGCTTGGTGGCCATTTCGAGTGAGAGTTTCACGGCTCGCCAGAAGCAAGCGTGGAAACTTTTCGCTCCCTGTTCAGGCCCCTTAACGCCGGTCCAAATTCCTGTCCCCACACTTTTGGGGTGAAAGACGAAGGGTTCCACCTGTGAGACCAGGGCGCTTGTGACAAGTTTGATCGTCTTGTTTCTGGATTGGGTGCCAAAGCGAGTCCGGCCCCGCTCATCGTCGACCAAATGCACTCTGGTCTCGACGTCCAGCAGCCGTGTGGGTGCTATGCTCCGCTTAGCCAGTCCCCGCACCAAAGCCTCGTTCCTTAGTTTGGCCACCCTCAAGGATCGGTAGAAGGATTTAACAAGCTCGATTTGTTCGTCAAGCTTCAGGCTCAAATGGCTCACGTCGTAAAGGCTGATCTCCATGGAAAGTCTGGCAGAGTCGTCCAATTTCATCGTGCCCAACTCGGATATAATTGAGGCTTCCACCTCGGCAATCTCCTTCTCCGAGCTTCCAACGCTCGCCCCAATCGATAGGTCTGTTATTTGGCCCACAAAGCACCTGTTGTCGAGGGAAAACAATCGATCACTCAGTTGACCGGTTGGAGAATCGGTCAGTCGCCAGGCGAAGTCCATGATTTCGATTCGGTAGAGGAGGAATTTCCGTTTGTAAATCTCGATACGCATCAGCACACCATCGTGTCGATCGGAATGGCTTGCGTGACTGATGTAGTACACCCAAGAGTAGGGCTTATCTTCCTCCTCCTGCACATCATGGTCGCCTGGGCGGTCCGAAATGTCGCCGCCGAGCCAAATTTCCGGCTG
>Ga0268247_10000191_pt1 | contig 21487 bp, 17 predicted proteins | sample AgamicOrMae_FD_200245 | JGI IMG/M metagenome (GOLD analysis project Ga0268247, IMG submission 200245) | Agave microbial communities from Guanajuato, Mexico - Or.Ma.e (v2) (version 2) | ecosystem: Host-associated > Plants > Phyllosphere > Phylloplane/Leaf | place: Guanajuato, Mexico | collected...
CCACAAATGTTGAATCAAACTATGAAACTTATGAATAGAAGGACGAGATGTTTATTTTATTTTTAGTGGATTAAACAATCACTCCACTCAAGGGCTCCATAAAGTCTGTGAGTTTGTATTTTTTTTCTTGCTCGCGCGCACATTGTCCTCTGGGATGTCAACTGCGAGCCGCGCGCCATAGCTCAAGAGAAGCCACTCGAACACTGAGCCCGCGCTATAAGCTATGTACGATTCAAAAGATCTGGACAGAAGTGAATACCACAATGGATCTCGATGCGTCAACCTCCTCTGATTGAACCTAGAGGTGTGAAAAGGGGCCACAGACAGAGCCTCCCGACGTCAACTGTTGTCTGTGAACTAGTGGAGAGTGCTCGTAGCTGAGATTTGACCGGTATACGTGTTTATTTATGGTAAAAGAAGGGGTTATGGTTTGAGAGGTTTGTTTGCCGTTCGCATACTCGCGAGATAAGTGGCCAAATTTTCAAAGGTACAAATTGCATCAGGAGTCATGATTGGATGTCTAGCTCTAGCTCATGGTTTGTGTGTCGGAAGAAGCATGGCGGTTGATTCTGGCGAGCAAAAAAGCCGGCCGATGGTTTTCAGAAAATCTCAGCCTCGCGCAGAGCCCCCCAAGCGCCTCGAGACGATAATGATAAGCGAGGGATGCAAAATTCTGGAGGTGTCTGAGAATGGTGGTGGTGGTGCTAGTGGTGGAGGGGATAAAATTGAATGAAGAAAGGGGAAAACAGAGAGTGAGCTTTAGGGTTCTGGTGGAGCACGAATGCGAAGCTGGCGTGAATGGTGGTGGACGAAGAGACCAGGAATAAGAAGGAGCAAGGAGTTGTTGGTGGAAGAAAGCACGTAAATTGCCGTTTGCTGTGGTCTGAGTCTGAGTCTGGTGCATGCCGCCGGTTAGCGTGAGAGAAATAATGGCTATTTCTGCGTCTGTCTCTCTCTCGGTTTCCCAATGTTTTCTTAGATTTCTTATATTCTTTTGTGCATAGGAGCCAGTGCAAAAGGTAGAAGGAGAAGCAGCAGAGAGCAGCGAGCAGATAGAGAGAGAGAGAGAGAAGGCAGGTTCTTGGAGTTGGAGAAGCGAGAAAAGAGTGTTTGAATGGGCAGAAGTTGTTGCTATTGCGATGGTTGTTGTTGTTGTTGTTGTTGTTATTTGTTCGAAAGAACGAGGAAAAGCTGATTAAAGTTGGTGGCGTTGTTGTAATGTTGTTGCATCAGGCAGTAGTCGGGCGGCCCGGCAGGCAGGCAACACTTTTTTCCTCCGCCTTTCTTTGGCTCTCTCGCTCTCTGTCTTGCTCTCCGTCTCCGTCTCTGGCCTATCCTATCCCGCTGCTTTCATTTATCGGCGGTCCGGCAAGTTGCCGGATCCATTCAGGCGGCGAAGGGGGCAGTCTGGCCAGTGGAGGGGCGGTGGCAAGCTGCTGGGAGCAAGGGCCAGCAGCAGAGAGGAGAGTGGCGCCGCTTGGGAGGAGAAAGCAGGAGCGAGTGGAAAATTGCTGCATGCTATGCGCGCGGCAGTCCGCGGGCTGTGCCGCAGCTTAGGGCGCGAGCAGCAGGCCAGTTTGCCGCCTGCCTGAGTGTGTGTGTGTGTGGCGAAGCGGTGGACGAGGATCTGCAACGGCGCCTGGCCGGCCACTAGCGAGCTCGCTGCGGACGCCGCTCGGCCAGCGCCACAGCAGCTCTCTGGCGAGGCGCTCTTCTGCCTCTGCCTCTGCCTCTGCCTCTGCTTTTGCCTCCGCGTCTGCCTCTGTGTCTGGCTCTGCCTCGACGTTGCCGCCACTCACTCCACTGCGACGGCGCCGAAGTGAGTGAACTGCGGCGGGTCAACAAACTCCGAATTCAAGTGTTGTCGACCCGAGCCACAGACTCCAGTCCACCAACTCTCTCCCCCTGCTGCTGCTGCTGCCTCTTGCGGCCCGCTCGCTAGGCTACCTTAGCGGAGTCGTCTCGGCGTCGATCCAGTTGCATCGTGGAAACGACTGAAAGCAAGCAAGCAAGCAAGAGAGAGAGAGAGAGAGAGACATGACGACGACGCAATTTTACATCACGAGTCCGATGGCGAATGGCGCGTACTATTCTCTGGCCGGCGGACCAAGTTGCGATATTTCGCCGTATACTTGTTGTTCTTGTTGCCGTCTGGCCCAAAGCTAGAGAGCTCGAGTTGCCTCGGTTTCGGTGCGAGAGAGCCGGAGAGGCGCAAGTGGTGGCCAACAGCAGCAGCAGCATTTGAAGCAGCAGCAGCAGCAGAAGCGTTGCCCGGCAAGCTAGCTGGACGGCGCCAGTTCCAGAGACCAGAAGAGTGAGAGACAGAGAGAGAGACAGAGAGAAAGAAAGCGAGGCAGAGAATCTACGACGCAAGCTTGCCTTTTAGTCGACATTTTTCAGCCTGGTCCCATTTGGCCAGTGGTCCCACTGGAAGAGAGTGAACGCCTAAGAGAGACAGTCATAGAGGAATTATATAATTTTTAGCCTCTTGTTGTGGGCGCCAAACGTTGTTGAGCTGTTCACGTTGTTGTGTTGTTGTTGTTGTTGTTTTTGCTTCGGCTGCTGCAGTTGTTGTTGTTGTTGTTGTAGTTGTTGTAGTTGTCGTTGTGTTTAGCGTGGTTTGTGGAATTTTTAGTATTAAATTGTTCTTGTTGAGCATCTCCAGGCACATGATTGAGCATTGGGCAGTATTGGCAAAGCGAGTGTAGCAATAGAGAGACAGAGAGACAGAGACAGTGAGCACACACTGAGATTGGGCCACAAAGTTGCACTAAGGGAGCCCAATTGGTGGAACAAGTGGAGCGAGGCTTTGCCCAATTGGTGGTCACACTTTCATATGGCCACACACACAGCACACAAAGCACACTGCTCACTGAACAGCCATCAATGTAAATGAGCCCCAGAGATGAAAGGGAAATGAGCGGCCGGCCGAGCTGGATTGTTGCTAATTGTTATCGACTGATTCGCGAATTCCAAGTGAACAGCCAGAGCCAAAGAGAATGCAAAAGTTTCGGCAGCAGACCAGTGGGCCAAGAGACGAAAGTAATCATAATAACTTGAGCTATTCTGTATCATCGGGCCAGCCGACTAGAGAGAATGAGACAAGATAGTGAAAGGTTAAGCTGAATGATAGGAAACACCACAATCAAATGCAATAGCAGATCTACGAGAAGAAAGCACCCAAAGCATCCCCACTTGGCAAGCTACTGGGCAAGCTAGAGGCCCCCTGAATGCTCAATTTGAAGAATCATTTGGGAACAAGATTCAAGGAGGAAAAGAGACACAGATTATAGATAAATATAGAAATAATTGGCCACGTATCAGTAATCTCAAGTGAGCGAACGATTGAGAGAGCGAGAGGGGCTACTGTTGATTGTTATTGTTAGCAAATCGTTGGATCAAGTTAGAGGGCGCCCTCGGAGGAGTAGCCGATGTGTGGGCCCAACGAAGTGAGAGCAACAAGAAGCATTGAACAAGAGCCGAGGCGAAAAGGGAAAGCGAATTCCGAGATCTTGAGGGCCGCAAGTGGTGAGCTGAGGGTTGCAACTTGGCAGCCACTGTCTCTCGGCCCCCAGCAGCTCAGCAGCCGGCCCGCAGCTTGTCCCCCAAGGCGGACACAGCCGGCGAGCTAGTGGCCCCCACGCAGCCATGTACCAGGTGAATGGGCCCGCACACAAGCTGCAGCACCAGCACCAGCACCAGCACCAGCACCAGCACCAATACCAGCACTCACACGCCCAGTCCCAGTCTCAGTCTCAGTCGCACTCGAACCCAAACTCGCACCAGCAACAACATCAGCACCAGCACCAGCAGCAGCAAATGGCCCCCGGAAGTCAGGCCGCCATGTCGAGCCCAGTGGGCCAGTTCGGCGGGCCCTCGGCGGGCAACTCGAGCATGTGTGCGGCGAGTCACGCGCAGCAGCCGGCCGCCTTGGGACAGTCTAATCTCGAGCAGGCCGGCGAGCAACTGCGCGAACTGTCCAGCAACGATCTGAACATCCTCAACGACGACCACGAGTCCAGCTGCGACCAGTTCACCAGCTCCAACTGCAAGTTCCGCGAGCGCCGCCGCCGCAGACTCAGCAGCGGCCTGCACCTGATGGGCGGCCTGCTCGAGGCCGACCTAATGGGTCTGCTCGATAGGCAGCCCCTCGAGCAGCAGCAGCAGCAGCACTTGAACCACCAGGAGCTAGGCGCGCACCTGAGGGACGCCAACAACAACGAGCCGGCCGACTCGCTGCAGCAGCTCAACTCGATGCTCCTGAGGGATGCGGGCCCGCTCGCCGACTCGCTCGCCCAGTCCAAGAGCTTCGTGGACGACGCCGACTTCCTGGGCTGCCTCAATCTGGTGGACGAGCACATGCAGCCCGAGGAGTGCGAGCGGCGCAAGAACCAGCGCCGCCTCCACCTGTTTGCCCCCTCGCCTGGCTCGCCAAGTGCGCGGTCCACACACAGACACCCGCCGGCCAGAGCAAAGGGCGACCAGCAGCGCCCGGCCGACGGGCGCCCCTCCGGCCAGGAAGAGCCCAGCCAGCAGGCCAGGCGCCAAGACGCGCACCAGGACCACCTGCGGCGGCCGCAAGACCGGCACGAGCAGGACGAGGACGAAGACGAGGAGGGAGAGGATGAAGAGGAAGATGAGGAGGAGGAAGAGGACGACGATGACGATGAGACGGGCAGCTCCAACTCGACAGTGAGAGATTTGGAGAACATTTTGGACAAGTTCGAGGCCGACGAACAACTGCTGCTGGACAACCCCAACGAATTACTCAACTGTAAGTGTCTCCCCACCATTCTCTCTACCCCAAAACCTTTCTTCCTATTTAGAGTTGGCCCTCGATGCTCTCGAGGGCGTGTGTCCCACGTGGATGTCTCCGTGTAAGAAGGGTGCTTCTTGAATGTATTTGGGCAAAACGGCCCGCAAATTTGTCACTTCCGCTTCGTGTTCCACTTCTCCGGCCAGCTAGAGTGCAATTGAAAATCCGAGAAGTTGACTTCTCAGATTCGAAGCAGTCAGGGTCCAAAATTCAGGCCCAAACCTAATAATTGGCGAGCTAAGGGCGCGTGTTTTGGTCCGTCTGGGCGCTTGCTTGTCTGCAGCAGGTGAGTGCACGAACAGCGCAAGAGTGCGTATGAGACTGTGCGAGACTGTGTGAGGCAGTGCGAGGCGAGCGCGAGCCGAGCGCACTCTAGCGCAGACAATGTGCGGCGCGCGGCCGGCGAACGTGGCGCCCTCTGTGGAGTGCGCCGCGAGTGTGAGCTCGTTCGCCGACTCGCCAGGCGGCGCCACGCGCGCCGTTCACGGTGACCGCCGCCGGTGGCGCCTGGCCGGCCGGCTGTCTCTGGCGCCGTCTGGCGGCCCAGCGGCCAGCTCGACAGCCGCTCCTCGCCGAGCTCAGGTCCGGGGGGGCTAGGAGGAAGTTGGCGGCGGCCCGAGAGGCGGACTCAGGCCCAGACTCAGGCCCGGGCTCAGCCTGAGACTGAGGGGCGCAGGCCGTCTGTTGGGCCGCCCGCGCGCCACTTCCTCCAAGCGGGCCGCCACTTTCGGGAAGGGGAAGCGAGTTGCGAGCGAGCCGGCCGAGCTGCCAGCTTGCCGAGCTGCCAGCTGAACGTCCAGCGTTGGACTAGGGCGCCACGCTGGACGGCCAGGCGGGCGAGAGGGGGCGCAGTGTGGGCGAGTGTGCGCGCTGGCTCGCTCGCCCACTTGAGTCCCTGGCTGAGTCTGCGGCTCAACTGGGCGACTTAACATTGAATTGGGCCAAGTACAAGTTCATGGCCTCGTTCGTTGTGGACGCAGCAAGGCAATTGTTGTTGTCTCTTTTCTCCTATGGCGCAAATGTTCGCCTCGCTCTCCAAAGGAACGGCAAAAGGCAGAGCGAACAGCTCCATGCGCGCGCTCACCATTGGCGCAACTCTTCTCGCTCGCTCGCTAGCTCACTAGCTAGCTAGCTCGCCCAGCTCGCCGACGACGCCAACTAACGACGCCCAACCACCACGGCTGGCAGCTAGACACTGGCAAGCGCGCGCTGCTCACACACACAATTCTATGCCAAACTCACTCTCGATTTAGTAGCAGCAATCGCGCTGTTCTTGTTGCTCTTGGCGGACCTATTACGGCACAGACACAAGCGAGCCGGTTGCCGTGGTCGTGCTGCTGTTGTGTCGGCGGCGCTGGTGGTTGTTGTTGTTGTTGTTGTTGTTGTTGTCGGTTGTGTGTGCTTGTTATGTGAGCGCCGGCAGTCGTTAGAGTGAGCGAGCGGCCCGGCGAGCTGCCCACAGACAGACAGAGACGACGGCCAGCGAGAGAGAGCTAGCGAGTGAGAGAGCGGCAAAGAAATGGATAGATAGTTTCTAAAGTTAGTTTGATTTGAAAGAGGCGACCAAGCGAACGGCACAATTTCCCCTCCAACACTCGGCCGGCCAAACCAGAGTTAGAGACAGAGAGACAGAGAAACAGACACAGAGCGAGCCACTTTGAGAGTAAATTAATCACAGACACAAAATCGTCGCCTGCTGGTCACTACTTCTTGCCGGCATCACACGATCAGCCTCGCCGTCTCCACACAAATGGGCCTAGCCAACAACACAGATTGTCTCCTCCTAGCCGACCAATAGCAAGCGACCAGAGAGAACGGCCCAAGAGAGAGAGGTCCAGTGTGCGAGCGATCCCCCGGGATCGAGGAAGCAATTTTCACAGCAAGCCAATATTGGATCCAAATCAAAACAAAATGATAAGCGCCAGTTGACAAAGTTGGCCTCCTGCCACTTGGGAACGCAAACCACTGTCCAGCCGAAGCCAAGTTCATTCGTCCTCATCAATTTGAATAGCCATTTATGTCAGCAAGCCTCAAAAGGAACAGCACGAGCGCACTATCTAGTGTTGGTCAAGCGATAATAGTTAGCCAATTGTTGTTGTGACCGTTGTTGTTGTTGTTCTTGACGTTGTTGCTGTTGTTGTTGACCGTTGAATATTGTTGCTTGGTTGATATTGTGTTGTTATTGACTCTCTGTGGTGAGCTTACGGATGTTTGTTGACGTGTTAATTTATTGGCAACATTTGATCTTTGTGCTGGCCACATGAGAAAAGGGAACAGCAGCAAACAAACAGCGCCGCCCGTCTTGTCTAGGGGTAAAAGTTTATTTATTCTCCAAGCAACATATTATCACACAAAGCAAAATATTTAATATTTAATAATCGTAACTATTACATCTTCACCGGATAGCTAATTGTCAGACAGCAGTGGTATTTTTTCGGGAAGCAAATAATTATTTATTATCCTCCTCCAAAGTGTATGATAATCGGACTGGAACAATATCGCAAAGAATAATAACATTGGGCCAGTGTAATAGTGTTAGCGAATAGAGTGAGCGAATCAGGTTGATAAAAGGAACAGTAAGAGGCTCAAGAGAGAGAGACAGAGGAAGGCTTGCTTGTGAGGCGAGAGAATGTCGGCCATCGACTTGCGCGTGTCGAGTGTGGTTGCGGCCTCACTGGGCCCTAAGGAGCAACAAGCGGCCGGCCCCAGAGAGCAGAAGCGGGCAGCGAATTTCACTAGTGCAGAGCGCGAGCACCACCAGTCAGCGAACAAACGGGCCGCGCTGGCAGCCAGCGAACTTTTGAACCTGAACCTGAACGAGCGGCAGCAGAGCAACCTGCTAGCCTTCGACAGACACTACCTGCACCAATTGCAGCGCAACGAGTTGTGTCTGCAGTGGCAGTTGGCGGCCCTGCAGCAGCAGCAGCAGCAGCACGTGAACTGCATGCAGCAGCAGCAGTCCTCAGCTTGCACCAATGGCCGCCCCTTGGCTTGCGCGCTCTCGGCCAGCTCGCCCCCGGGCCAGCGCGTGCCGCCAAGCTCGCCCCACAAGCAGCAGCAGCAGCAGCTGGAGGGCGACCACAGCTACCAGAGCATCGTGTTCGCCCGGCTGAAACACCAGGAGGCTCTGCTGGCCAGACAGCTGGCGGCGGCGAGCGGGCCCAGCGAGCAGGCGAAAGAGTTCGCCTTCAAGAGCGAGCAGCAGCAGTTGAACCTGATGCGAAAGCTGAACATCCTGCAGGAACAGCAGCAGCAGCAGCACAGTCCCATGAACCTGGACGTGACGGGCGGCCGCAGGAAACCAGTGGCGGCCCTCGAGCGCGACCAGTGGGCCAGTTTCAGGCCGGCCAGCTCGCCCCAGTCGCACATGATAGTCGACGGCGAGGACTGTCCCTCGGGCGGCGGCCAACTGTGTGTGGCGGCCGCCGCCAGCCCGCAGCTCGAGCACCCCGACGAGCTGGGCCTCCAGCTCGACAAGAGCGACGCGCCGCGCAACCTGAAAAAGTCCTTCATGAAGCGCTACCGTAAGTCCAAGAAGTCCCTCGCCGCGAGAGGCCCCCCTCGGGCCATGTCTTTTCCCTCGGGCGCCACGCCCACCCGCCTTTCAGTCTCCAGCCCGCAGGAGTTGGGCACCTTAGGACTGAAGCGGCCAACTAACGCGCCTTCTCTCCCGCAACACCAACCACCACGTGGACACTCATCGCCACCGGAAACAGTCGGCGCGGACTCGTCGCCGTCGGCGAGCGGCGACTCGCCCTCAAGCGAGGCCACGGGGCAGCACCAGCACCTGGGCCAGCTGAACCAGCTGAGCCTGAACCAGCTGAGCCCGTTGCACCTGCACCCTGGGGGCCAGGCGGGCGGCGCCATCGCGGCCGGCCAGAGCTCAGCCGCGGGCCAGCTCCAGCGCGAGCAGGCGGCCCCATCGATTGAGACGACTAGTGAGCACAGCAACGAACAGCTCCAGCAGCAGCACCAGTACCAAGCCAGCCAGCAGCACCAAGTCCAGCACCACCAACTGCAACACCACCAGCTGCAGACTCACCAGCACCAGACTCAGCAGACTCAGCACCAGCAGCTCGAGCACGAGCACCTCGAGCAGCACTTCGGCCAGCAGCAACACTTTGGCCACGCCGACTTTGGCCACCAGTCCGCGCGGGCTCCCATGGGCCAGCCGCAGCAGCAGCAGCACCAGGCGGCCCACGCGCAGCCCCAGCAGCAGGAGCACGCCCCGAACCCCAAACAGACGGCGGGCAACCAGGCGGCCACGCCCCTCGCGGGCCAGCGCGGCCCCAGCAGCGCGGGCGCTGGTGGGGGCCAGCGGACGCCGCCGCAGCCGCCCTGCAGCGTGTCGCCGAGCTCGTCCACCTCGTCGGCCATCTCGTCGGCCTCGTCGAGCATGGGCAGTGGCGCTTGCTCGTCGTCGGTTTCCTCGGCGGGCTCGGCGGCGGCCCCGCCCAGCAGCGCGGCCGCGGGCAGCAGTTCGCCCGCGCGCGCAAGCAGCGCAAGTTCGGCGCCGCCCGCATCATTGCAGCAGACCAGCGCCACTAATCCAGGGGGCTCGTGCGCGCCCAACGCGCCAGCGAACCGAAACTCCGTCACGCCGCCGGGCCAAAAGCAGCGCCGCTGCGGACAGACTGGCTCCCCCTTGCCGCCCTCGCCCGCAGACTCGGGCGTCAGCGACGTGGACTCGCACTACAGCAGCTCCAACGACACACAAGACCACAACGCCAAACACCGCCACCCAGACAAACAGGCGGCCCAGCAGCAGCAACAGCAGCAAGTGGCCAACTCAAACTCAAACTCAAACGCCAATTCCAAGAACCAGCAAGAGGCCGCCAAGCTGCCCAACGACCAACAAGTGTCCGTCGACAATCTCGCCAACCAGCGCGCCCCCGCAACCTGTAAGTGTTCCCCCAATTTCATCTTGCCGCCTCTCTCTCCGCCTCAGTCTCCACCGTCAATTGCCGATTGTCAATTGTCAATCCTCGACAGGCAACAGTCGATAGTCCATAGTCGATAGTCCATTTTCCACGCTCCAGCTCGAGGCCCAAAGCCAGGCTGCTCGATCGAGCTCTTGTTCTCGACGCTGCTCAGTGCCTTTGCTGCTGAGCCAGCAAGGCAGCAAAGGCAACATGAGGAAATCGCGCCGCTTTCTCATTGCTGGCCATCATTTCTCATCTTCTATCTCTGACCCAATTCGCCCGCTGGCCAGCTCACACACGCACGCCACACAATTGGGCACCAAAATCGAGGTTAGTCCTTTTACCATTTCACTTCTTGTTCAGGCGCGCCTCTGCCTGCACCTCTACCACCGCCTCTACTTCTGCCTGTGCGCCGGCGACCTCGAAATTTCTCCCTGCCTCTGAGCTCGCCCACTTGGACCATCATCTGGCCAGCCTGCCGTCCAGCAAGCTCGCCGTCCAGCAAGCCTGCCATTGGGCGGCTGCCCAGTGCTTAGTGCCCAGCGCTTAGTGCTTAGTGCAGCCTGCTGGCAGGCCTGGAATTTAGGTCAGTCCCAAATGGCGCTCTTGAGCACAACATTTGCTCTCTCTTTCTGGCTCTTTCCTCGCTCCTCAGCTCCTCCAGCTTCTCTGCTTCTCTGCTCCTTTGCTTGCGCTGCGCCACAGGTGCGCCGCGGCTAAGGCGCGCGAGCCGCAAAGAAGGAAAAGGAGAGAACTGTGCCACCGGCTCAAAGCGGCAACCAACGAGCGCTCTTCCTTCTCTCTAGCTTCCACCAGCCCAAAGGAGCGAACATTGCAGCTTCACTTCGGGGCTTAATGGCCAACGTCGAATCTAACTGTAAAGAGTCGAACGAAAGTTTCCCTCTGTGTCTGTCCTCCTTCTTCTTGTTCCTCGTCCACTAGCGTCCACAGGCAGCAGCGCTGCGGCATGAGAGAATTTCCTCTTCCATTTTCTCTCCGTGTCTCTCTTTTTCGCTCGCTCATTCGGGCGTCACGCTGGCCAAAGTAATACCGGTTTTGGCGCAGCCAAAGCGGCGCTCTTGTGGAGCCAAAGCGGCACTCTCAGAGAGCCAAGTTCTCTTGTGTGTGAGACTTTGCTTTGCCAAATCGGGCGCCTGTCTCTCCTGTTGCGCAACACAAAGCAGAGGCAATCTCCTGAGCCCGTTGCGCAATAGAGCCAGTCCTTTAGGCAGTGTGTGCTGCTGGCACGAAAGTTCTCTCCGTTGCTCGTTGTTCGCTGAGCGCGGCTTTCGTGCTAGAGTTGCGACACACTCAATGCTGCCTCTTCTTCGCCTGCAATGCGCCCGCAGATTCGCCCGCAAGTTCTCTCCCGCGACGAATTGTGTGCCGCGCAAATGGTCTCTCTTCACTGGCGCACTGCTGCTGGCCTGTTCGGCTGCTTGTCTGCAGCTCTGCAGCAGCGCTCAGCGCCGCCCGCATCTTTTGGCCAACTTTTGCTGACTCAACCACTCAACCGGCCGCCTTAATGCCTCCCCCATACACTGGCTAATCCCCAGCACTCGCGCGGCTCGCTGCCTGCCAGCAACCAGGGAGGAAAAGAAAAGAGAACGCCTCTTCTGTTCGCCGCTCCTCGTTCCCACTGACCCAGATTCGGCCCAACCAGCCTTGCAGCAGCTCAGCCTCACCACTGCGACACCTGTTGCTCAGCCTCTCGCTTTGGCGGCGCTTTTTAGCTTCACTGCTTTAGCTCGGCCAGTGCGCCAAGTGCTCCAAGTGGCCCAGTTTTCCCTTCCTCTTGCTGCCCGCTAGCCAGTCCGCAGCCACGCGGGGCGGAAGCTGGCCGCTGGACGCGCCTACCTGAGGCAGAGGCCCATTTGGCGGCATCATGCGATTGTGTTTCCACAGCGGCGACGAGCTGGCCACAGCAATTGGCGCAAGCTGGCCGTTCGCGCCACCTGGCGGCTCTGCCGGCCGACGGAAACCCAGGCGGGCGGCTCGAGCTCGGCTGGCCGCGCTGCCGCCTCAGCCTCAGCTAGGGCCTGCCTGCCGGTGTCCTTCAACTCTAATTGGCTCCAATTAGCCACTCGGTGGTGACACTTTTTTTGATCAGCGCCCGGCGAGCGCAGCCAGCCAGCCCGCAAGCCAGCCAGCCAGTGAGCTAGCCGGCGATGGAATTAGAAACCGCCAGCTCGGCCACTTCCCCCGAGCCGTCGGACTGGCGGCTGGCGGAGATTGAGTGGCCTGACGAGCGAGCCTGAGCCGCTCAGTCAAGGAAACGGCGCCGAACTGGCCAAAACGGCGCCCAAAGAGTGCCAGTTTTAAAAGGAAGCCCGCGAGTGGCCTGTGTGAAGGCGCGGCCAGACACAAAGAGTGAGCGAGAGACAGACAGAGCACGAGAACACGAGCGGCCAGGTGCCAATGCACTCTGGGCGATCTGGGCGCTTGAATTGGCTACATTTGGCCGCCGGGTTCACGCTATTTGCTGGCTGTTTGCTATTGGCTGAGTGGCCCTCGTTTCAAGAGCCCAAGAGCGAGAGTGAACTCTTACTGGGAAAGCGAAAGGTAAGCGAGTGAGCGAAATAGTGGGCGAGAGAGTTCAGTTGGCGGCTCGTTTCGGCCAGCCGGCTGGCCTGTAGAGAGCGGCAGCCACTGTTGCGCGTGCACAATGGGCTGGCGCGCGCAAACAGGTTCGCCACTGTGTGCAGACTGTGCCTAGTCAGTCTGTGCATAGTCAGCGTGCAGAGCCAGTCTGCTGTGTGGGTTAGGGCGCGCGTCTGGCCGTAATGCTTTTCTGCGTCGCACACAAACGGCCGCCGATCCCAAGCGCCAAGCTCCCCTTTGGGCTGGCTATTTCTTAACTCGACTTGACAACCGGCACTGCCGGCCAGCCAGCTTAGGGCCAGCAAGCCTTACCGCCAGCGCCCAGCTCAGCGCTGGCCGCACTTTCCGCCCGCCAGACACACTGCCAGTCGGCCGGCCCAACAGGCAGCCGCCGCTCACTCGGTCACCTTAGGTCAACGGCCTAGCCGGCAAGGGTTGCCTCTTTGAATGGGCCGCCAGCAGTTGGAACGAGGGGCGACGCTTGGCGGCCAGCTAGCTAGCCAGCACGCGTCCAAACTGGCAAGGCGGAAAAATTCCACCACCTTGGTCTTGCGGCGCGCAGACTAACCCTTTTGGTGCTCGCCGTCTGTTCACTTTCCGCTCACTGTCTGTCCACTTTTCGCTCGAGTGGGGCCTGCCGAGTCGCTAGGGGCCGCTCGTGCCCTAACAGGTGTCTTGGAGGGCAGTCTGTGCGCGGTTGCTCGCCTCTCGAGCCGGCGGAAGCGGCGAGCCTTAGGTCTCCAATTGGCGCGCCTTAGGTTTCCGCTTGGCGAGCTTAGGGCGCCACATGGACGAGCAGCGGACCGCCGCAGAGAGTCTGCGGCGCGCGCGTCACCTTGGGGCCACATGGCGAGGGGCGCGCGCACGCCTGGAGCTGAGCCGGCCCACTAGGTCTGGAGTGTGTGTGTCTGGGGCGGCCGGCGTGGCGCTGGAAAGGGGCGCAGAATTAGAGGTCGAAAGTACAGTTAGGCGCAGAAGCGGCTCAGAGTTCATGAACCCGAGCGGCGTTACCATTGAAACGACCTTGAGCGAGTTGAGTCTCGGGCGGTCTCGCCAGGCGAGAAGGCAGCGGGCAGCAGGCCTTTGGGCGCGAGAGCAAAGAGTTGGCGCGCACACACTCACTCGGGCCGCCCGTGCGCGACTCAAATGGTGCGCGGGGGGCGAACGCGCGCGCGCACAACACGCACTTGGGGCGCCCCCTAACGTCACGCGCCGACGTTGCCGGCCTGCACACACTAACACACTGACAGAGAGCGCCACTCGTTCGCCTCTTGTTTGTTCTTGTTCTCCTCTCCGCGCGCCGGCCAACTGTCGGCCCCCTCGCCAAGCTAGGCGCCAGCCGCCGAGTGGGGGCCGCCCTTAGCCCTTAGACCTTAGGCCTTAGCAAATCAGCGCCCCTTTGTGTTGGAGCAGCTGCCTGTTACGCAACTGGCAGGCCGCGACACTTGAGCGGCTTCCCATCATCTGGCCGCGCGTCTTCCTCTTTGTCTCGGCCGCTCTCGGAGCGCAAACAGCGCCCGCCTGCAACCAAACACCAGCTGAGGGTGGCCGCCCACTGTCTCGCGCGCCTAAGCGGCGCCTTCTCGCTCGCCAAAGCTGGCGCCTTCTCGCTCACTGTCTCGCTCGCCCGCTGGCGCCTCCTCCAGCCGGAGGGGCGCAGACTAAGGCGCCACTTACGAGCCATCGCCGCCGCCAACACTGACTCACCGTCTCAAGGCCAAATCCATGACGACGGATCAACGGGGTCATGAACTCGCGCCCACTCCGCGCCCTTCAAACTGCCCCCACACACTCCCCTCGCTCGGGCCCTCCTCACTGCCGCCACGCCCACCGGAAGGCGCCCGCCAGGCCGGTTCTGAGCGCCGGAAGCGCAGCTGTGGGCCCTTGTTGGTGTGGCAGTGAGTGGGGCCTCTTGGGAGCAAGTGAGCATCCCCTGAGGCGTCTCTCTAGCCGACTGGACAGAGACTTATTGATGGCCCTTCGAATATCCCATTTCCGAGCTAATTTGCGAACTGATGTCTGAGCTAATCTGCGGCAATCTCGCTCTAATCGTCGCCTTTCCGAGCCCAAGTTGGGCGCACATTGCACTTCGCACTGTGTGCAGAAAACTTGCACTGCAACTGAACGCAAAGCGCGACACTCGCGCCCCCTGGCGGCCAGCAAACTAACCAAAGCAAACTTGCCCCAATCTCTCTCTCGCCAAACGCAGTCAATCTGGTGCAGCAGCAGCAACAGCAACTGGGACCCCTCGCCTCCTACCAGCAGCAGCAGCAAGCCAAGTTCGGCGCGCCCCTCGGCCTCAAGTCGGCCGGCCACTTGGCCAGCCGGCTCACGCCGCCATGTCCCAGCTCGGCGGCCGCCTCGCTGGCTCTCAGTGGCCAGAGCTCGGGGGCTTCCGTCTCGGCCTGCGCCTCGTCTCCGTCCAGCGGCACGCCCACTCGGCTCGGCCATGTCTTAGCTGCTGACAATTCCAGCACAACCGGCACCAACCGAACCACCTCGAGCAGCCCCTTCCTGCAGCCCGGCCAGTTGCTGAGTCCGGCGGCCGGAAACACCGAGCGCGACCCCCAGCGAGACGCCAGAGCCAAGGGTTTGATGGCGCAGGAGCTCATTGAGCACTCGGTGGACTTCATCAGCGGGCAGCAGCACCTGTTCGAGCAGCAGCAGCAGCAGAGGCAGCAGCAGTTCGCCAACGGCGCCATGCTCTTCAAGCTCGACTTCCAGCAGCAGAGCCACGCCGAGTCCTCCATGCAAGTGCAGGACCTTTCATTCCACGGCAACCAGTCCTCGAAGAGCATGAGCCAGCCGAACGGCAACTCCAACTCGAGCTCGAACCAGAGCTCGGACTCGAACGGCGCCAATGGAACGGCGAGTAGTGGGGCCAACGGAAGTGCGTGCAACTCGAGTGGGCCGGCCGCCAACGAGGACGACTGCTTCTGCCTCTCAGACTCGGACGAGACCTCCGGCCAACTGGCCGCGGGGCCCAACTCGGCCCTGGCCAGTCTGAAGCGGCGCCGCAGCAACCCGCTGGCCAACGCCGCCCAGCAGGAGCCCGGCGCCCAGTTGTTCGGCCAGCCCATGGGCCAGACCGCCCAAGCTAGTCAGCTCCTGGTGGGCTCAAACTCGAGCCGGCTCGCCGCCCACCATGTGCACCACGCGCACCTCCAGCAGCAGCAGCAACACCAAGGCCTCCACCAGCTGCACCTCAACCACCAGCACCACCACCATCAGCAGCAGCAACAGTTGCACCTCAGCCACCGCCTGCACGGCCAGGAGAGTGACCACGAGAGACAAGAGGGAAGCCAGACGGGCGCCAACAAGGACTCATTCCCCTACCCTCAGCAGCAGCAGCATTTGTCTGTGGTTGGAAATGGGGCTTCAAATGGCGCCCAAATGTACAACCAGTCGAGCTATATGGCGCACCTATCCTCAGGCGAGCATGGCCAATTTGCGGCGCCCAACCACATGCAGCAACAGCATCACCTCAACCACAGCCATAATAACCACAACCACAGCCACCATCAGCATCAGCAAATCAACCACCTGCACCATCAGCTCTCCTCTGCCTCCTCGCTCAACTCGCTCGACCAGCACCGCCACCATTCGGGCCAGCTACTCTTGGACCATCAGACAAACGCACACCAGCAGGCCCAACAACAGTTCCAAAATAGTCTCCAGGTGCCATCCAATGGTGGTGGCCCCTTGCAGAGTAGTCGGACGGACAACTTGTTGAACGGCGGGGCGGCTTTGTTTACAAATGGCCCACAGCAGCACCAGACCAATGGGACTGCCACTGTGCCAAGTGCAACCACCGTCAGCGCACCAACAAAGCGCAAAAATCGCGAGGGCACCACAACCTACTTGTGGGAGTTCCTATTGAAACTCCTCAAGGATAAGGAGTTTTGTCCACGTTACATCAAATGGACCAACAGGGAGAAGGGAATCTTCAAACTGGTCGACTCTAAGGCTGTGTCCAGATTGTGGGGTCTGCATAAGAATAAGCTGGACATGAACTACGAAACCATGGGAAGGGCACTGAGATATTATTATCAGCGAGGAATATTGGCCAAGGTCGATGGTCAGCGGCTAGTGTATCAATTTGTTGATGTGCCAAAGGACGTTATGATTGACTGCCCGAACAATAACCAGAGCAACAATAATAATAGCAATAATAACAATAATAATAATAATAATAGCAACATCAATGCCAATAGCACAACCAATGGGAACAACGGGCCCAGCAACAATAATAATAGTAACAATAACAATGGCACCAGTAATGGTGCTGTTGCAAACAACGGCACCAACACTCTTGGTGCTCATCAAACTCACCCGGACCAACAAACAAACAAACAATCAATCGGCCTCCAGCCTGGCCAAACCACTCAGACCACCCTGTCACAACAGGCCTCCTTTTTGTCGGCGAGCCTAGCCGGCCAGACAACAGGTGGCGGCCAAGTGCAAGTGGGATCAAACCAGTTGGTCGTGGGCCAGCCGGATCACTCGGTGGTGATGCGGACTCATGGCCTGGTGCAACATCAGCACCATCAGGGCTAGCTGATGCCATGCCAAGGTGGTGGTCACCAGCTGGATAACAGACTATAGAACTTCATTGTCCATAGGCGTGCAATATCATCTAGTCAATCTAAAGAAAGAGAGAACTCATTCCTTGTTGTAATTGAAATTTTGAGAATCTTATTGTTGAAACAAGATGTTGATCATTTAGGATGAACCCATATGGAAAAATCATCACCCCTTGATGTATGCTAATTAAATTCCATCAGCGCTGCTTAAGCCAAAGAATTCGCCTCAAAGATAATCCTCTCAATCGCTGAATGAAGATAATCATTGAGCGTCATTATTATCACCAACAGAAAGCCGGATAGGTATTTCTAAATCTCACACAACTCAACCTAGGGATTGATCTGCTAAAGAAAGCTGGTGCAAGAAAGAAAGGAGGCAAAACTTGTGTTTTGAGTTATTACTGTTCTGAGTGATTGTTATGATGGAACTGGATTAAAAAAGGTGAAGGAACAATACTTTGAGCAAACTAAAAGGCAGAACCAGCAAGACTTGAAAATTCAGATTTTCACATGTAATTAAAGTATTCCTGTTTTGATCCTCTGAAATGAACAAAGTTTAGCAGAGAGATGCTGCACGAAAGCTGGAAGGCGCTCTCGACCTGTTTAATGATCGAGATGTTAAAGAACACAAAAGTGAAAATATAAAAATCAAAATGATTTTATAATAGAACATTGTCAAAAGTGAAAAGGAAGATAAAGATTATAGTAAAATTTATTATGAAACTTGTCTCTTGAAAGTTTGATCAAAGATTACTCCAACCTTCGGCACAGGATGCATGTTTGCAGTCTGAGAGATGGACAATCGCATGTAGACGAGAAATCAAACAGATTAGGCATGACTGAATGTTTGCCTACTGCCTCGCGCTCGGCTGTCTGCTTCTATTTTCATCCAATACAATTGTCCAGAATTACTCATGGCCAGAGCTGAGCCAGAGATCTGCATTTTGCTCCCTCTTATGGCCACTAACACTTGTGTTCGCCTGCAGCCGACAACGAGGAAGTGGAAGTGGTCTCGCTTGGCCAAGCTATATGGCGTTTTTCCACCCAATCTTGGCACTAATCCAGCTGTCTAGGTTTGTCCAATCAAACCTACCAAGCCGCTGTTCGACGGCTATTGGAAAGAATTCAAGGGCAACCAATCGGCTAGTGGCCACATTTGTTTCTCGCTCCAACATAGTCGGGAAATTCCACCACTTTACCCAACCCTCCCCTCCCCCCCCTCTCTCCGTCTCCGCTTCGGTTTGTCCCACTTGAACAGCCACTTGAATGCAAATAAACCAGCCAACTGTTGTTGCACCCCAAGTGTAGGAACAAGTTAATCTCGATGCTGCCGCTTCGTTGTGGACATTCTCATGTGGACATGCATAGTCCACCGACACGCCCGTCAAGGGATAAAGACAATGCCAACTTGTTCCAGGTTGCTACTTGGCACTAGTGTTCAGGCCAGGAATTATATGCACTCGTTTGTCGGCTTCCAATTGTTTCTAATCTTGAACTTGCGCCCGTTTTTTTCCCCTAACACAGAACTTTCTTGCTGCACCTAAACAGCAGCCTGCAACTTCTTGAGTACTAATTAATAGAATTTCACACTTTCATTGTCACAGGAAAGTTTTTCCTTCCTTTCCCGAAACAACAAATTCAAATTTAGGCTCAGTGTTTCTGCAAGTTTCTGTGAAAAATCACTTACACTCATTCAGGGCTGAGAAACGAAGTCGCGATGACCAAATACAGCGCCTCAAGGAGCACAAATGAGTTCTTCAAGTGGAGAAAAGTTTAGGAGAGGAAAAGTAACAAAGAGGGAGAGGAGCAAAGGTTTCATCCTCGTCAAAACTGATATCGTCAAGCTGAGAAAATGTTGCGAGGAAGAGATTTACTACTGACTATTGCAGCCATTTGGCTGCTGTTTGCCTCCCTAGAGGCAATGTCGTCCCAACGCAAAGTGATACTGGCCAGCGCGCAATCAACTGCCTCAACAAGTCCTGCCACAAGAAATCCAGAGGGTCAAACAATGGGGCAAAACAATAATGGTGAACAAGATCCAAGTTCAAACTTGCCCATTTTGCCCTCCTCGGCGCAGCTCAAGCACTTGGACTCATTGATGTTGCGAATGAAAAAGAACTTCGAACAGCAGAAGAATTGGAAACAGTCACAGCAGAAGAAGAAGAGTTCCCCCATTGATTTGGGACAAGATGGGTCAGTCGAGGGGGCCAATATGAGGCAAGAGAATTCCTACAAATTCTTCGCAAACCAAACCCAATCACAGCCTTCTGGCTCGAAACAGTTCGATACTGATCCTCAACTGCAGCACCATCACCTGCCTGAGCCCCATTTCAGGCGGCCCCAAGAAGTCAAGATAGAGTTCCTCAGGTCAGCAAACAACAGTGGTGGTGCACCAGCTAGCCAAGTGATACAACGCCAGAAATTAGTTCCACACGACAACAAACGTTTCAAGAACGGCAACCTGGCCAAGTACCAGCAGCCGTTGAGTAATTCAACGCAAACTCTATTCTTGCTCAACTATCACCAGCATCTTATTGTACCTCAAACGATGTCTCTCGATGGTTCCAAATCAGAAGCTAACTCACTAATTGGAGACGATCTAGAGGGGGCCACCTCAAATCGGCAAGACGAAAGGGTTGAACTCGCTGAACAACAACAGCAAGCCCCCCAAACCCAAGCAGCCCCGTTCAATTTATTGCAACTCCTGCAGCAGCAGCAGCCCCAAGCTCAACAGGGTTTTAGCGCGCCACAGGCGCCCTTGCTGCAAGATCCTCGTATCAGGCAAATGTTGAGCAACTATCAGCGTTATGGTGCGGCAGGCCTGCCAAGTGGGGCTCAGTTGGGCGATTATCAGCGCCAATTGCTCACTCAACTCAACCCCAGACCGCCGGAATTGCACCTTAGACCTCCAGCGACCAACAACCAACAAGTTGGCCAGAACCAACAACCACAACAGCAACAACAACAACAACAACCCTTCTCTGCGCTGCAATTCTTCACCAACCCTCTTCAAGCTCTACTGCCGGGCCTCCAACAGCCACAGACAACTTCAAACCAGGCTCAAGTGCCGCCTGCCGTCACCATCAAGTCTCCCGATCAGCCGGCGAGCAATTTGGACACTCAAAGGGGCGAGAAGGCGACAAGAACACACGACCAAGCGGCTCAACAGCCTCGAGCACCATTCAACATGATGAACCCGTTCGGTTTGAATGCACAAACAAACAGAGAAGCCGCAAACCAGGCCCAAAGACCGGCACCCAATCTCCAAGAGCTCTATCAACAACTGCCAATTTATCAGGCCCTGTTGGCTTTCCGCCAGCGTCAGCAGGCACTACAAGAGGCCCAGAGGCTTCAACAGGGTCTGGCCAATGGCGGAGTGCAGCCCATCATGCCGCCTCCCCAGCAACTGCCATCTCCCGGGCACCCATCCGGCGAGCCGCCCGGTGCAGCGCCGCCACCCTTCGCAGGGCCACTTCCGGCACTGAATCTGCTCCAACCACTTCAGCCGCCGCCCCAACAGCAACAGCAGACACCTCCTCCAATGCAGCAGCAACCACACCTTCCTGGTAGCGTGCAACAGGGGCCCTGGTTGGGACAGCAGGCGGCACAGCCGCAACAAAATGGTAACTCGAATGGGGGTGTGCAATTTGATGACGACAATCAACAGAGACAACCTCAGCCAACGAGAAACGAGCAAAACACAAATCCCCAATCCGCAGTGAATGGACACAACAATCAAGCGCACAACAATGAGGACCAAAATCAACAGGGTGAGGATGGAAATGATAATAGAAACGATAATAATAATCATGAGGACCAGAATGCAGCTAATAATAACGATGCAAACAATAACGATCACCCCCAAGACAATGGCCAAAATCATTCACAGGGAAACTCGAACCACGATGAGCCGAACCAAAATGACCAAGGTGAGCAGGGTGGTGGTTCCGGGGCTCAGGCCGAAGCGGAGGACCCAGACCTAAAACAGTTTCAAAATTTTGCTAACGGAGGCGACTCGTTCACTGATCTATTCCCACCAGGTATTTTGAGTAATAATGACATTAATGAGATCAAAAGTGAACAAGATAAACAGAACAAGAAACAGGAGGAGGAGGAGCGCCAGAGACAATTGCAACAACAGGGACAACAGGACTCCAATGGGCCTGGACAATCTCAAACAACGGGCGGAAACGGGGGAGGCGGCCAAGAAGAGCAAAACGATGCGAACGGCCAGGATGGGGCTGGACAGCAGCCTGATGGGGGGAACTCGCAGGGTGATGAAAACCAGCCAGACGGAGAGGAGGGTGGGGATCAAGAGGAGCCCGAGCAGCCTGAGGAAGAGAATGGTTCCCAGGAACAGCCAACAGCAGCAGCCTTGACCTCCAAGGCGGGACCCATAAAGGGTCCGGAGGGCCATCCGCTGAGGCCTACAACGTCTCCTGGTGTTGAGTATGCGGGTAAGGGTTGAGATAGTTTGCAGCCATGATTCTGCAACTGCTGACGAGCCGCTGATAAGCCAGAGGCAAACTCAACTATCGCAACTTGATCTTATTGATATAGCTAAG
>Ga0268247_10000193_pt1 | contig 21450 bp, 14 predicted proteins | sample AgamicOrMae_FD_200245 | JGI IMG/M metagenome (GOLD analysis project Ga0268247, IMG submission 200245) | Agave microbial communities from Guanajuato, Mexico - Or.Ma.e (v2) (version 2) | ecosystem: Host-associated > Plants > Phyllosphere > Phylloplane/Leaf | place: Guanajuato, Mexico | collected...
TAAACGACTGGCACGCCGGACCATCTGCTTCTCAAAGTCAGAGGAAATGCACGACAAGATCATCAGCTGGTATCTGACAATCAACCATTACCACTAAATCTGCGTCACGACCAATAATTGTATTGCAGAACTTGATGAGGCAAGAACTAAACAGTTGGAACAGATCCCATACGATTGATTTTTTTAATATGCACCTATTGTAATCCAGGTGCATATTATATTGTAAAGCTTTAGTAACTCTATCTATTTTTATATCCCGCCTTTCTCCCCGAGAGACGCGCGATATAGATGTCGAACAGCTAACCGCAGGAATCCGTGATGCGCTTTACGATAATAACCGCTAAACCCGGCCATCAACCGCCGCAAACCAGTTTTGATTTTCTTCCTCCCGGCGGCACAATTGGTCGTGGCGTGGATAACAATCTGGTACTGCCCGACGACGATCGCACGATTTCCCGCCTGCAGGCGATTGTGCATATCACTGCTGAAGGTGAATGCCGCCTGACGAATCGCGTTAACGTGACGCGCGTGCTGTTAAACGATATCCCACTGGAGCGGGGACGCCAGGTGGAATTGCAGGACGGCGACGTGCTGGGTATTGATGACTACCGCCTGCTGGTTAACGATCTTAACGGTGAACAGCAACCCCAGCCGTCGCCTGTGGTGACGGCTGCACCAGCCAAAGCGCCGGTTATGAACGATGCGCCACCGGTCGCTGCACCAGTCACTGCCACAGCAAGCACGGCGGCCATTCCGAGTGAAATCTGGGACAGCCTGGCAAAAGAGTTTTCCATCTCAGACGATTTGTCGAAGCGTAAAACGCCGGCCCCCGATATGCCAGATGCCAATCCGTTAACCTCGACGGCGGCGAACCGTAATCCGGAAGATCCGCTGGCACAGTTGATCAGCGATAAGCCGCTGGATATCGGGCAACAGCCTAAAAACAGCAGTCTGTTTGATGAAGGCGATGCGCTCTTTGCGCAGCAAAGCATCTTTGATGATCGTACGCCGAGCACCTTATCAGCCCAGCAAAATGCTCAGGGACAACCGAAAGTCGAGGCGCCATCGGGCGATCTGGATCCCCTGAATCTGTTTGGCAGTCAGAATACGCCCGACCCACGTCATCATGACGATCCCCTTGGATTAATGATGAGCGGCGCGGTACCGCTGGCGCAACCTGAGGTGCCGGTTACACAACCTGAAGCACGGCCAGCCCCGCAGAAACCGGCCCTGCATCCGCAAACGCCTGAGCCTGCTCCCGAACCGCGTGACAGCGCGCCGGTTGAGCTGGCCGAGTTAAGCAGCTCACCGCTGTTTGAGCACACTGAAACGCAGCCCACTCACGATCCCGTATTCGAAACCGAGCCGGAGCCTGCGCCGCCTGAAGGGGCGCAGAGTCCCATTGATTACGGAGGCATTACGTTACCGACGCCACAGGCGGTTCAGCGTGCGCCTTCGCCGACGCCAAAAGGACGACTGCGTATTGATCCGGTTGCCTCGCACAACAATAACGGTGGGGCAGAGCAGACGACAGGAAACAGCAGTAGCGGTGATGCGTTGAAAGGTGAATTGCTGGATGCGCTGCTCGAAGGCATGGGTCTGCAGGATCTGCAACCAACCCCGCAATTCGACCGTGAGCAGATGCGGCAATTTGGCCAGATGCTGAGCATGTTTTCACAGGGAACGGTCGCGCTGCTCTCGTCGCGCTCAATTTTGAAACGCGGCGTGAAGGCGGATATGACGGTTATTCTCGACGACGCGAATAACCCGTTTAAACTGTTGCCCTCGGGCAAGACCGTGCTGATGCAGATGTTTGGAAGCCGCATGCCAGGCTTTATGCCACCACGTCAGGCGGTACGCGATGCGCTGATTGATTTGCAGGCCCACCAGTTGGGTATGATTGCCGGTATTCGTGCGATTATCGCCTCCATGCTGCAATCGTTTAATCCCGATCAGCTGGAAGAAGAGGCGCGTCAGAACGGATCAATCTCACGCATTGGTCTGCTCGGTAATCGCAAAGCCGCGCTGTGGGAACATTTTGTTCAGCGCTATGGCGAAACCGCCGGTGAAATCGAAGATGACTTCCATACCTTGTTTGGCGAAGCCTTCTTGCACGCGTACGACATGGAAGTAAATCAGTATAAAGACTCACAAACCCACACGGATGACGCATGAATATCTCTACTGCTTCCACGTCGAATCAGGGCGACCGCGCCACCAATCAGGATCAAACCGGTGAGCGCATCGGTGAACGTTCGGCCTGCTTTGTGGTGTGCGATGGTGTGGCAGGGTTTCCTGGCGGTGATGTGGCAGCGAAAATTGCGCGCAGCAGCCTGATGGAAGCCTTCGATGGCAATGCGCACCTGGATGCGCAAACTATCCGCGATTACGTCAATTATGCCAACGACGCAATCCGGCAACAGCAAAAAGCCAACAGTCAGCACAGTCGCATGGGCACCACGCTGGTGAGTTTGTTTATCGACAGAGACTATGAGCTGGCTTACTGGGCACACGCAGGCGACAGCCGCCTGTATCTGTTTCGCCGCGGCTATCTCTATCATGTCACCACCGATCACAGCCTGGTGCAGCAAATGAAAGATGCCGGTCATCAGACCGAAGGCATCAACAGTAACCTGCTTTATTTCGCCCTGGGCATGGGCGATGAACAGCGTGATGCCAGCTATAGCGACGTGGTGCCTATTGAAGACGGCGACGCCTTTCTGCTGTGCACGGACGGCTTCTGGCATGGCGTCACGCTGGAACAAATGCAGCAATCGTTGCATATGGTGAACACGCCAGAAGAGTGGCTGACCCTGATGCAACAAATTATCAAAAACAGCCAACCGCAGGGTGGTCAGCAGGACAACTTCAGCGCCATGGCTGTCTGGGTAGGTTCCCCGGAAGACACCACTTTATTGCACTCGCTGTCAGATGCGGCGCAGTTTTTCCCTCTTCGAGATTGAGAACGCCAACATGAAATATGGATTAGTGGGCCTGGCTGCAATGCTGTTGAGTACCCATGCCTTTGCTGAGAATTATCGCATTGTGCAGTCGCCAACTCAGAAACTGGATGTCTGGATTGATGATGTTAAAGATAACCAGCTCGCAAGCTGGTGTAAGAGCACGGTGAACCTGCGCATTGTGACGCACGGGGATAAAGATCCTTCAGTATTAAATGATTTTCTGCCGCGTGTCGCCGGATTAATGGGCTCGCAATGTAAGCCGCTGCAACAACTGCACTGGACATTAACCGATACCGAAGGTGCCCAACTGGGTAACGGCAGTGCGGCAAAAGCGCAGCAGTGGAAAGTGGTTATCACACCGCCGGCAACCTCCCAACCTGCTTCAGCTGCCACTGCACAGCAGCAGGCAACGGTGACGCAGACGCAACCCGCCGCGCCGGTCGTGCTGAATTCTCCACCCGCCGATACCACGCCATGGCTGCAGTTCAGTTTGTTGGATGGCTGTCATTTCCGGACCTGGTGGCATCAGCCCGCGCAGTCAAGTGCCGTCTTCGTTCCCGCTAAGCAGGGCGTGACCTGTGGCAAAGATGGCTGGCTGAGCGGTCACAGTACCTTAACGGAAGTGGGCAAGGGCCAGAGCAAACCCGTCTCTGTCAGCTTCTTACAGGGTTTCCCGGTGGCGGGCCTGAGCGACAAACAACAGCTTGATGAGCTGACGATTACCACGGTCAACAGCGAGCGTATGGTGCTGAGCGATGAAAAATCGCCAGACAGCTGGCTGGTGCTGCCGTTCAGCCCACAATTCAACGGCTGGCAGGCGGTGAATCAGGTCGTTGTGGCGATGCCTGCCAGCGAAGCCGCAGATGAAAATGCCCTGCGGGCGCGCCTGCAGGAAGTGCGGAAAACCTGGTCACCCTGGCTGAGCAGCCCTGCCTCAATCAAAGTGCAGTTGGTGGAAAAACTCCATCCGGAACTGAAAGATCCGGCCGCCGCCTTCTATCGCACCATCAACTAAGGCATAAGGAGTTTGAATGGATTCTTTACAACAGCGTCTGGCTAACGCCTCTCTGGCAGAAAACCTGGCCAGCATTACCGCGCAAATCCAGGCAAACCCTGCGGATGCCGATTTACGGGCTGCCTTCGTCCAGCTGTTGTGCCTTGCCGGTAACTGGAAGCGGGCACAGACACAACTGAAATCCTGGCTGGCGATGCTGCCGCAGGCGCAGCCCACCGTTACCTTGCTGCAACAGGCAATTGCGGGCGAAGTATTACGTGAGGCTGTCCTGCGCGGCGCGGCCGATCCCCAATTGCCTGGCAGTGCCTGGCCCTGGTGCAATCTGATGCTGGCCGCGTTGAAAGCCGATATCGCCGGGGATAGCGTAGCAGGGGCGACACTGCGTGCTCAGGCGCTGGACAGCGCAGAAGCGAGTGCCGGTCGTGCCGTTGCGCAGGAGGGCGAAAGCCCGTTCGCCTGGCTGATGGACGGCGACAGTCGCTTCGGACCGATCTGTGAAGCGATTGCTAATGGTCGCTATTACTGGATCCCGTTTGCGGCGATCGCGGAAATGGAATTCCAGGAACCAGCAAGCGTGACGGATCTGGTCTGGCGTCATACGCGTTTGCAACTGGTGGATGGCAGTGAGCAAATCTGTCAGATCCCGGTTCGTTATCCTCTTCAGGAAGGCGCAGACGAACGCTTCCTGCGTGCCAGCATCACAGAATGGCAGGCACTGGACGGTGACGAAGGGCAGTTCATTGGGCACGGACAAAAAATGTGGCTCAGTGACGAGGCAGACTTTCCCTTACTGACGCTGCAACAGATGATTTTCAACGAAACTGAGTTACCTCATGAGTCGTAACGACAATTCATCCGGTGACGGCTATTCACAGCTGCATGGCGGCTATCGTTCGCGTAAAAATCGCGACACGCTGACCGCGCGCGATAAGCTTCAGTCATCGCTGCTGGACAGACTGACGGATGATGCACCCGAGAAAGCGACAGAATCGGGCAACAGTTCGGTGATTACCCACAGCACGCTGCGACGCAATGTACTGCGCGATCTTCAGTGGCTGTTCAACACCATTAACAATGAAGCACAGCACGATCTTAGCGGGTTGAATGAGGTACAGCGCTCTGTGCTGAACTTTGGCGTCGCGCCGCTGGCCGGACAGAATATTTCTGACATTGAGTGGCAGGATATGCAGCGGAAAATGACCGATGCCATCCTGCATTTCGAACCGCGTATTATACCGCAGGGCCTGCAGGTGCGCTGTGTCAGCGATCTGACCTCCCTCAGCCTGCACAACGTTTTGTCGATCGAGATAAAAGGCCGGTTATGGTGCGTACCTTACCCGCTGGAGTTTCTGTTCCGCACTCAGGTGGATTTAGAGAGCGGCCATTTTGAACTACAGGATGCAGGTTAATCATGGACAGCAAGCTGCTCGATTATTACAACCGTGAACTCGCCTATCTGCGTGAAATGGGCGCGGAATTTGCTGCGCAGTATCCGAAAGTCGCCGGACGGCTCGGGATGCGCGGCATTGACGTTGCCGATCCCTATGTCGAGCGGCTGATGGAAGGTTTTGCTTTCCTGACCTCCCGTGTGCAGCTAAAGATGGATGCGGAGTTCCCGCGCTTTTCGCAGCGCATGCTGGAAATGGTGGCGCCCGGCTATCTGTCTCCCACGCCGTCCATGGCCATTGCGCAACTGACGCCGGACAGCCGGAAAGGCGATATCAGCAATGGTTTTTTAGTGCCGCGCGGCACGATGATGGAAAGCCAGAACCTGAAAAAAACCGGTGTCACCTGCAGCTACAGCACGGCACATGATGTGATGCTGCAGCCGCTGCGCATCAGCGATGTCTCCCTGGGGGGCGTACCGGCGGATATTCCGCTGGGAGAACTGAAGGCACGCGGATCGTCCGGGGCGTCCAGTGCACTGCGCATCCGTATGACCTGCGAAGGCATTTCCTCGCTGAGCCAGCTCAGTCTGGACGACATTATGTTTTTCCTCAGCGGCCCGGATATTCAGGCGCTCAAGCTGATGGAGCTGCTGATGCAGCATCGTAGCGGCATTATTTTGCAGTCCGTGGAAGCAAAACCGCAGCGCCAGTCACTGCCAGACGATGCGCTGGAGCAGGAAGGCTTTTCGCCGGATCAGGCGCTGCTGCCGGATGACCTGCGTAATTTCGATGGCTATCGTCTGCTACAGGAATATTTTGCTTTTCCGGCACGTTTCCAGTTTGTCAGCCTGCGCCAGCTCGCGCCGTTTTTGCGCCGCTGCGACAACACGCAGTCTTTTGACATCGTTATCCTGCTGGATAAAGCCGATGCCGCGCTGGAAAGCGTGGTCGACAATACGCATCTGGCGCTGCACTGCACGCCGGTGATCAACCTGTTCCCGAAAACGGCTGAGCGACTCAAAGTCAGTGACAGTCAGCATGAATATCATCTGGTGGTCGATAACATCCGCCCACTGGATTATGAAATTCATTCGGTGAAGCGGCTGTTTGCCTCGGTGGAAGGGCAGCGTGAAGAGCAGATTTTCCGTCCCTTCTGGAGCACCTTCAGCCACGATGGCGGTGATTACGGCGCCTATTTCTCGCTGCGTCGCGAACAGCGCACACTGTCCGAACATGCACTGCGCTATGGCACCCGCACAGGCTATATCGGCTCTGAAGTATTTTTGTCGTTGGTCGATCAAAACCACACGCCATGGAACAGCGATATCCGTTACCTGTCTGCCGAGGTGATGTGTACCAGCCGCGATCTGCCGTTAATGCTGTTACAGCAGGAGCAGGGCAACTTTGTTATGCCCGACTCAATTCCGGTCGGGCAGCTTACCTTATGCAAAGGGCCCACGCCGCCACGTCCCGCGCTGGCCGAAGGGCTGTCAGCCTGGCGGTTAATCAGTCATCTGCAGATGAACTATCTCAGCCTGATGGACAGCAGTGAGGGGGAAGGCGCGGCGGCCTTGCGCCAGATGTTGAGTCTGTATGCGAGCCTGGCGGAAACGCCGCTAACGCGCCAGATCGACGGCATATGGCACTGCAACCTGAAGGCCGTGCACCGTCGCGTACCGGAACCGGGCCCGGTGGTCTTTGCACGCGGCGTGAGCATCGCGCTGGAAGTCGATGAACAGGCTTTTTCAGGTGCCAGTCCGTGGCTGTTTGGCAGCGTACTGGAGCGCGTCTTCTCTCGCCTCGTGGCGCTGAACAGCTTTACCGAATTCACCCTGAGCAGCCAGCAGCGCGGCGAAGTGGGCTACTGGCCACCGCGCATGGGTAAAAAGGCGCTGCTATGAGTGAAACGGCGCACATCATTCCCTTACAGCGGGCCATTCGCCTGCCTGATGACTTCTGGCAGGCGGTCATGGCCGCCCCCCGGCGCTACGACCTGTTTCAGCTGTTGCGTAAGCTGGATGCCCAGAGCGGTCAGCGTTATGCCTTAGGTAAAGCGCCGCTGCCAAAATTTGAAGCCGTGCGCATCGGACAAACCCCTTCGCTGGCCTTTGCACCGTCCACCGTGTCACAGGTTAAACCGCGCGAGCAGGACGACCGTTATGACGTGGCCATCTACAGCTTTGGCTTGTTCGGCCCTAACGGCCCGTTACCGACGCACTTAACGGAATACGTTCGTGGCCGCATCGATCACCATCAGGATCACAGCCTGAGCGCCTTTGCCGATCTGTTCCACCATCGCGCCACCTTGCTGTTTTACCGGGCCTGGGCGAATGCTCAGCCCACCAGCTCGCTGGATCGCCGTGATGACCGACGCTTTCAGGATTACCTGGCCTGCGTGGCAGGCATTGGCTTACCGGCTCAGCAACAAGCCAGTTCGCTCAGCCTGCATGCGCGCCTGATGCTGTCCGGCCACCTCAGCCGTCACGGTCATGATGCCGAAGGCCTGGTGCGGATTCTGCGTCATTACTTTGGTGTGCCGGTGATGTTGCAGCAGAACGTGCCGCAATGGTTAGCGCTGGACAGCCGCGATCAGGCGCGGTTGTCAGCAGGACGCCACATGCCGCGGCTGGGTGAGTCCGCTTTCCTTGGCGTGGCCGTACGTGATGTGCAGCATCGCTTCCGCCTGCGCATCGGGCCACTCAGTGCCGAGCAGTATGAACGTTTTTTACCCAATGCTCAGGGCGCGTGCGAAGTGCGCGACTGGGTACGTCACTATTTAGGGATTGAGATGCAGTGGGATCTCAGCCTGATCCTGGCGGCCGACGCCGTGAAAGGGGTAACCCTGGGCGGTGAGGCGCGGCTGGGCTATACCAGTTGGCTTGGACAGCAACCGCAGCCCATAGATCGTGAAGATTTTGCTTTTGAGGTTGAGGCCATGCCGTAACGGCGCAACCGCTTTCCCCGATATTTAGCCGCTTCTTTCATTAAAGAGAACCGATATGTCAGAAATCAGCCGTGCCGTACTATTTGGCAAACTGGATACGCTGTTATTTACCTCGCTTGAGAGTGCGACCGCCTTCTGCAAACTGCGTGGCAACCCCTACGTGGAGCTGGTGCACTGGCTGCATCAGCTCATGCAGCAGCAGGATGGCGATCTTCAGCAGGTGATTAAGCACTTTTCACTGGATGAAAACGCGCTGACGCGGGATATCGTCGCTGCCCTGGACCGCCTGCCGCGCGGCGCCAGTGCGGTCTCCGATCTCGCAGAACACATCGACAGCGCCGTTGAACGCGCCTGGGTTTATGCGTCGCTGAAATATGGCGCGAACCGCATTCGCGGCGGGCATCTTCTCATCGGGATGTTGAAAACCTTTAATCTGGCCAGCGTGCTGAAAGGCATCTCGCCGCAGTTTTCGCGTATCAATGCCGATGCGTTACTGGCGCAGTTTGATACCTTGCTGGCGAACAGCAAGGAGGTTCAGCAGGCCGTTGTGCCGCCTGCCGGTGAGGCTGCCGCGCCAGCGGCAGCGGGCACCAGTACGCTGTCGCAGTATGCACAGGATCTGACGGCCCGCGCACGGGACGGGAAAATCGATCCGGTCGCAGGCCGTGATGAAGAGATCCGCCAGATGGTGGATATTCTGATGCGCCGCCGCCAGAACAACCCGTTACTCACCGGTGAAGCCGGCGTGGGAAAAACGGCGGTGGTAGAAGGGCTGGCGCTGCGCATCGCGGCTGGTGACGTACCTGCACCGCTGCGCGACGTACAACTGTGGCTGCTGGATATCGGTATGCTACAGGCTGGTGCGGGCATGAAAGGCGAATTTGAAGCGCGCTTACAGGCGTTGATCAACGAGGTGCAATCCAGTCCCACGCCGATTGTGCTGTTTATTGATGAAATTCATACGCTGGTAGGCGCGGGTGGACAACAGGGCACAGGCGATGCCGCCAACCTGTTAAAACCCGCCCTGGCCCGTGGCCAGCTGCGCACGATTGGCGCAACCACCTGGGCCGAATACAAAAAATACATTGAGAAAGATCCCGCGTTAACCCGCCGTTTCCAGACCGTGCAGGTGCAGGAGCCGGATGAAGCGAAAGCGATCCTGATGCTGCGCAGCACCGTCAGTGCTCTGGAGAAACATCACCAGGTACTGCTCCTGGATGAAGCCGTCAGCGCCGCCGTGAAGCTGTCTCACCGCTACATTCCTGCCCGTCAGTTGCCGGATAAAGCCGTGGCGTTACTGGATACCGCCTGCGCCCGCGTGGCCGTCAGCCAGGGCGCTCAGCCGCCTGCGCTGGAAGATTGTCTGCACCGCCTGGCGGCGCTGGACATTGAAGCAGACATCGCGGAACGCGAAGCGAAGGTCGGGCTGGGCGATGAAACCCGTCAGGCCGCCATTGCCGCGCAACGCAGCGCACTGGAGGCCGAGCGTGATGCGCTGGACGCCCGCTGGCAGCAGGAGCGCGAACTGGTCGAAGAGTTGATTGCACTCCGTGCCCGCTGCGTGACGGAAGGAGAAGCCTCGCTGCGTGAGGCGCTGGATCACACCCGGCAGAAGCTGCAGGCGGTACAGGGCGAAGCGCCCCTGCTGTTTGCCGCCGTGGATGCCAGTGTGGTCGCAGCGGTGGTATCTGACTGGACCGGTATCCCACTGGGCCGCATGGTGAAGAACGAAATCGACGCCGTGCTGAATCTGGCCGATACGCTGAACCAGCGCGTGATTGGTCAGCGCCACGGTCTGGATCTGATTGCCAAACGCGTCCGCACCTCGCGCGCCCGACTGGATAATCCCAACAAACCGGTCGGTGTGTTTATGCTCTGCGGCCCGTCAGGCGTGGGCAAAACCGAAACCGCGCTGGCGCTGGCTGAATCGCTTTACGGTGGTGAACAGAACATTATCACCATCAACATGAGCGAGTTCCAGGAAGCGCACACCGTATCAACCCTGAAAGGTGCGCCTCCGGGCTACGTCGGTTACGGGGAAGGGGGCGTACTGACGGAAGCCGTCCGCCGTCGCCCTTACAGCGTGGTACTGCTGGATGAGATTGAAAAAGCCCATCCTGACGTGCATGAGCTGTTCTTCCAGGTGTTTGATAAAGGCTGGATGGAAGACGGGGAAGGCCGTCATATCGATTTCCGTAATACCATCATTATTCTGACCTCCAACGTCGGTACGGAACTGATCAGCGCTCTGTGCGCCGATCCGGAACTGATGCCGGAGCCAGAGGCTCTCAGCACCGCGTTACGTAAACCGTTGCTGGAGGTTTTCCCGCCTGCGCTGTTGGGCCGTCTGCTGGTGGTACCGTATTATCCGCTGAGTGATGAGATGCTGGCGGAGATTGTTAAACTTCAGCTGGGACGCATTGTCCGTCGGCTGGAAGAGAATCACGGTATTGAGGCCGTTATTGACGATTCGGTGGTCAGCCAGATCGTGCAGCGTTGTACGGAAGTGGAGTCTGGCGGTCGCATGGTCGACGCCATCCTGACCAATACCCTGTTGCCGCAAATGAGCCAGATACTGCTCAGCGCCCATGCCCGTGACGAACGTTATCGTCGTGTGCAGGTCAGCTGTGAGCAGGGCGAGTTTGTTTGCCAGTTTGCTGTCTAAAGCCGTTCGTTATCAGAGAGCGTTCGAATATGTCGGAACACGATAATCACCAGACTGTACCCAATGCGCTACCGATTGGTTACCGGTTCAATGAGTTTGAAATCAAGGAAGTCATCGGCGGCGGTGGCTTTGGCATCGTCTATCGCGCGTGGGATCACCAGCTGGAACGCGATATCGCCATTAAGGAGTTTATGCCGTCCTCACTGGCTGTGCGCAGCGACGATCTGAATCTGGTACTGCGCAGTGAACGGTTCAGCAAGACGTTCCATGCCGGCCTGAACAGTTTTATTCAGGAAGCTCGTCTGCTGGCGCGTTTTAACCATCCTAATCTACTGCATGTACTGCGCTTTTGGGTGCAAAACGACACCGCCTACATGGGTACGGTGTTTTACAGCGGGACCACACTGTCAGCCCTGCGTGAGCGCAATCCGCAGCTGATCGATGAGAACTGGATTCGTCGCCTGCTGCCGCCCCTGCTGGGTGCGATTAAGACCATCCATGATGCGGGTTATCTGCATCGGGATATCTCGCTGGATAACATCCAGATTCAGAGTAACGGCGATCCGGTGCTACTGGATTTCGGCTCCGCGCGCAAAACCATCGGTAACCTTTCGGATGAAAGCGAAACCATGCTGCGTCCGGGTTATGCGCCGATTGAGCAATACAGCGACAACGATGAAAGTGAACAGGGCGCGTGGACCGATATCTATGCGCTGGGTGCCGTACTGCACACGCTAATCACTGGCGCACCGCCGCCGGTGAGCGTGGTACGCAGTATTGAAGATAATTATCAACCGCTGGTTCAGCGTGCGCCGGCCGGCTACAGCCAGACCTTGCTGGCGGCAGTCGATCGCGCGCTGGCCCTGAAACCGGAAGATCGTCCGCAAAGCATTGACGCCTTTGCGGCCTCCCTGGTGCTGCCAGAAAAAGCGCCCGAACCGCTGCCGGAAGTGAAAAACACCGGGCCGGGCACGATGCTGGTGCCGGTAGAAGAAAACGACGAGGCCACTGCACCGGCCACACCGCTGAAGAAACTGATGCGTAACCGCTTTGCGTTACCGGGCCTGGTCGCGGCGGGCGTGCTGGTGGGCGTGTGTGCAGGTCTACTGATGGCGGGCGGCGACAAACAGGACGCTGAACCGGCTGACGTTGCGCAGACGGAAACGGCCCCGGCAGCTTCCTCCGCATCGCAGGCACCCACGGAGCCCTCTGTTACACCGGCTCAAACCCAGACGGCGCCAGCACAAACGCAGACTGCCCAGGCCCAACCGGAAAAAGCGCAGGAGCCGGTGGCACCACCACCTGCGCCCGTCGCGCAGGTGTATATCAAATTACAGCCCGGCGAGCGCGTTGAGGTGAACGGCCAGCCGCAGGCGGTTGTACCGGCAGCCAATGGTTTTGCCGCACTGCAACTGGCACCAGGCAATTACACGTTTTCAGTGACAGGTCAAAGCGGCGAACGCCAACAGACGTTGACGATTAATCAGGAAGGCGTCTGGTTACTTGATCCTCATATTTAACAGGTATGTCTATGTTTTCACGTATTACTGTACAACTTCCCGCGCAGGGAATGCTGTTCCGTCGTCTGAGCGGCCGCGAGGCGCTGTCTGAAGCGTTCGTGCTGGAAGCGGAACTGCTTTCCACGGACGCGCGCATTGACCGCCAGTCGCTGCTGGGTAAACCGGTCACCTTCACGCTGCCGACGGACGGCCTGATGAGCGCGCTGAACCCGCGCTATATCAACGGCAAAATCACCCGGATAGGAGTGCGCAGCGAGGAGCTGGGCGGTGTGCGCTATGCGGTCTACGGGCTGACGGTGGAGCCGGACCTGTGGCCGATGAAGCGCGACCGCAACCTGCGCATCTTCCAGAGCCAGACGGTGCCGCAGATTGTGCAGACGCTGCTGAAGGAGTACGCGGTAAACGTGGAAACGCGCCTGACAGGCAGCTACCGGGTGTGGGAATACTGCGTGCAGTATCAGGAGAGCAGCTTCGACTTCATCAGCCGGCTGATGGAGCTGGAGGGCATTTACTACTTCTTCCGCCACGAGGCGGACAAGCACACGCTGGTGCTGTGCGACGCGCCGGATCAGCATCAGCCGTTCCCGGGCTATGAGACAATCGCGTACCACGTGACGCCGTCGGGCGGCAGCGTGACGGAAGAGGGCGTGAGCCAGTGGGCGCTGGCGGAGAGCGTGACGCCGGGCATCTACAGCACCGACGACTACGACTTCCGCAAGCCAAACGCGTGGATGCTGCAGGCGCGCCAGAATCCGGTGTCGCCGACGCCGGGTTCAGTGGACGTGTACGACTGGCCTGGCCACTTTGTCGAGCACGGTCACGGCGAATACTACGCGCGCGTCCGCCAGGAGGTGTGGCAGGCAGAGCACCACGAGGTGAGTGGAAGCGGAACGGCGACGGGCATCGCGCCGGGCTACACTTTTGCGCTGCTGAACGCGCCGCACTTCAGCGACAACGGCAAATACCTGGTGACGTCGGCGTACTATGACTTTGAAGAGAACAGCTACGCCAGCGGCGACGTGGGTGCCACGCGCCACAACATCAACTTCACGGTGCTGCCTGCCGCGGTGACCTTCCGTGCGCGCCCGGAAACACCGTGGCCGAAGACGCACGGCCCGCAAACGGCCAGGGTGGTAGGGCCGAAGGGCGAGAGCATCTGGACGGACAAATACGGCCGGGTGAAGGTGAAGTTTCACTGGGACCGTCTGGCGAAGGGTGACGACACGAGTTCATGCTGGGTGCGCGTGTCGAGCGCCTGGGCAGGCCAGGGGTTTGGCGGGGTGCAGATCCCGCGCGTCAACGATGAAGTGGTGGTGGATTTCATCAACGGCGATCCCGACCGTCCATTGATTATCGGCCGGGTTTACAATGAGGCCAGTATGCCGCCGTGGGCACTGCCCGCTGCCGCCACACAGATGGGCTTTCTGAGCCGTTCGAAAGACGGTACGGCGGATACCGCTAACGCATTGCGCTTTGAGGATAAGGCGGGTGAGGAGCAGGTATGGCTTCAGGCGCAGAAGAATATGGACACCAACATCAAAAATGATGAAACGCATACTGTTGGTGGGGAACGAAGTCACTATGTCGCTAAAAGTGAGTTACATCGTGTTGAAGTCAATCAGGTACAGGCTGTTAAAGGCGACACTGAGATTTTGACCGGTAAAGGTAAAGTTGATGCTGTAGTCGAGCAATATGTTCTGGCGTCGGGGACCCAGCTACGCCTTGTCTCGGGCGAAAGTGCCATCGAACTGAATGCAAATGGCACTATCAATCTTATCGGAAAAGATTTTAATTTCTTCGTCGAGAAGGACGGCAATATCACCACAGGTGGAAAACTGAATCTGAACACCGAAGGCGCGCAACCGGGCACCTCTGCGCCGGGGTCGGGACACAAAGGCGATATCAGCGCGGCTGTTCAGGAGAAATTTACGCCGGGAAAGCCGGGTAAGGCAGGTGCTTTAGCAAGCGCACCTGCCGACGCTTCAAATAATGCCGTTGCACCCGCTAACGTGCAAACGCCCTCTTTCAGTGGTTATGGCAAAGATGTAGACAGTTTGGTTGAGAAGTCACCTACCATGAAACAGGACATCACCACCCTGAAAAAGCGTGGATGGGTTTTCAAAGAGGGTGAGGCGGGGAAAGGGACGTTTGCGGATCGTCAAGGTCGTATCATCACTGTCGATAAAAGCAACATGAATGATGCTGCTAAAGTCGTACAGTCGCTGTCACATGAAAGTGGACATGCACTTTATAAACCCAATATTGATCTGAGTTCTAAGGATAATTACCTGAACAGCACACTCAGTGATGAGGGCGCAGCCACACTAAATAATATTCGTGTACAGCGTGAGATCATTGCTAATCACGGTGAGGACATCGGCATAGCAGGCAATACAGCGAATCAGAAAGATTACAATGCTATCTTCGACTCCCTGCAAAAAGGTGACATCACTGAGAGTGACGCGAGGATGAAGATCGGGCGTATATTCGGAAAAGGTGAGATGACCTCCACGACGAAGGAGCTATACGAGGATTATTATGGAGGTTGGTATGATAAAAATTACCCGGCAAAGTAAGCTATCAGTCATGTTACTGGCAGGTTTTTTTATAAGCGGATTAGTGGAAGCAAAGATGCAAGCAAATGATATATGGAGTTTTGTCACGCAAATGCGTTCCAGTGTGAAGAGTTTATCTGTACAGGCTATTCACAATGCCCCACTGGCGTTTAAATTAAAAAGTCAGAATGAATATATCAATTTTTACCGGGCTGACGGCATCAGGCTTAACGATGCGTTACTGATAAACGATATTGAGTTGCGACTGAGTAAAAGCCCTGACGGAATGGCACCTTTTCTGAGTTTTTCGCCGCAAGGGAAGTGCATTACGCTGAATGAGATCAAAAACCATTATCAGACTATCCGTTTAACGGATTACCCGCGTGGTCAGTCTGAAAATGAGCTAACCAGCTACACATCACCTCCCGATGCCAACGGCCAGGTCATCACCTTTTCATTTACGGCTAAAAATCCAGACTGTCTGAGCAGAGTGATTATTACTTCTGAAGAGTAAAGGAACGGCTTACTGACAATGATGGTCTGGTACAAAGCTCAGCAGCAATTGTCACCTCTTTGTGCGATTATCTGGCTTTGAATGTTCCTCTCTCATCAGAAAATATATGACGTTAATCAGGTTATTTTTGACACTGGCGTTTTTTTTCACGCCTGTTTTAAGTCTGGCAAATATGGTGTCGACAGAAGCAGTACCGCCACTGAGCAACGACGATTTCTCTGTCCTGCTCAACGACTACGCTTTCACCCCTGGTGACGCATGGAACAATCAGAGCTTCGTCCGTGCGGGCAAAGCCTTGAGCTCGGTTGTGGCCGGAGAAGTGGTCATCGATGAACAGCGATACAACTATTTCCAACACAGCTATGACGGCTTTGCGTTGTTCAGCGCAACGGCGGTGGGAAACGCCAGCCATACCATTCTGGCGGAGATTCTTGTGGACGCTGCCAGCGTGCCGACGGCTCGCAATATTGTGGTGGGCGATAGCGTGGAACAGGTCCGGCAAGCCTATGGCCCAGGCAAAGAAAGTGACAGCGATAATCAACACTGGCTTATCTACAAGCTGGGTGATAAACAGTTGATGTTCGAAATTGACCAGCAAAAGGTCAGCCATATCATGTTGAATACCACTATGAGTGCCAGACAGCATGACATCAGCGCAGACCATTCTGTCAGCGCGGCAACAGAAGCCATTCACACTTATCACCTGACAACACTCAGCGATCAATGTCTCAGGTATGATGTTGACGACAGCAGTGATAAAAGTTTCTTTATCATTACGGTTCGCGAAGACAACCATGACGTCATTTGTGGCGGCGATCCGGATATCTCTCCTCGTCTTTTCGACATTAAAGTGGCGCGTGATAACACTCAAATACTCACTAACGCCGATGATGCCGATGGCACATATCGAAGCCTGAATACGTCAGCCACACCCAATCAATAAACGGACACCCTATGAATTATCAGTTCAATGAAGGCGCATTTGCGCTGTTTCCTGCTGCGTGGCAGGACACCACCATGAATATTTTGCGGGATGAGGCCAGTGGGCTGGCATTCGTTGTGAGTCGTGGTGTCATTCCTGAAGGTAGCGATGCGGAGACGGAATTCCAGCGTCAATGGGATACATTACGCAGTCAGATGGGCGCTATTCAGCAAACAGCGTTTGTACGGGTTTTGGCTGGGATTGATAGCGCGCTACAGGCGCTGGAAGTTGAAACCGCCTTCGAGCGCAATGGACAAGCTGTGTGGCAGCGGCAGTTGGCTACTCAGGTTCCTGACAGCAACATTTTCATGATTTTTACCCTTTCCGCGATGCGTCCTTTCAATGAAGAAGATGGAGAGCGCTGGAAGAGTTTTAAACACAGTCTGAGTCTGAACAATCCACGGAAAGCATAAGCTATGGATAACCATGCGGCCCGCGTGGGCGATGAGATCATTCACTCCAGCATTTTTGCTGATATCACCAGTATTGTCGCTGAGGGCGCAGCCTACGCCGTGATCGGTGCGGCGGTGGGCGCGGCGGCAACCGCCGCCGCGCCCCTGTTAGGTGCAGGGATGGCCGCGGCCGGTGTGGCCGCTATTGGTTCCAGCTGCCTGCTCAGTGGTATTCTGGGCGGCGTACTGGCCAATGCCGTTGGCCTCTCAGAGGACATCACTAAAGTAGCCGATGGGCTGGGAAACATGCTGTTCCCTCCTTCGCCCGCTGGTGTGATTGCCAGCGGATCAGAAAATGTTCTGGTGAACGGTCTTCTCGCGGCACGTGCGGCGGGCATGCTCGTATCCGGAGAAACTCCACCGCCGGAACCGCAGTCACCCAAAAGCTTTGCCGATTACGGCGGCATGTTGCTCGCTGCAGCCAGCCAGTTTGGCAGTGCGATGTGGCAGCCTACGGTTGCGTCAGCCGATGCCGGAACGTCTCCGCTGGAGCAGGACAAAGTTGTCTGCGAAAAACACGGCGCGCCGCAATATCTGGCCCAGGGTTCTAAGCAGGTTTTTATTAACGGGCAGCCAGCCGTTCGCGCCAAAGACAAAACCACCTGCGAAGCCACGGTAAGTGACGACGTTTCACCCAATGTCATCATTGGCGGTGAAACCGTGACGGTAAGAGAGATCAAAAGCGGTAAAGTACCAGGACTGGCTTTAGCGATGATCGGCCTGTCCCTGATCCGCGGTCGACCCAGTCAGATTCTGAAAAACATGCCCTGTGCACTCGCCGGTGCGGCCGGGGGGATGATGGCCGATATGGCGATTAATGCGGCCTTTTCGTCGCTGTTTCCGGTTCATGCCTCGACTGGCGTCAAAGTCCTCAATGATGATGCCGAACGTGATTTCTCCCTTCCTGGCCGTTTTCCGCTCAGTTTCCAACGTAGTTACAACAGCCTGACGCAGCGCAGCGGATTATTTGGTCTGGGCTGGGCAACGGTGTTCGACAGCTATTTAGTGCTGGATGGCGCACAGGCAACCTGGTTTGATGACAACGGGCGCGAGCTGCGCTTTGCGGTGCCGGGGGATAAAGAGGTGCTATACAGCATCAGCGAAGGACTGATGGTGCGCCGTAATGAAATGGGCGATATCGCTATTGCCGATGATGATGGTGCGGTTTGGCGGCTCTATAAACCTACAGCGGCGAATCCTCAGGTACTGCGTCTGGCTTCGCTGAGCGACGAATACGGTAACGCGCTGGAGATGGGCTGGGATGAGCAGGCGCGTCTTGTGCGTATTCATGATGCACCGTTGGCCATCGACGTCACACTGCATTACGGCGACAACCAGCACCCTCAGCGCCCGACATCCGCCAGTCACTTTGATGGTGAACAGCACTGGCCGCTAGCGCACTGGGATTATACAGAACAGGGCCAGCTTGCCAGCGTCACCGATGCGGCTGGCATTACCTCGCGCCGTTTCCGTTATAACGACGATGGGTTAATGATCTGGCATCAGCTGCCAGGCGGACTGGAAAGTGAATATCGCTGGCAGAAACTGGATCACTGGCGTGTGGTCGAGAACCGCACCAATACCGGTGATGGCTGCCATATGCACTACGATCTGGAAGCAGGCATTACGCGGGTGTCGACCTATGACGGTCAACAGCGCGAACACCACTGGAATGCTGCGGGCCTTATCACCTGTTTCATTGATGAACGGGGCGAGAAGTGGCGTTATGAGTGGAATGAAAACGAACTCATGACGCGCCGCATCGATCCGCTGGGCAATGCGGTGAGCTTCACCTATGACGATCTTGGTAACCGTGTTGAAGAGAAAGATGCGGACGGCGGTGTGCAGGCAGTGCAATGGCTGTCCCACCGTTCTCTGCCAACGGTCGTTGCAGGCGCAGACGGCTCCACAACGAAATACTATTACGATCCCCATCATGGCCTTGAGCGTGTGGTCGATGCGCTCGGGCAAAGTACCGTTTATAAGCGGGATGAGTTTGGGCTGGTTATCGAAGAAATCGATGCGACAGGCAACAGCTATCGTCGGGAGTTCAACGATGCAGGCCAGGTCATCCGTGAAACAGACTGTTCAGGGCTGACGACGCGCTACCGCTATCATCCGCTGGGCTGGCTCAGTTGTGTGACGGCGCCGGATGGTGAAGAAACCCGTTATCACTATGATGCAGCAGGCCGTCCTGTTTTGCTGGAGCGGGCAGAGGGCTGGGAAGAGCGGTTGCGCTGGAGTGACAACGGCCTGCCGTTGGCCCACGAGTCAGCCGATGGCAAACGCAGTGAATTCCGCTATGACAACGTCGGGCGCTTAATCGCGAACCGCAATGCCCAGGGTGAGACGGTTCAACGCAGCTGGGACAGCCGTAGTCGGTTAACGGCGCTGCAAAACGAGAACGGCGAGCAGTATCAGTTCGAATGGGGTGCAGATTCTCTGCTGCTGGCCCAGACTGGACTGGACGGCGTGGCTACGCGTTATGAGTATGATGCTGCGGGCCGCACGTTAGCTCGCACTTTTGCCGCCGGGCATCCTCAGGCGATTACCCATCGCTATCACTGGAGTCGGGCCGGACAACTGCTGGCGCGCACGACACCGGAAGGCCAGACGCGCTATCACTACCGTGGTGGTGGTCAGCTAAGTAAAGTGTCACAGCATCTGCCACTGTCTGACTCCGAGTGGAGCCAGCAGGCTGAGCAGGAGATTACGTTTACCTATGATGCGCTGGGCCGCATCGTGAGTGAACAGGGGGAGCAGGGCACACTGGCCTGGGAGTACGATGCGCTGGGTAATTGCACAGCCCTAACCCTGCCGGATGGCCGCAACCTGAAGCAGCTTTACTACGGTAGCGGTCATTTACTGAGCATCGCACTCGACAACCTGCCGGTGACCGAGTTTACCCGTGACACATTGCATCGGGAACTCAGCCGCACGCAAGGCGGTCTGACCACGTGCAGTGAATACGATCGTCTTGGCAGACTGCGCCGCCGTGACGTTTTCAGGGGGGAAGCCCAGCGACCTGCACCGCGCGTCTGGTCCCGCCGACGCGACTTCGATTACGGCAACAACCTGATCCGTGAAGAGCGCGACGATAATCCGTTCAGCCAGACATTATGGCACTACGATAACGCTGGTCGTTTGTTGTCCCAGGAAGGCGCGCAGCCTGGTAATGAACACTGGCGCTGGGACGGTGCAGGCAACCCGCTGGATCGCCATGCCGCTTCCCACGTCATGCATAACCGCGTGACCGAACTGAACGGGATTCGCTGGCAGTACGATATCCATGGCCGCACCACTGAGAAGGATGACGGCCAGACCCTCTGGCGCTACCGTTACGATGGTGAGCATCGTCTGACGGATGTCATCAGCGAGCCGCGTGATCGCAACAAGCCACGCAACAAAGTGAGCTTCCGTTACGATCCGCTGGGCCGACGCATCAGTAAAACCTGCCAACAATCTTTACAGGGTAAGCCGTCTGGTCATGCTGTCACAACGCGGTTTGTGTGGGAAGGTTACCGTCTGCTGCAGGAAATCCACGACGATATTCCGCTGACCTATGTGTACAGCGACAGCCAGAGCTATGAGCCACTGGCCCGTATTGATGGCTTGGAAAGTCCGGAGATATTCTGGTTCCACTGCGCGGCTAACGGCACGCCCGAGCGACTGACCGACGTTGAAGGCCAGAAGACCTGGGAAGGTGTGAACAGCCCGTGGGGCAAACTGCTGCGCGAATCGAATCAGCGAATTCCGGTGGTAGAGCAGAACCTGCGTATGCAGGGCCAGTACCTGGACCGCGAAACGGGGCTTCACTATAATTTGTTCCGTTATTATGACCCGGACAGTGGCCGGTTTACCCAGCATGACCCGATAGGGCTGGCGGGGGGGATCAACCTTTATCAGTATGCGCCGAATGCGCTGGGATGGGCGGATCCGTGGGGGTTGACAGGAAAAGATGTTACTACTTTTTATCATGCGGGAGATATCAAAGGCCCCATTGATCCTTCATTTGGTCAAGGAAACAAGGATTTTGATCCTGCAGATAAAGGCGGCTTTTATGTAACGACAGATAGAGCTCAGGCTGAAAAGTGGGCCCAGATGAGAACTGACAGGAATATGTCAATAACTCAATTTGATGTTCCAAATACCGAACTTGCTAAACTTGATATTAAAGTATTCGATTCAGCCAATAGCGAATGGGCAGATTTTGTTGCCCAAGCACGTAAAGGGACTCTATCGCATGGTCACGATGCAGTCAGTGGACCTATGCTCTTAAATTTGAGAGATTTTAAACGAGGCCGCCCACCAAAAGCCGGTGGGACACAGTTTGCGGTCGTGACGCAGATTTAGTGGTAATGGTTGATTGTCAGATACCAGCTGATGATCTTGTCGTGCATTTCCTCTGACTTTGAGAAGCAGATGGTCCGGCGTGCCAGTCGTTTAAGGTGG